>Ga0255767_1002889_pt1 | contig 14737 bp, 11 predicted proteins | sample 071ome_24_FD_179967 | JGI IMG/M metagenome (GOLD analysis project Ga0255767, IMG submission 179967) | Coastal salt marsh microbial communities from the Groves Creek Marsh, Skidaway Island, Georgia - 071402CT metaG (version 2) | ecosystem: Environmental > Aquatic > Marine > Intertidal zone > Salt...
GTGAGGGTTTCGCCTTCTTCTACAAACACCAGCCCGTTGAGGACGTATTGGTTGTTGGCTGTCCAGGTAGTGTTCCCGGAAATGTCTGCATCGGTGATCTGAATGGTTTCACCCTTCAGATTGATTCCAATCAGCAGGTAAACGATAGCTGCTAGATTTATCCATAATCGGTTGTTCATGAGTCTTTGTATGCTGAGTCTGTTTTAAGGTTCTCGTTAAGACTCTTTCAATCCATACCCCATCTGTGTCGCGCATATCTCCTTGCTGTGACGAGTGTGTAACGATGGAGCTCTTAACCAGTTTTTCTGCCTCCAGTCATGGCAATGAAATGACGCAAGGTATCTTCTGTTACGGTGAGGGAGCGATGTCCTTAACGCATTAATAACAACAATATAAGACGCTTTGGTGAGCGTTTTACTTGGGCGGGGATTAGGCCCATGTCACATAATTGTAACAATTCAGGCACCATGCTGTGACATGGCGATTTTGTAATCAGACAAATCAATGAGTAAGCATTTTATCACTTTGGCTCTGGTCCTGTTCTCGCAGTTGCCCGTTTACGGCGCCTCGCCCTACAACCAGACGCGCTCATTAGTGGAAAAATGGGTCCAGACTAAAAAGTTGGTCGCCCAGCTCAAGGTAGACTGGAAAGAAGAAAACGAGATTCTCAATCAGTCGATCACAGCACTTGAGCGGGAGGTGTCTTCAGTGGAATCTGCTATGGGAGCGGTCGACAAAGATCTCACTCAAGCCGACAAAGAATTCGAGACAGCCACTCAGGAAAAAGATTCTCTTACTCAATTTGGTGATCGTCTCAAATCGTTACTTGCCAAGTTGGAGCAGTCAGTCATCTCTCTGAATCGTCGATTGCCTGCGGGACTTCAGCAGTCGGTGTCCAGCATGATCAAACGAATTCCGGAAGATCCCGAAAATACCAAAGTTTCTTTGTCCTCGCGCATGGTCAACGTTGTCGGATTCATCAACGAGGTTAACAAGTTTAATGGTTCCATTTCGGTTTCATCCGAACTGCGCCAAAATGAAAGCGGAGCCGAGCTCCAAGTCAAAGTGCTTTACGTCGGATTGGCTCAGGCCTACTTCTCCAGCCCTGATGGATCTTTTGCGGGCATCGGTCTCCCAGGTGGCGAAGGCTGGGAATGGTCGAACCAGCCGTCCATGGCACCTGCCATTCAGCAGGCCATCGAAATCTACGAAGGGTCTGCTCCAGCGGCATTTGTGGAGTTACCCATGACCATCCGCTGATTTGAAACGCACTACCTTTTAAAGAAAATGTTGAAAATCAAACCATGGATTCTCGTTGCCCTACTGCCATTTTCACAAGGGATGGGGCAAAACCTCGATGAGCTTCAAACAGGTTTTCAGGAGGATCTCAATGCCGTGCTTGCTGAGTTGGCGGAGCTTCAGGCATCGATCTCTGAACAAAAGATTCCACTTTCCAAGCGTCTTACAGAGCTTGAATCAGAGTTGGTCTCCAAAAGATTTGAACTGACCAAATCGGAGCGAGAGGCAGACAATCGACTTGTCGAGCTTGGAAGTTTGAAGTCTCAAACCAAGGCTCTTTCTGATGAGCAGGCTTACCTCAAGGGGCTGATTTCCGAATACGCTGAACTCTTTGAGACTCGTATTCACATTACCGAGGTGGATGCGCTCCAGCCTCTCATCGAAGACACCAGAACTCGGTTGCAAAATCCGGATACCACGCCGGAAGCACTGGCCAACCAGTCTGTTGCGTTGCTTGAAGGGTCGATTGATCGTCTTAATCAACTAATTGGAGGATCTATTTTCGAGGATCAAGCCTTGAGTCCCAATGGACTTCTTCAAGAAGGTAAAGTGGTTCTTGCCGGGCCTTTTGCTCTCTTTGCCTCTGCTAACTCAGAAGATTCCGGCCTTGCTCAGCTTCAGCTTGGGTCTGCCGAGCCGACGGTCACCGCCCTGGGGCCTGACAAAGCCGCGCGCATTGGTGAATTGGCAAATGCGAGCGAGGGGCTTTTTCCTGTGGATCCCACGATGGGGAATGCTCTCAAAATCGCGGCCACGGAAGACAGTTTGGTAGATCACATGAAAAAAGGAGGTCCAGTGATGGTGCCCATCGTCGGACTGGGCTTGGCTGCCGTGATGATTGCCTTGCTCAAATGGCTTCAGCTCTCTCGCATTCGCCTGGCTACCCCAGCGGATCTCAAATTGATTTTGGCACACCTGAATGCGGGGCACCCCGAAAAAGCCTCTGCGCATGTCGCCAGCTTCAAAGGGCAGGTTGGGGAAGTCTTGCGCTCTGCACTCGAGCATCGCAAGGAAAGCAAGGCTTTTCTCGAAGAACTCATGTATGAGAAAATGTTGAGTGCCAAGCCTGCCCTTGAGCGTTTTATTGCCCTCATAGCATTGACAGCAGCGACGGCTCCACTTCTTGGCCTTCTGGGAACGGTGACCGGAATGATCAATACCTTCAACATGATCACGGTCTTTGGCACGGGTGATCCTCGGATGCTTTCGGGAGGTATCTCCGAAGCGCTCATTACCACCAAATTTGGTCTTGTGGTCGCAGTTCCTGCCCTTATCTGCCACGCCTTTGTCACGCGTAAAGTCAAGGGTGTGTTGGGGTCCATGGAGCAGGTTTCCATCGGCTTTATCAATGGTTTGCCGGACGCCCAAGAGGCCAAATGAACTCTTTTACCTAGACTTGAAGCAATCTCAATAACTGACACATGAATGCATTTATCGAAAAAGTTCTCAACATCTGGATGGCCGGAGGATGGACGATGATACCCCTGGCTGTTCTGGGGCTCATGACCTACGGGGCAGCGGTTCGACTCTTCCTTTATTTTCGCCGTCGGGATTTCCAGAATGTTTCTCAGGAAACCTGGATGCAGTGGTTAAGGGACCCTCAAAAGGGTCGGGGTGAGGTAGGAGAAATCATCCGCTATGCGCATGAGGATATTCAAGGAGAAGAGGATATCCGCAGTCGTTTTGCTGAGGTAGCTCTTTCCAAAATTCCCTACATGGACCGTAACATCGCTTTCATCAATATTCTGGTCACTGCGGCTCCCCTCATTGGGCTGTTGGGGACCGTGATGGGGATGCTAATGACCTTTCAGTCCATCGGATTGGGTGGCGGTGAAATGGCCGAGATGATGGCCAAAGGTATTTCAGCAGCACTTTTCCCGCCGGAAGTGGGGCTTTGCATCGCGCTTCCTGGGCTCCTGATGGTGCATCTTCTCAAGCGCAAGCGCGATGAATACGATGCCTTTCTGGGTAAATTGGAGAGTTTATCTATTCAGCACTTTAAGCAAGATCAGGGTTCCATCGTTGCGACTGAAGTGGTTTTTGAAAAAGAGCCTTCCAACCAAAAGGCTCCCGAGATTGAGGCTGCTTTCTGCGCTGCATGAGGGCGCGTCGATCCATCAACGAGGTTGAGGAGGTTTCAGAGATCAATGTCTCACCATTGATCGACATGGTCTTCATTCTATTGATTTTCTTCATTGTCACAACGGTGTTTGTTGAGGAAACCGGAGTGGAAGTCGACAAACCTCAGTCTGCTTCTGCGGTCGCTCTTGAAAAAAACAGCATTTTACTCGCGGTGACCAGTCAGGGGCAGGTTGTCTATGGGGGGAGAGAAATTGGGGTGGCAGGCGTCAGGCCTCTGGTCAAGAGGTTGACACAGGCTGAAGACATGCCGGTGATCATCCAAGGGGATGAAAACTCCAACTACGGCCTTATCGTGAGGGTGATCGACGAAGCAAAATTGGGTGGAGCTCAAAACGTGAGCCTTGCATCCGAGCGGAACAGTTGAGACCGATGCTCTGCCTCCTGACCCTCATCGACCCAAGCTAGCATGCGTCCTATTTACGAGCCTCCATCGACCAGGACGAATCTTCCGCTCGTTTTCTTGGGGGCGATCCTCATCACCTTGGCCGTTTTTTTGGTCTTGCCTTTGACTCAGATGATTTCAAGTGGCATCCAAAAGCGCTATGACCTCTCTCAAGTAGATACCGCAGCTCCGCCTCCTCCACCTCCAGCTGCTGAGATGGAGCCTCCTCCGCCACCAGAGGCGCCGGATGAACCCCCGCCACCCGAACTTGCTGATATCCCCAAGCAACTCTCTTTGAGTGATTTGGACCTGGATCTGAGCATGGGCAGTGGTGGCTTTCTGGGAGGGAGCGCCATGGGAATGGATCAAGTTGCCCTGGAAGAGGTGGCTATTTTTGACATGGCTGATCTGGATCAACGACCTCAGGCCATCGCTCGAGTCGAGCCCAGACATCCACGCGAATTGCTCAAGGCCAAGATTGAGGGATACGTCGTCCTTTTGTTCATTATCGACGAAGAAGGGCGGGTCATCGATCCCAGAGTGGAGAGCTCAAGTCATCCAGAATTCGAGACAGCGGCACTCAAAGCTCTCAACCGCTGGCGCTTCAAACCGGGTACGCTCGACGGAGAGCAAGTCAGGACTTTCGTCCGGCAGAAAATAGATTTTCGTATCAATTAAGATGAACTCCTTGGATCCTCATGTTTGCTAAAAAAATAACGTTTCTTTTATTTTGTACCCTTCTGATGTCCTTTGGAATCTCCTGCTTGGAGAGTCAGGCACAAAACTCTTTTTTGGACCCCAAGATTAATGAAGCATTTTGGAACAGCCCCAAGTTCCAAAAGCAATTTCTGGCTTCCTATGGTGTGCGAAGCAATGTCGAGCCCCGGTTTGAGAACCCTGAAGAACAGATCTTTTACAGTCAGCTGGGAGATACCATTCGGGACCAGCCTCAGGAGGCCATCAAAAAAATCACTCAACAGCTCAATGCTTCATCCAGCGCCATCCTCAGTTACACTCTGGGTTCTCTGCATTTTCAGGAGGGGCAGCATGAAGAAGCCATCAAGCATTTTGAGGTGGCTTTGAGTCAGTTTCCTGACTACCTGCGAGCCCATAAGAATCTTGGTATCGTGCTGATTCGTGAGGGTCGTTATGAAGCATCTGTGGAGCATTTGGTCGAGACCATCAACCTGGGAGGAGCCGATGGGACCGTTTATGGCTTGCTCGGCAATGCATACCTTAATCTGGAAAAGTATGCATCGGCACGTCTGGCCTATCAGAACGCGACCTTGTTGGACGCTGACAATCCCCTCTGGGAATTGGGAATCATCAAATGCTCTATCGCTACCGAGAGATATCAGGAAGCGGTCAGTCTGCTGGACGGTATTCTTGCCAAGCAACCCGACAGCTCAGCCCTGTGGGCTCTCCAGGGCAATGTCTATTTGCAGATGGAGGAGTCAGACAAGGCAGCCGTGAATTTCGAAATCCTGCGTAAATCAGGCAAGGCATCCTTGCAGCATCTCATGCTCCTTGGCGATATTTACATGCTCAGTGAATCCACTGATCTGGCGTTGGCTGTTTATCTTCAGGCGATCGAACAGGACGGTCAGGGTGATATCCGCCGTTCACTCAATGCCGCTCGCATTCTTCTTAATCAAGGTGCCTGGGAATCGGCTTCCACAATGTTTGAAAAGATTCGCCAAACACACGAACAGACCATCAGTGAAGAAGAGAAACTTCAGCTGCTTAAAATGGAATCCCAGGTGGCCATTGCCAATGGGAAAGGGGAGGAAGCCTTGAGCGTTCTTGAGCAGATCATTGAAAAAAACCCTCTGGATTCCGAGGCTTTGCTGCTTGCCGGCGATTTTTACTTGCAAGCCGAAGACTACGAAAAAGCGCTTTTTCGATTTGAAATGGTGTCTCGTATTCCGGGTGCAGAGAGTGATGGATGGGTCAAGCAGGCCACGGTGCTCGTCAAGCAGCAACAATACGGCAAGGCGATTGAATTGTTGGAAAAAGCCCAAAAATCGAATCCTAGAGACAATATACAGAAGTTTCTCGATTCCGTCAGACGCGTGGCCAATGCAGCGACTTCCTGATCGTGCTTTACTGCCTTGCTCGGCTTCATAATTCTCCAGAAGATGACCAGAAAATGGAACACCATGCTTGAGACAAGAGTCCTCCTCGGGTTCATGATGGCGTGGGTCTGTTTGTCTTGCCTGTTGGAGTTACGGGTGTTTGGGCAAACGACTGGGGGGATTCAGGGGAGTATTACCGACTCCTGGGAGGGAAATCCACTCGCTGGGGTGAATGTCACCGTCAGGGGAACGACCTTGGCAACGCGTGCCGACCTGCAGGGGCGATTTGCTCTCACCGGAGTTCCACAAGGAAATCACATTCTGATTTTCACCAAATCGGGTTATGCACGTGCCAGCATTTCGGATGTGCGCGTGTTGATGGGGCAGGTTGCCAATGTCCAGCTCGAGATGAAGCCGGAGTTTTTCGATCTGGAGCCCATGGAGGTGATATCGGATCCACAGCTCGAGCAAAGCATTGCCCTCCTTAGCGAGAGACAGGATGCGGCGGCTCTGACCGATGCCATTGGTTCTGAGTTTTTCAGCCGTGCCGGAGCCAGCAACGCCGCTGACATCATGACCAAGGTCACAGGAGCTTCGGTGGTGGGGGGGAAATACGTCTTTATTCGAGGCCTTGGTGAACGTTATTCCAATACCACGCTGAATGGAGCCGAAGTCCCCAGCGCTGACCCCGATAAACGCGCTGTTCAGATGGATATTTTCCCCTCCAACGCCATCGAGAGCGTGGTGACTGCCAAAACATTCACGGCGGATCGACCCGGTGGCTTTAGTGGAGGGTCGGTGGACATCATCACCAAAACTTTTCCAGATGCTTTTACGGCCCAGTTGGGGATAGGAACTTCCTACAACACTCAAGCGAGTCTTAAGGATGAATTTCTCTCATATCCTGGTGGGAAGACGGACTGGTTGGGCATGGATGACGGAACTCGATCTCTTCCATCTGAATGGCAGGAAGGAGGGATCCAAAGTCAAGAGCTCATTGATGCCACAAGATCGGGTGGCGGGCGAACTGATGCATCAAGAGACGCAGCGGCAGAGGAATTGATACGATTGACCAAGGCCTTTGAACCTGTGATGCGTCCTTCTGAAAATACTTCAGGATTGGATCACAGTTTCAACGTGTCGGTCGGAGATACTAAAAAAGTGGGTGGTAGAGATCTTGGATTCCTCTTCGGTTTGAACTACGATCGAGATTACTCTTTTTATGCCAACGGTATCACGGGCCGTCACATGGTCAGTGACGCTGGAGTCGACACGGATTTATATCTTCAAGACACTAGGGGGATTGAAGAGGTCAGTTGGGGAAATCTGGCCACGCTGGCCTATAAAATCTCCGACCATCACACCATTGGTTTCAATTTCCTCTTCAATCACAGCAGTGAGGACGAAGCCCGTATCCAGCAAGGATTCCTACAGTCTTTTGAGGACAGTCATTTCAATACCAGCGTGCTGCATTATACCATCCGAGAATTGCGCTCCATGCAATTCAAGGGAGATCATAGTTTTCCAGAACTTCTCGACCTGAAAAGCAACTGGGTAGCAGCGTTTTCCAGCACCTCTCAGGATGAACCAGATTTGCGATTTTTTTCTTATGATCAGAATATCGATTCCGATCGTATCAACATTGCTCTATCAGGCTACGATCCGCCGACCCGCTACTTCAGAGAACTCAACGAGGACAATACGAACTTCAAATGGGACAACGCACTGCCTTTCGACGTCTGGGATGGTTTGGAGGCTCAGTTTAAGCTAGGCCTCTATCAAAGTTCCACCCAGCGCAGCTATGACGAAAGACGTTTTGCTTATAATACAACCACCAGTCCCAGATGGAATGACCTCGTTCAAGGAGGTGATGCCGACGCTTTTTTGGCTGACGAGAATGTGGACTATGAGGCCAGAGGACGCGGTACTTACCGATTCAATAAATATATTTATGAGCTTCCTTACAACAATTACATGGGAGATCAAAACATTTTTGCCGCCTATAACATGGTGGAGATACCCATCACTGAACCTTTGAAAATAGTTGCTGGCTTACGCTACGAGACCACTGACCTATCTGTCGTCAACTCGGGAGAACGTACAGGCGATTCATCTATCAGTGAATCCGCCATCTTGCCGGCGCTTAGCTCGGTGTATGAACTCAAGGAAGATATGAATCTTCGCCTTGCTTATGGTAAGACTTTGGCGAGACCTACTTTTAGGGAAATTGCCTTGGTGCCTGTCTTTGATTTCATGGGGGGAGACATATTGATAGGCAACCCCGATTTGGAGGTGACGGCCATTGATAATTATGACCTTCGATGGGAATGGTTTCCTGAGGCAGGTGAAGTGTTGGCGGCCAGTCTTTTTTACAAGACTCTAAGCTCTCCGATTGAAAAACAGTACGTTACCGCCAATCGGCAAGTTCAGTATCGCAATCGCGATAAGGCCACCGTTTATGGGCTCGAACTTGAGGGCCGCAAGAATCTTGAAATTCTTTCGAGGCATCTCAAGAACTACTCCGCTGGGGGCAATTTCACTTATGTGGTCTCCGAGGTCAATGTCACGCCTTTTGAATACGAGTACACGATTGGGAATGACTCCAGACCCTTGGCTGGGCAATCCCCTTACATTTTTAATTTTGACGTTTCATATAACAATGATCGATCAGGCACGATCGTGAGTCTTTTCTACAACATATTCGGCCCACGCCTTGCTGTGGTGGGAAGCAGTTCTCCTGCGAGACCGAACGCCTTTGAACAACCAGTGGCAACCCTGGATTTGACGATTTCTCAGAGACTTACCGATCATTGGAAGCTGAAGTTCTCGGCCAAAAACCTTCTCAATCCTGATGTGAAGATCACCCAGGAATACAATGGAAGGGATTACATTTACTCCTCGTATACCCGGGGGCGATCCTTTGGCATGTCTCTGAATTATGATTTTTAGATGGTGCCCTTTTTCATCACGCCCGGTGTGGTCCTGTTTCTTTGTCTTCAGATAATAAGCTTTCCTGGCAGTGGATATTTGGAATGATTCCCTCAACAACATGGAACTAACGGCCTTTCACTACTTTTTAGGTTTTACTGCCCTCTTCATGCTGATTTACAACACGATCGAGGTCGGCAGAAACGACGCAGCCAATATTGTGAACGCTGTTTTTGGCGCAAAGGTCTTGGATGCCAAGCGTGCCATTCTGTTGGCGGGTCTTGCCGTAATTGTGGGAGCTGTTGCCGCTTCTCCCGTCATGGAGACGGCTCGCAAGGGCATCTTTGATCCGAGTTCCCTTGGGAACCTTCAATCAGCCATCAATGTCTATCTGGCTGTTTATGTCACCAATACCGTTCTCCTGTATTCCTTTTCCGCTTTTGGTATGCCTGTCTCAACGACTGCCTGTCTGGTCTTTGCGCTTTTGGGAGGGGGATTCGCCGTGGGAGGAATGGATGCGATCGATTGGCAGAAAAGCTCACAGGTGATTCTTGGGATTATCTGCTCCATCCTGGCCAGCGGTTTTCTTGGTTACATGGTTCAACGACTGTTTCGATATTTTATCCAGGGAGATTGCCGATCCGACGCCTCGGTACAACGGCATGGGGCCTGGATCAGTGGTCTTCTGATCACCGGCTTGATTTACTTCATGATCATGAAAGGGCTCAAGAATGTTGCTTTCGTGAAAGTGATCAAAGCGTCCTTCTTTGCCAAGCTTGGTACACCGGTGGCGCTGCTCTGTTTATGGGGCCTTTTTACCCTAGTGATTGGTGTTGCCATGGTCGCTTGGAAACAGCGTCTGAAGACCTATTTATTTGCCAGCCTGGCGATCCTTGGAATGATTTCCACGGCGATTGCTTTTGGGCAAAATGACTTGGCCAACTGTGCTTCACCCGGGCTGGCCATTTTGATGATTCTCAAACACGGCACGCTTGCGACCCAAGTCGATGTAGCATGGTGGATGCTTTTTGGGTGTGGTATCCTTTTGTTCCTGGGCATGTCGACCAAAACGGCGAGGAGGGTGACTGAGGCAGGTGTGCGTGCGGGAAGCCAAGGGGGTAACGTGCGGCTTTATTCCCCCAAGTGGTGCCTCTCTTTGGCCAATTGTTTGGTTGCCAAGGAAGCTTCAACCGCACCGCAGAGCGAGGCAAAGGACTCGTTGGATGAAGGATTTCATTTCGATGCACTGCGCGCGGCGGTGATCACATCAGTGACCGGCAGCGTGATTGCCGTTGCTTCCGGTTTGGGACTTCCCGTTTCAACGACTTATGTCTCATTTGCGGCTGTCATATCGACTGGATGGGCAGATCGTATTTTCCATACAGGGGATGCTGTGGTAAAGATGGGACGGACGATATGGGTCGTGTTTTGCTGGTTTTTTTCGGCATTTATCGCTGCATTGGCTACAGCCATTATGCTTCATATCATCTCTTTTGCCTGGTGGGGTATCCTCCTGGCTCTGGGCGTCAATCTGGCTATTCGCCAAATCATGCAACGTCGATCGGATGTGCATGAACAGAGGGTCAATGGCTGAAGCGTTTTTGCATTCTTTCATTCGCCCGAGAAAGTTTTTCTGTTGCAAAATTGTCACATGGGCGTCACATAAATAAGGCGGTTTGTAAATAACTTGTGAACAAATAGAATTTTCAAACGAGATTCTATCAATTGCCTCCAAGATCACAGCAAGTCATTCACAACCATGGAAAATCAGACGTTTATTGATGATACTTTTGGAAATCAACACGGGCGCTCCCTGCTCGCGCTTTTGCTGGGTGATGGCAACCCGCAAGCCAAGGAAAAGCCACCAACGGCCATGGCTCTTACCCAGCAGCGATCTGAACCCTGCCGCCCCCAAGCTGTCATGACGGACACAGCCCACGATGCCCTCAAAAGCCATCTTCTGCTGATGGCGAGCAATGCTGAGGAATGCGTGAAGATTGCCATTCAATCTCTCATGGATCGTGAGGAATCCTTGGCCAAAATGCAGAAAGACCAAGACGACGTCATCGATCAGCTTGAAATGAAGGTGGATGAACTGGCCCTCTCCATGCTTGGAGAGGCGACCAAGCCGGAAGACCTGAGATTCATCACGATGGCCATGCGTATTTCCAATGAGCTGGAACGAGTCGGGGATGAAGCCACCACGATTTCTCGGCGTAGTCTGGAACTCATGAAGCACGAGCCGCTTCGTTTGGATATGCCGATCGAATCCATGGCTCAGATGGTCACTGATATGTTGAAGGAGGCGCTGGATACTTTTGTCTACCGGAAGCCTGATCTGGCCCGCGAAATCGTTCTTCGTGACAAGCAAGTCGACCAGCTCAACAAAGCCATTCAGGCTCAGATGACCGAAACCATGTTAAAGTATCCCGATCATATCGTCCGGTCCCTGCATCTCATGACCATTGCCAAGAGCATGGAACGGATCGGAGATCATGCGAGCAACATTGCTGAGCAGGTTGTCTTCTTGTGCGAAGCGGAGGATATCCGTCATCAGTAATCTCCGATGACGGGAGTGTGCTGTCCTCCTTGGGTGCAGCCTTTGGTTTTGACGAATCCATTCCCGCAATTAGGTTGAATGGATGACCCCTATTAAAGGGCAGCTTGAAACCAGCTCCTTACCCTCTCGAGAATCGAGATTTAGACAATGGCCTCTCTGGAAACGTGCCTTGCTGGGGGGAGGTTTTTCCCTGCTGCTGTTGGGTCTTTTGTCAGGCAGTTTGGAATGGGGCTTCAGGCTGATCGGTATCGGTCACTCGGCGTCCTTCTTCTCCCATCTTGCCTCGGGTGAGGTGGTGGAGAACGAGGCCTTCATCTGGTCTTACCACGGTTCTGAAAGTCCTCTCAAACCGCACCCATTCAAGTTTTCTCATCCCAAGCCAGAGGACACCTTGCGTATTTTCGTCTTGGGAGAATCGGCTGCGATGGGTACGCCCGAACCTGCTTTTGGTTTTAGCCGTATTTTGGAAAGGCTGCTGCACCATCGTTACCCTGATCAGGCCTTTGAGGTGATCAACCTCGCCATGAGAGGTATCAATTCGCACATGATCCGACGCATCGCGATGGAAGCGGCAGCTTACGAGCCGGATCTGGTCATTGTTTATGCTGGAAACAACGAGTTGGTCGGCTGGCAAGCCCCAGAACCCGATCAGGCTCCCCTTCGGCCACTGAAAATGATTCGCGCCCAACAGGCATTGCTGAGCACGCGACTGGGGCAATGGCTTTGGCAGCGGATTCGCCCATTCAGGGACGAGTGGAACCAGGAGCAGGACATGGCGTTTTTCAGAAAGCATCATTTGAGTGCCAAGGACACGCGCCGGGAGGAAGTTTTGTCTCGTTTTGCTGGTAACATGAGCGAGGCCCTTGAGGTTTTTGTGGTTCAGAGAGTTCCCGTGTTGGTTGGGTCGGTGCTGGTCAATGAAAGGGATTTTCCTCCCCTGGGATTTCCATCGTCATCCGAGGGAACTCCGCTGAACGATCCGCTCTTCGCTTTGCCCTGGTGGCAGGCGTGTGAGGGCGGTGACGGGGAATGGCTGGAAGAACAGCTGCCGGTTTTAGAGCAGTATTTACAAAACAATCCCCAGGATGCCAGGGCTCACTACCTGGTGGCGAGAGCCCAGGAAACACTGGGGGACTTCTTCGCGGCGAAGGTGCATTACCAGGCTGCCAGAGATGCCGATCATCTACCTTTTCGTGCTACAACCCGAATCAACCATACGTTGAAGAAGCTTGCTGAAGCCATGGGGGGCGTGGAGTGGGTCGATTTGGAAACCTATGCCCTCCAGGGGGAGGAGGAGGTCAAAGCGCTGGGAGATGCCTGGTTTCACGAACATGTCCATTTTCGCTTTGAAGGGGATTATCGCCTGGCGGCTTACTTTTACCCCCATGTTCAGCAAACCTTGAAACTTCCCATGGAAGATGTGGTCCAGGAAGGTGGTCAAATCCGTCCGATGAGTGAGGTGGCTCGCGACCTTGGCTACACGCCGATTTCAGAAGCCATGATGGAGCGATCCATGATCGATCTTCTTTCAGCTCCTCCCTTCCTGGATCAGTGGATGCATGAGGAGCGTCTCGAGGAACGCAAGGCACGCTGGCAGCGACGGTTTTCGATCTATGGAAAGCCTCATATTCAAGGTGCCCTCCAATGGATTGCCGAGGCCAGTGAGCGTTTCCCTGACGACTGGCACCTGCCACTGCTGGCTTCGCGCATGGCGGATCGACTTCAAAACCATGCGCTGGCTCTTGAGTGGGCCACGCGTGCCCGAGATCGAATGCCTCACGCCAGTTTGCCCCAATTCATGATGGCCCAGCAGGCCATGGCGCTGGGGAAGAAGGAGGAGGCACGTGACGCGCTTGAGGCGATCCTCCATCGTTATCCTGAGCATCCCTTGGCTCTGGGCATGCTTGAAGCACTTTAGGGAGAGGCATGGATTCCATCTTGGCTGCTGATCCTTATCCTGAGCTACTTTCCATGGCCATGCAGGCAGCGCCCATGGCACCTGCATATTCCCCCAACTGAGCAGGCAGGATGCGAACCCGATGGCTGCCGACCTGCCATTCCATGGTGTTGAGTTTCTCTTGCAGGGGTTGAAAGAGGGATGAACCGGCGGCCGCAATGCCACCCCCAAGAATGATGGCTTCCGGATCCAACAGGTTGATCATGGAGGTGATGCCGGCGGCCAGGCAATGGATGGATCGCAGCCAAATCTGACGAGCCAGCGTGTCACCTGCCTCGAAGGCTTGAATCAGTGCCAGCGTGGAATGAAAACGTCCCTGCGATCGCTCAACGATGGTGGCATTGCCGATGGCCCACTCCAGGCTTCCCGGCGTGCGGCAGATGTCTGGGGGCCCATCCACATCCAGTGACAGATGCCCAAGATGGCCAGCTCTCCCAAGATATCCTTTGAGAAGATGGCCATCCACCATCACCGCTCCGCCCACTCCGGTGCCAAGAGTGATCATGATGACCTGCTCCATGCCTTTGGCGGCTCCATGGCGCGATTCTCCCAGTAAGGCGGCATGGGCGTCATTGATGACTGGTATGGGCCGCCTGTGGCCCAAGACCTCTTGCCACTGAAGGCCCTCCAGCCCTTGCAGCCTCCCTGGCATGTGTGCGATGGAACATCCATCCTGGGAGACCAGTCCTGGGGCGGCCAAACCCATGTTCTCGGGCAAATCTCCCCATTGGTGTGCGATCTTGGTGGCAACCCCCTGGATGGTGGCTTTCCATGAGAGTTCAGAATCGATGGATTGAAAGGGATCGATACCTTGACCGAGGACTCGGCCACCCTGATCCATGAGGATGTGCTTGACCTGTGTGCCCCCCAGATCCCATCCCAGAGTGATGGGTTTCATGAGCCAGTGTCGCCAGTGTCAGGATGATGTTTCTCCAACCATGTAAGGGTCTCTTGCCACACCAGGCGGAAGGCGCTGGCAAAATCCTTGGGCGTTCTTTGCAGCCAGCGGTTCACCTCATCGGTCTTAAACCACTCACCGGACTCGATTTCTTCCGGGTGCAATACAAAAGGGCCATTGTAAGTGACGCGGTAAACCCAGACGAATTCCCAACCGGTTTCCAAGCTGGCTGGGAGTTTGAAAAGTTTCTCAAGAGGCCGATCCGGAATCCATCCCAGCTCTTCGCCCACTTCCCGAATGGCACAGGCATCGTAGGATTCTCCCTTGTCCAGATGCCCGGATGCCGAGGAATCCCAGGTGCCGGGAAAGCAATCCTTGGTCATGGAGCGTTTTTGTAGAAAGAGTCGACCGTCCTCATGGAAGACCAGAACATGAACGGCTCGATGAAGCAGGTTTTTGGCATGTACGGTGCTGCGCGGGGCTTGCCCGACAATCG
>Ga0255767_1002891_pt1 | contig 14735 bp, 13 predicted proteins | sample 071ome_24_FD_179967 | JGI IMG/M metagenome (GOLD analysis project Ga0255767, IMG submission 179967) | Coastal salt marsh microbial communities from the Groves Creek Marsh, Skidaway Island, Georgia - 071402CT metaG (version 2) | ecosystem: Environmental > Aquatic > Marine > Intertidal zone > Salt...
ACTCGGCCTGATGGGCGATGCCTCCGACAATATACCCGGCGTGCCTGGGATAGGGGAGAAAACGGCACAGAAGCTGATTGCGCGTTTTGGCAGCGTGGAAGGGGTGTTGGCCGGCGTCGATGAGCTGAAGGGCAAGCAGAAGGAAAACCTCCAACAGTATCGGGATCAGGCCTTGCTGTCCAAGGAACTGGTAACGATTGAGCGCGACGTGCCGATCGAACAGGATTGGGATGCCATGGGGTATGATACCTGGGATCGGCAAAAGCTGGCCGCGCTCTTTGTTGAATTGGAGTTCAATACGCTGGGTAGGCGCGTGCTGGGAGAGGGTTTTGCCGAGTTGGCTAGCGGTGGCCAGGCGGGGCCCCCCGTTGAGCTTAAGACCATTGCCGATGTGGCGCACCAATACGAGCTGGTGGATACGGCCCAAGGGCGAAGGGACCTGATTGAGCAACTCAGCGGGCTGCCCGCCTTCTGCTTTGACCTCGAAACGACGGGCCTCGACGTCAAGCGCTGCAGTTTGGTTGGCATTGCCTTTTCTTGGGAAGCGCACCGCGGGTTTTACGTGCCCGTGCCGGTAGAACGCACCAAGGCGTTGGCTCTCCTAGAAGAATTTCGCCCCGTATTTGAAGGGTCGGCAGAAAAGATAGGTCACAACCTTAAATACGATCTCGGCGTGCTCCGCTGGCACGGCGTGAGCGTGGCAGGCCCCTTTTTCGATACGATGCTTGCGGCCGCACTGGTTGACCCGGACGGTCGACGCGGCATGGATCACCTCGCACAAACGCTGCTCAACTACCAGCCCATAGCAATTTCCGAGCTGATTGGAGAAAAGGGCGAAGAGCAGCTGGGTATGAACCTCGTACCCCTAGATGAAATCGTAGAGTATGCGGTTGAAGACGCCGATATTACCTGGCAGCTAGCGGCCTTATTCCGCGAGAAAATTGAGGAGATGGGGCAGGGGCGCGTTTTCTATGATATTGAGTGCCCACTGCTGCCCGTTTTGGTTGAGATGGAGCACGAGGGCGTGCGCATGGAAAGCGAAGTCCTCGATGCGATGGCCCGGCAATTTCAAGAGCATATTGAAGAGACCGCAGCCCGCATTTACGAGCTGGCTGGCGAAGAGTTTAACCTAAACTCCGGGCAGCAGCTAGGCGGCATTCTCTTTGAGAAGCTTGAGCTCGATCCCAATGCGCGGCGCACGGCTAAGACGGGCCAGTTTCAGACGGGGGAACAGGTGCTGCGTCGGCTGGCCTACCGGCATGAGATCGCGCAGCGGGTTTTAGACTATCGTCTGCATACCAAGCTCAAGTCGACCTATATAGACATGTTGCCAGGCACGGTCTTTGGCGAGACGGGGCGGGTGCACACAAGCTACGAGCAGGCCGTCACGGCGACCGGGCGCATGCAGTCGCACAGTCCGAATCTGCAGACAATTCCCATTCGCTCACAGCAGGGGCGCGAGATCCGGCGCGCGTTTGTGCCGCGCGGCGAAGACTACGTCTTGCTCTCGGCCGATTACTCGCAAATAGAGCTGCGCGTGGCCGCCGAGTTGAGCGCCGATGTAGATATGCTGCAGACCTTCCGCGAGGGAGGTGATATTCACATGACGACGGCGATGAAGATTTACGGTGTAGATGCCGAAGGCGTTACGGACGATATGCGCAGACAGGCCAAGACGGTCAACTTCGGTATCATATACGGGATCTCTGCTTTTGGTCTGGCCGAACGGCTCGATATCAATCGCTTTGAAGCCGCCCAGCTGATCAAGCAGTATTTCGCTCAGTATCCGGGCGTGGAAAACTACATTGATGAAACGGTTGAGTTCGCGCGTGAGAAGGGATACGTGGAGACCGTAACCGGTCGCCGCCGCTATCTTCGCGATATCAACTCGCGCAATGGAAACACGCGCAAGGGAGCAGAGCGCAACGCAATCAACACGCGCATACAGGGTTCTGCTGCCGATATGATCAAGCTGGCGATGAGTCGGATACACGAGGAGCTGAAGGGGGCTCAGAGCAAGATGCTCTTGCAGGTGCACGACGAACTCGTGTTTGATTTACACGTGAGTGAAATGGACAGCGTGCCGGAAAAAATTGAACGGGCCATGCGCGAGGCGCTGCCTATGGAAGTGCCTATCGAAGTGGAAATGGGCACCGGGCGTGACTGGCTGGAAGCCCACTAGCCTCCAATCTAAGGGGAAGGAGCATTGAAGCCAGATATGGAACATCCCGCCGTTGAAAAGGGGTTTGGCAGCGATAATCACGCCGGCGTTCATCCCGAAGTCTTGCAGGCGCTGGTAGATGCCAATGTGGGGCACGTGCACTCCTACGGCGACGATCGCTATACCCGCGATGCCGAGGACCTCATGCGCCAACACTTTGGTCCCTCTGCCCAGCCGTTCTTTGTCTTTAATGGAACCGGGGCTAACGTCACGGCACTGGGTTCGTTGACGCGTTCGTTTGATGCAGTCCTCTGCGCAGAAACCTCGCATTTGCACATTGATGAGTGCGGTGCGCCGGAACAGATCGGAGGGGTGAAGTTGCTTACGCTGCCGACTGATGACGGCAAGATACGTCCAGAGCAAGTGCGTGCCCGCTTGGGGGGGCGGCTCGATGAGCATCAGGTGCGTCCCCGCGTTGTGTCGATAACGCAGACGACCGAATTAGGCACCGTTTACAGCCCCGAAGAGATCGCGGCTCTGGCCAAATGTGCACGCGATTCGGGGCTTTTCCTCCACGTCGACGGTGCTCGTTTTGCCAATGCGGCGGCGGCCCTGGGTGTGGAGCTGCGGGCGATCAGCGCTGATGTCGGTGTGGATGTCCTGTCATTTGGCGGAACGAAAAACGGACTGCTCTTAGGGGAGGCGGTCGTTTTTTTCAACGAAGATCTGGCGAAAGACTATCGCTATGCGCGCAAACAGGGCATGCAGTTGGCCTCGAAGATGCGCTTTGTATCGGCTCAGTTTTCGGCCCTGCTAGAAGGAGACTTATGGCTTCGGAGCGCGGCGCACGCCAACGCAATGGCGAGAAAGCTCGAGTCGATGGTTCGAGACATTCCTGGAGTAGAAGTCACGCAGAGGTCCGAGGCCAACGCCGTATTTGCCCGACTGCCTCAGGTCGTCATACCTCTCCTACAGGAACACTTCTTTTTTTACGTGTGGGATGGGGCACGTGGTGAAGTGCGTTGGATGACGTCCTTTGATACGACCGAGCAGGACCTCCGCGCTTTTGTCGATTGTATCACCGTTACAATGGAGCAATACAAAAAGGAGCATGCCGTTTGATTATTGATACGCACACTCACTTTTACGACCCCTCGCGTCCTCAGGGCGTCCCGTGGCCTGGACCCGATGGCGGCCAGCTGTATCGCACGGTGCTACCAGAGCACTATCGAGCGCTGGCCGAGCCCGAGGGGGTAACGGGCACGGTGGTAGTGGAGGCCAGCGCCTGGCTCGATGACAATCAGTGGATCCTGGACTTGGCTGAGATCGATCCCTTTATCGTGGGGTTAGTGGGGCATATTGATCCGTCCAGAGACGCATTTGCCGATGAACTCGCCCGCTATGCGGACCACCCTCGTTTCTGCGGTATCCGCTGTGGATCAGGCTACTTTAACGCTGCCCCAGACGGTGAATTCCTGCGCGATATGGAGCTGCTGGCTAGCCGCGATTTGGCGTTGGACGTTCTGTTGGGGACGGATCAGTTCCCTGCGCTCGAGACGCTTGCCGAGTCGTTGCCCAGACTGCGCATAGTGATTAATCACACAGGACATGTAGCCATCGATGGGCTGGCCCCCGATGATGCATGGAAAGCGGGCATCGAACGACTGAGCCAGCACGCCAATGTGTACATGAAGGTTTCGGCGGTTATGGAGCAAAGCACTCAGCAGCCGGCGCCGACAGAGGATGCCTTCTATGCCCCCGCACTCGAAGCGATGTGGCAGGTATTTGGTGCGGAGCGACTAATCTACGGTAGCAATTGGCCTGTATGCGAACGCGCAGGTAGTTTTGCCGACGCGTTTGCCATCGTGCGCCGTTTCTTTGACGGCAAGGGAGCGAACGCGGCTCAGCGATATTTTGGTGAAAATGCGCGCGCCGTTTACCGATGGGGCTAGTAGCCTAAGGTCTTGTCTACGCTGCTCAGAAGCGGCTGACCTGCGACGTATCGCCGAAGGTTTTCAAGTACGAGCTCTTCGTTTCGTCCGGCTCTCTCTGGGGCATTGCCAGCCATGTGAGGCGTGATGATCGCGTTGGGACAGGACCAGAGTGGATGATTGTCCGGTAGAGGTTCTGGGTCGACCACGTCGAGCCCGGCACCGCCGATAGAGCCCTTGTTTAGTGCGTCCACGAGCGCGTCTGTCTGCACCGTCTGTCCGCGCCCAACGGTGATCAAGAGGGCGTTTTCTTTCATCATCGAAAACGCTTTGGCATCAAAGAGGCCCTCTGTCTCTGGGGTATGCGGGACGGTTACTACAACGATGTCGGCTCGCTGCAACATCTCTTCGAATCGATTCATGCCCCACTGTGGAGTCTCGCCGTCGTCTTGCGGATGTCTACGCACGGCAAGAACGTCCATATCAAAGGCGCGGGCCCGCCGAGCGAGGGCGGTGCCCACGCCACCGTAGCCGACGATCCCAAGGGTTTTGCCGCCCAACTCATAGGCGGATTGGGCTTCGTCAGATCCGCTATCCCAGCGGTTGAGACGCGCATGGGCGGCAATGCCGCGCGTTAGGGACAGGATGAGCGCGAAGGCGTGCTCGGCAAGCAGTGGCCCTATGGGACTGCCTTTGGCACAGGTCATTACGACGTCAGAAGAGAGAAATTCTGGACAGAGCAGGGGGTCGACGCCGGCACTAGAGCAGTGGAACCAGCGCAGGTGTGGGGCCCGTTTGAGGTAGGCTGGGAAACCGCCGCCGAGCCAGCCCATATTCATCATGACGGCTATTTCTGCATCGGCGCTGGCCGCCAGGAGGGCCTCTTCGTCCTCTGCTTGCACGATCTCTAAATCCGGTGCAATCCGCAGAGCGGCTTCTTTATCAAGCGAACCTCGCAAGACCATTTTCATAGCAATGTTACCTCGGGTAGATTAAAATACTTGAGTTGATGCCCCAACCGTGTTATATAAAAAGGGCGTTTATAAGGCGAGTAAACTCAGGTTGTTTATTGAGGCGGTGAAAATAGCGGTTGTGCACTTGTGTGACAAGCATTAGCACATCCAATCTGGACGGAATGATCTGCCGCTTTTGTTTACTTTCTATGCGTTCTGATATCATGGGGGCGCGTGTATTTTCGCGCTCATTCAAAGGGAGGTAGATTTGAAATTATTGAAATGCGTCGTGCGTCCCAACGTATTGGAGAAAGTGAAAGATGCACTAAGCGAGTTGGGCATAATGGGCATGACGGTCAGCGAAGTTAAGGGATATGGTCGTCAGAAAGGTCATAAAGAGCTGTATCGCGGAGCAGAATATACCATAGATTTTACGCCGAAACTGAAAATGGAGATCGTCGTCGGAGACGATCAGGTCGAGCGAGTCGTCAGTGCCGTGCGCGACGCCGCAAACTCGGGTAAAATTGGGGATGGAAAGATCTTCGTGCTGCCCGTTGATGAGGTTGTTCGAATTCGCACCGGAGAAACGGGTGACGCTGCGATATAAACGAATCGCATAAACCCCCATATGAGCCGCTCGCCCGAAGAATCGGGCGAGCGGCTTTTTTTACACGGAGAGTTATGTCTACATACCGTCTACGCGCGCACTATTATCAGCAGTTTGATGCAGATTTTTCTCTCGATGTCCCCGCCGAGGGGTACGGGGGTTGGCAAAGCGAGAGAGTCGATCTGGCGCCAGAGCATACGGCGCTAGTTTTAATGCACGCATGGGATACAGGGGAGCGAGAGGATTTTCCCGGCTGGCACCGGGCCGTCGAATACATGCCGCGCGCAAACCAAATCGCCCGGGAGGTTTTTCCCCCTTTACTGAAGGCCGTGCGCGGATCTGCCCTACCCGTCTTTCATGTCGTTGGCGGAGGGCGTTACTACGATGCATATCCCGGCTACCTCCGTGCACGTGCCCTGGCCGGAGACCCGGCGCCTGCACCTGAACAGGTGATGTTTGATCCGGTCATGGAACGGCTGCGGGCGCTGCGCAATGATAAAGTCTTTGTGGGGGCGCATAACCGAGAGGACGTGCGCAGGGGATTTGCTGAACTGGATTTTATGGAAGCGGCCCGTCCCGTTGGGGATGAGGGCGTGGCCGAAAATGCGCAGCAACTTTTTGCGCTCTGCAGAGAGAAGAGCATAAATCACCTTATCTATGCTGGTTTTGCTATTAATTGGTGCTTGCTCCTGTCGCCGGGAGGCATGGCAGATATGAGCAAGCACGGGCTGATGTGTTCGGCGCTGCGTCAGGCGGTAACAGCTGTGGAAAATAGGGAAACTGCGCGGGAAGAATGGTGCAAAGAAATTGCGCTATGGCGGGTAGCACTTGCGTTTGGTTTTGTGTTTGACGTAGACGATTTAATCGCTGCGGTGACGCATGGATTGATCCGCTGAATAGGGCTCTGCTATGTCGCAATAAGTCCCCATTGTTTATGTTTTTATCTGTAAATCACTTTCAAAAGCATAGAACGAGAGGATTATATGCCCATTGTTAACTTCGAGCGCTATTGTGAGATGCTCGACAAAGCGCACGCCGGTCAGTACGCATACCCCGCCATCAATATTTCGAACACGGATACGCTCAATGCGGCCATTGAGGGTTTTGTTGAGGCTGGCAGTGATGGCATAGTGCAGGTTTCTACGGGGGGAGGCGAGCACGCTTCTGGGAATCTGAAAGACGCCGTTCTTGGCGCGATTTCGCTAGCTGAACACGCGCACCGAATCGCCGACCGCTACGATATAAACATTGCTCTCCATACGGACCACTGCACAACGGAGAAAGTTGACACGTTTCTCAAGCCGCTGATTGCGGAGACCGCTCGTCGGCGTGCTGCGGGTCAGCCCAATCTCTTCTCGAGCCATATGTATGACGGCAGCGATCTCCCGCTAGAAGACAACCTCAAGACCGCTGTTCCGCTGCTCGAACTGTGTCGGGACAATGAAATTATTCTCGAGGTTGAAACGGGCGTGGTGGGTGGGGAGGAAGACGGGCTCAACCGCGAGGGTATCGATAAGGAAAAACTCTATACGACCCCAGAGGATATGCTGGCCGTTCACGAGGCGCTAAGCCCGGTGTCCGGCGCGCGCTTCATGCTGGCTGCGACCTTTGGCAATGTGCACGGGGTATACAAGCCGGGTAACGTCGTCCTTACGCCCACGATCCTTAAAGATGGACAGGAAGCCGTTATGGCCAAGCACGGTGATGACGCGCGCTTCTGGCTCGTATTCCACGGTGGGTCTGGCTCATCACAGGAAGAAATTCGCGAGACGTTGGGCTATGGCGTAATCAAGATGAACGTCGACACGGATACGCAGTATGCATTCACCCGCCCGGTGGCTGATCACATGCTGGTCAATTACGAAGGGGTGATCAAGGTAGAGGGCGAAGTCGGTAATAAAAAGATGTACGATCCGCGCGGTTGGTTGAAAAAAGGTAAGGCAACTATGGCTGCTCGAGTGGTGCAATCCTGTCACGATCTGAATTCAGCCGGTAAGAGCATGGGTCGTTAAATGCGGGCTGAGGCCGTAATGGACACTGTCTGTCGGTCTTTTAAACTACTGATTGAACGCGCTGACGAGCACGGGGGCCTTTCCCTCCGTGCTCGATTAGTTTTCGGGCCTTTTCCTACGGTGCATTGAGCTGTTTGTGCGGCTGCCGCATTACCGATGAACGGAGAATGTTGGTTTGGGCAGAAACGGTTGGATAGGCTTAGATGGAGGAAGCGCTTCGGCGCGCGGCGATGGATGCTGGGTTGAGGCTCTTCGTGCATCTGTATGCCGTCAGCGGCGAGAAAAACTGGCTCGAGACTGGATTGACTCTGGCAGAAAGCCCCATCGCTTGCTATTTTGATGCGGTGCTGCCGCGCGGCGATGCAGCGCGCCCGGATTCCTTTTGAACATCCCTTATGAGGTAGTGAGTAGATGACCGAGTTTGTACGGCACAACTGCGGTTTTTGCGTGGCGAACACGCTGCACGACGCGTATCGATTTATTCATTCGCTCCAACATCGCGGCCGCGAGGCCGCTGGCATTGCGGCCGTTGGCGATGGGCGGATAGACGTCATTAAGTGGAAGGGGGGGGTTTCCACCTTTGACGTGACGGATTTACACAAGATTTTTGTCAGCCCAAACTATCACACCTACATGGCACACGTGCGCTACGCAACGCGCGGTTCGAAGGATAAGATCCTCGAAGAGGCGCATCCGCACGTGATTGGGGGGCGCATTGAGAACCGGGACAATCACATAATGATCTGGGATTGCGATATGGCAGCCGTGCACAACGGCCAAGTCGATCCGGTCTTTTTTAGCGATGTTGCCCCCGGCAGCATGTACTCTTCCTGTGATACGGAGGCACTCCTCTATTTGTACCGGGACCGCGGCGAATACAATTTCTTGAAGGAGGTGCCTGGCGCCTTTACGTTGGCCATTGCTGACAAGCGAAAGAAAGATGTGATCGTCATGCGCGATCGCACCGGAATTAAGCCCGGTGTGCTCGGTTGGAAAGATGGCAAATACGGCGTTGCATCTGAGGATATCGCCTTTCGAAAAAACGGGGGTGAATACGTAGAGGACCTCGATCCTGGGACGATTTATTACATCGAACCCGAAGGGGGATATTCAAAGGAGAAGCTGCTCGAAGTCGAGAAAGCGCACTGCTTTTTTGAGTGGAACTATATAACCGATCTCGACTCGATAATAAACGGCGTTAGCGTGCGTAGTATTCGCGAGGCGCTTGGAGAAGAGCTGAGTGAGGAACTCACTAGCGAAATAAAAGACGCCGACTTGGTAACTTATTTACCTCGCTGCCCCGAAGTGGCTGCACGCTCTTTCGCTAAAAAGAGAGAATTGCCTTTTGAACCCGTTTTCTACAAGATGCGGGGAGAGCGCTCCTTTCAGGGATCGACTGCCGGCGAGCGTAAAGAGTCCATCGGTCAGAACTTGCACTTGCTGCCGGGTATGAAGAAGAAGCTGCGCGGGAAGACCGTTATCTTGCTCGATGATAGTATTGTGCGCGGCAATAATTCAAAGCGCGCGCGCGATTTGCTGTACGAAGAGGCCCAGGTGGAAAAGGCGTATTTGGTAAGCTATACGCCGCCGATTGGTATCATTGGGGACGACGGCGTGCCGAGGGGCTGCACGTTTGGGGTGGATATGCCGCCAGATCCAAAGCCGGGCGAAGAGTTTATCGCGCGCAATCGCACCATAGAAGAGATAAGTGAGGCGATGGAAATGCCCGTTCTCTATCTCTCTCGACCCGGAATGTTAAAGGCCTTTGCCCGGGCCGGTTTGGGAGAGAACGACCTGTGCACGTTCTGCATTGGTGGACGCATGCCCTTCGAGGTTGCCGGCTCGCTTATTCGGATTGGTGAAAAACCTCAGATGGATCTGTTGGACGATATATAAAGGCGCATCCGCTCCTCTAGTCGATGACGATATCGCCCGTCTGCGTTGCGCGTAGACCGATTTGCTTGAGTTCGTCTATCTCCGTTTCTCCATCTCCATATAGTTCGCAGATATAGCGGACGTCAAAAGTTGTTCCAGCCGGAACGGGCACCTGGTCCGGTTGGAAGTTGACGTGGATATCTACGTAGTTACCGCAGACAGAATAGTGCATCTTTTGGTTCGGATCGGGATTGTCGACCAGCGTTAAGACGTTGCCTCGGTCCGATGGATAGAGGGCGTAAAAGAGGCGCTGTCCCTCTCCGTGCTGACCGCCGCTCAGGTCGGGGCGGTAACTGTATTTAACAAAGCTCTCCCCGCCCTGCACAAAGAGCACGGCATCGTGGAACCAGGTTTCTGGAAGGCGCGAGGGGTAGGGGAAAATGTCGGAAAACTCGACGTTGTTATCATCCCACTGGTGGAGGGCCGTAAAGCGCATGCGGACTTCCAACCGCGGCCGTGGGTGATCGTAGGGAATGCGCAGCCATGTTTCGGACTGTGCGCGGCCGTTGGGGTTGGTAGCGCGAAAATAGAGCGCTACGGCATCGGGGCCGTTTTCCTCTATGCGAAATTCCCGCACATCACTGCAGTAATGGTGCTTTGAAATGCCGCATGACTTGAAAAAGGCCAAGGGCATTTCCCAGATGACGGGATCTTTCTGCCCGTAGTTTGTCAGGCGATGCACGGCACCGGAGAAGAGGTCGAATTCCAGCAGGGGAACCCGGCTGTTACGGCTGCTCCACAGGGCGATGTCGCGTCGGTTGCCTGCCCGCCTTTTGAGATCGACCCCACCTATTTCGCTCTGGTAAACCGCCTGGATTCCGGGCGTTTTTTCTATGCGTAATACGGTCTCGCGTTCGGCGTGTAAACGCATCCAAACGAGCACGTCGTCGACGGAGTCCCTGCGGTGTGACATTTCCATGGGCACGCATATATCGTCGGTGAGCTCACCCTCGGAAACGAGCTGGACGGGAGTGGGCTGACCGTCTACCGTCGCGATGACCGCCCCGCGGTGGCGAGGGTCGGTTTTGCGGCGGAAAAAGCGAACGCACACTTCGCGTGCTAGCGGATCGGAGGGGAAAGTGATTTGCACCGCCGTGGGATCGACCTGCCCAACCTCATAGGTCCCATCTTCTTCGGTATAGCATCGAAACAGGCCGCCCACTACATCGGGTGTCAGTGGAGCCTGCACGGCCTGTATGCGCGCTTGCAGTGCTTCTAGGCTACCGGATCTTGCCAGCATGACGGAGGCGGTAAAGGTGCCGTCGCTCTCGTCTGAACACTCTACGCGGGCATCGCGTAGCCAGCACATGCGCACCGTTGAGCCTTCTTCCCACAGCGATGCTTGGACGCCGGCGTGCAGGCCGCTACAGGACCAACCCATACCTCCCCGAGCCCACTGCTGCATGCCCGTGGGCCAGCGCGAGGCGTAAAAGGGGGGGAGGACGCCGTGGTCGGAACCGACGTCCCAAACATGTCCCTTGTCGCGAACCCAGAAAATGGCGGCCGCTTCAGAATCGTTTTCGAGCAAGACGGCGCGCTCTGGCAGGTGCGTACCGAAGGGGCGGTCCGTTGCTCCGTATCCGCTCAGCGTTTCCGGTCCTACGTGCAGCCGCTTGTAGCGACCGTCGTCAACCAGTTCGACGTAGGCATCTTGGATAGGGCCGTGTCCGGCGCGGTCGACGATTTGCATATTGAACGTGCAGTGAAGATCCCCGTTGGGGTAGAGCCAGATATCCTGGCGACCGTCACCGTGGTAATGACCTTCCTCATCGAGTAGGTCAAACGCTACGCGCATGCCCAGGCGCACGGAGCCTTCCTCCAAAAAGTGGAATTTCGGAGCGGGGTCGTTTTCCTGGCGAATCAAGACGGATTGGTCGTAGTCTTTGGATCCCTGTTCTTGGCGACAGACCAGGCGCACGCGGCAGGCCAGGCGCAGCGCGACGTCGCGCAGCCCACACCGCTGATCGGGCCCATCGGAGCCAATAGAGAGGGAGCCGCCTTCGTATTTGGCAAAGGAAATGGCCTGTTCATTGGCGAACCGACCCTTCCAGTGGCTGCGACAGTCGACGAAAACTCCGCTGTGTTGGGGCTGCGAATGGGCCATGAGAAATCCTCGCTGTGCGGTTGTGGTCAAGGAGATAATTGTGCATGATACTGCGTGTGCAGACCGCTGTCAACAAAGAGAGCATCACGCTCTCTGTAAACTGGGAGACCGTACGATGATTGTAGAAGAAGTGCGCCTGTGGAAATTAACGCGTCGGCACGTGCGCCAGCGCCTTGAGCAGGGCCTGATCAAGGGCGCAATATTGCCTACCGGAAGCACCGAACAACACAACGAACACTTGGCGATGGAACACGATACGGCCAGTGCGGCCTACGTAGCGCATCAGGCCGCGTTACAGCTCTATCCGCAGGCGTTAGTGGCTACGCCTATGTCGGTAGGGATATCAGAGCATTGGATGGAGTTTAAGGGGACGCTCAGCCTGCGCCCGGAGACCTTTTTCACCGTGGCGTACGATATTTGCGAGTCGCTAAAGCGATTAGGCGTAGAGCATATCTTGATTTGTAACGGTCACGCCGGTAACGGACCTCTGCGCGAACAGGTCGCCGATTTTAGTGAGAAACTGGGGATTGACGTGCAGTTCCACAGCTACTGGGAGGCATACTCGAAGGAGTTTGTAGACGAGATCCTAGATTCAAAAGACTGTCCGGCTCACGCAGCGGAGTTTGAAACGTCTTTTGCCATGGCAGCCTTCCCTGAAAATATTCACTGGGAGGGCGTGGATTATGAGGCGGCTAATTTGGACATCCAAAGCGAGACCTATCGCCCAAAGGATCCGGAATATTTTCTTGCCGGGCGCGACTTCTCGACGCCCAAGAAGGGCCGCGTCATGGCCGACGTGGCCATCGATTGGGTTGCGAAAAAGATGCAATCAATGATGGATGGATAGGGGAATAATCTCTACAGACGGCTAGGCAACGTAAGCGGCACGGGAAGCTGATGCAAGCATGCTTCCCGTGCCAGCTATCTGCGCTGGGCGGTCGCCCATAAACGAGGGAATGATCAATGTTTAAAAGTGCTATGACCTTTGCCCTAAAGCCCGGTTGCTACGACGAATATAAGCGAGCACACGATGAGCTGTGGCCTGAAATTGCCGAGGGGCTGAGTGAGAACGGCATCAGTATGGTGATTCACTACCATAAAGACCGACTCTTTCTCTTTGCGACTGCTCCTAGCCAAGACGCCATGGAGCAGAGCCATGCGGGCGAGGCGATGACGCGCTGGCAGGCGTATATGGCAACCCTAATGGTAACAGATGGAGAGGGTAAGACCGTCGTCGACCCGCTGGAGACCGCCTTTGCCTTTGGCGATTTTGCCAACGAATAGGCGTTTCTAATCGTCTGAAATGGCTTCTCTTGGAGTTAAACCGAGATCGAGGTGCGCGCGCGGTTCCCATCCCAATAGCATCTTGGCCTTTGACATATTGACCTCATGGTGCTCGGTGTCGCCTGAAATAAAAAACGATTCGAAGCGGCCGTGTCCTTTGGATACGAAGTCGAGTGCTGCAAGGTAGGCCCGGGCTAAATCCTCTTCATCTGTAATATAAAGCGGTGTGCCCCAAGGGCGGCGGGGTGGGTCGCTATACTGCTCGAGAAACTGAGTGCGCGTGCGCGGTCCGGTAATGCGCAGAGCGGCTAGGCTCATATCGTATTCCCGGGCAAAGTAGCGACAGATCTCTTCGGAGAAGCGCTTGGTCAGGCCGTAGACGTTGGGGCCATCCATCGGCACGTCTTCTTCGGAGGGATAGTAGCGTCGCTCGCGTTGATGTACGCTCATTGTCGAGGTGTGGACGCCGCATTGAATGTTCAGCTCGAAGGCGGTCAACAAGAGCAGGTGGAGTCCCGTGCAGTTGACGGTATAGTTGGACTGCGCCTGAGCAATCGTGTGAGAACGTTCGACGCCGTCCTGCCCTCCCTGCATGACCATAGTGACAAAAGCATCAACGTCGCTGAGTGCTTCTCTTAGGGCAGCTGGGTCGTCAATTGAACCACGCACGAATTCGACGTCGTGTTGTGGGGCGTGTAGGTCGAGGACGCGTATCTCATGCTGCTCCCTGAGATAGGGAGTTACAAATGTGCCAACGTGCCCCGAACCGCCCACCAGAAGAATTCTCATAAACTGTCTGCTTTCGGAGTATGCGCATCGCACACTGCAATCTGTGCGAGGCCTTTAATTTAACGGGAAATAATAGGGCCTCTCGGCTATCGCGTCCACTAGCTGCCCGTCGATCGATAGTGGCGCACGCCTGCATGCCACACCTGTATACAAATGTAAAAAAAGGCGATGCCTATGAGGGGAGAGAGCCACTGGAAAAGGACGCTCGAACCGAGAGGGTCGGTCTTTTCAAGTAGGGCAAGCGCAGGGTAGTAGGTGATGCAAGCTAGAGGAATTATATACGTGAATATCTGGCGAAACCAGGTTCGATAAATAGGGAGCGGAAACTGGGCCGTTTGCACGCCGCCGTAGGTGACGGTGTGGACGATCTCTAGCGATTCAGTGGTCCAGAAAGCGAGGGTGGCCTGCAGCACAATGAGACCGTAGAACAGGCAGGCACCACCGGTAAGAGTCAGCGCGACTAGGCCCATCTTGGCTAGCGTCCAATCGATGCTCAAGGCCTGTGCTCCATAGGTAAAGACGAGTGCAGCTTGTGTAAAACGCCCCACGCGACGCAGGGTGAATTCCTGACCGGCCAGCTGTAAAACGGTGCTGCGAGGTCGCAGCAGGAGTCGATCAAATTCACCGCTTTTAACCATCGAGGCAAAGAGATCAAAGCCGCGTGAAGTGGCATCGGTCAGAGCAAAGGACATGTTGATCAGGCCGTAGAATATACACACCTCTTCTAAGCGCCACGTTCCCAAGCGCTCAAAGCGATCAAAGAGCACCCAAATGGCAATGAATTCGAGTCCGGTCATAAAAAAATGGGCGACCGTAGTCATCATAAAGGATGCGCGATACTGCATTTGGCTGCGAAATGATGCGCTCACATACTGTGCATAGAGACGGATTGCGCTAGTCACTCTATCCCCCCTGCGTGACTAGTACGCGTGTCCCGCGCCGTAAAAGCCAGCGTCCAA
>Ga0255767_1002897_pt1 | contig 14723 bp, 16 predicted proteins | sample 071ome_24_FD_179967 | JGI IMG/M metagenome (GOLD analysis project Ga0255767, IMG submission 179967) | Coastal salt marsh microbial communities from the Groves Creek Marsh, Skidaway Island, Georgia - 071402CT metaG (version 2) | ecosystem: Environmental > Aquatic > Marine > Intertidal zone > Salt...
TCCGGAATCAACCCATACTGAACAAGATCTTCAGGCTGCAGCTCGGATAAGGCCTCGCCAAAGTTTCTTGACTGGGCTTTGCTTTTCACTTCGGCGCCAAAACCAATCCCGCCTTTTTCGGACCGGTTGCGGATGACCTTATCGAGACCGGCGAAAGCGCCACCGCAAATAAACAGAATATTACTGGTGTCTACTTGCAAGAACTCTTGCTGGGGGTGCTTACGCCCACCCTGTGGCGGCACCGATGCAACGGTACCTTCAATGAGTTTCAGTAAGGCCTGCTGCACCCCTTCACCGGACACATCGCGCGTGATGGAGGGGTTGTCTGATTTGCGAGAGATCTTGTCAATCTCGTCAATGTAGACAATGCCCATTTGGGCCCGATCTACATCGTAATCGCACTTTTGCAGCAGCTTCTGGATGATATTCTCGACGTCTTCCCCTACGTATCCCGCTTCCGTAAGCGTGGTTGCGTCGGCAATCGTAAACGGCACATCGAGCAGCCGGGCCAGCGTTTCTGCCAAAAGCGTCTTGCCAGATCCGGTAGGACCAACCAACAGAATATTGGATTTACTGAGCTCCACCTCTTCGGCATCGCGTGATTCCGTGCCTGAGTTGCGCAGGCGCTTATAGTGGTTGTATACGGCTACCGCCAACACCCTTTTCGCTTGCTGCTGACCAATAACATACTGGTTCAGGATTTCGTTAATTTCTTCAGGAATCGGGAGTTTCGAATTGTCACTATCGCTGGTGGCTTCCTGTATCTCTTCGCGGATAATGTCGTTGCACAGATCGACGCATTCATCACAAATGAAGACCGAAGGTCCAGCAATCAGCTTTCTTACCTCGTTCTGACTCTTGCCACAAAACGAACAGTAAAGAAGCTTGCCGCTATCCCCTGATGTATTGTCGTCCGCCATTCACCAATCCCGCGTCACTACTGACTGTCTATCACCAACCTTGATACGTTTCGATGGACATTGCAAGTCGCCTCGGCTGGTCGTAATTACCTCTCTTATCGGGAGGTGATTACCTCATCAACCAGGCCGTACTCAACGCTCTGCTCGGAACTCATAAAGCGATCACGCTCAGTATCGCGCTCTATTACCTCCATCGGTTGTCCCGTGTGCTCAGCCAGCAACGTATTGAGGCGTTCCCTCAGAAAAAGAATTTCCTTGGCCTGAATCTCGATATCGGTAGCCTGGCCCTGCGCGCCACCGCTCGGCTGATGAATCATGGTGCGGGCATTGGGCAATATGAAGCGTTTTCCTTTTGCGCCGCCACTGAGCAGAAAGGCACCCATAGACGCAGCTTGACCGATGCACATGGTGCTGACATCCGGCTTGATAAACCGCATTGTGTCGTAAATAGAAAGGCCTGCCGTAACAGAGCCGCCGGGGCTATTGATGTAGAGATGAACATCCTTGTCTGGGTTTTCAGACTCAAGAAATAGTAGCTGGGCAACCACCAGGTTCGCCATGTGATCTTCTATGGCGCCCACAATAAATATCACGCGCTCTTTGAGCAGTCTGGAGTAGATATCGAAAGAGCGCTCCCCCCTAGAGGTCTGCTCAATCACCATGGGGACGAGCCCCAGATTTTGTGGGTCCAGATTATGTTTTGATAGGGTCATGTATACCTTGCCTCTTCGATTAGGCGTTAGCGGCGGGGCGCGCCTTGGCCAGCGCGTCCTGATAACTGCACTCAACTTCGGCGATGGCAGCGTCTGCCAAAAGTCGCTCTACCACTGCATCTTCGAGCACTCTTGATTCAACACCTGCAAGTTGCTCGTTCTCGGAATAGTACCAATTGATGACTTCCTCAGGATCTTGATAGGTCGACGCTATGTCTTCAATGAACGCTCTGACTTTCGCAGGTTCGGCAGTCAAATCGAAATGTCCTACCATCGCTGACACCACCAGCCCTAACTTCACCCGCCGCTGTGCCTGCTCAGAAAACATTTCGTCGGGCAACACCGATGCCAAATCCAGATCTTGAGGTGCTGAACCACCAAACTGCTGAAACATCTGCTGGCGCATGGTGTTTACCTCACTACCCACCAATGCGCTTGGCAATTCAATGTTCTCGTGCGCCGCCACAATGGCGTCCATCACCTGTGTTTTGACGGAAGCTTCGACCGCGTTGCGCAGCTCCCTTTCCATATTCTGCTTCACTTCCGCACGAAAATCCTGTTCGTTACCCTCCTCCAATCCGTATTTGGAGAAGAGCGCCTCGTCAACGGGCGCAAGTGCCATGGTCTTAACTTCTTTTACGGTAACGGCGAACTGGACCTCGGCGCCTGCCAGGTCGTCGTTTTGGTAATCCTCAGGAAACGACAGCTCCAGCACCTTTTCCTCACCGGCACTGAGACCCACCAATCCATCTTCAAACCCCGGTATCATGCGCCCGGACCCAAGTTCAAGGGAATTCCCCTCGGCCGACCCTCCCTCGAAGGCCTCCCCGTCCCGCGTTCCCACAAAATCGATGACCACCGTGTCGCCGTCTTGCGCCGGCTGTTCAGACGCCACCCATTCGCCTTGCTGCTTGCGAAAGACCTCAATGATGTCGTCGATGTCGCTGTCGGTCACGGTAGCCGCCGGCTTCTCAATCGTCAGATCATTCAGGGGTTGGACTTCTACCGTTGGAAAAATCTCAAAGGTCGCTGTGTACTCTACATCCTGTCCAGCATCCATTTTTCTGGCTTCGATACTGGGCTGCCCTGCTGGCCGCAAATTCTCAGCTACCACGGCTTCCTGAAAGGACTGGCTGATCACCTCACCCAGCACCTCCTGCCGCACACCTGCGCCAAAACGCTGTTTCATAACCTTCATCGGCACTTTTCCTGGACGAAAACCGGGCAAACGTGCGTTGCGGGCCGCCTCCTGCAACCGCTGATTTACGACCGAATCTACTCGGTCAGCGGGCACGCCCACGGTCAAACGTCGCTCTAACCCTGAAGTAGTTTCTACGGACACCCGCATGGTGCTGCTCCTGCCTCACAATTCAACAATAATAAGCGTTCTAATGGCGTCGTTGACGCGATTCGACCCAATCTGATGATCGGTCTCACTGCGAAGTGAAGTATGGTGCGGAAGGAGAGACTCGAACTCTCACGTCGTTAGACACTGGAACCTAAATCCAGCGCGTCTACCAATTTCGCCACTTCCGCATAGGACCCACATCACCCGGCACAGCGCGTCAAAACGAGGCGCGCGATGGTGTCACAGAATGTGGGTCGTTTCAACGCTGGTACCCCACGGCGAGGGGGAGTGCTAGCGCCTAAAAAGGAGGTGGATGAGGCAACATCAGAGAAATCACATTAAAAGCGAAATATTGATTAATTTCAAGATTTTATAAGCAATTCATTAGTCAATTTAGAAGGTTATGGCGGGGCAGCGGGCGGTAATATGACAGATTGGTCTAATAAATAGCTAGCCTGCTCTGGCAAAAAGCCTCAAAAAGGGCATAATAAACTCGTCGCAGTGCCCCTCAAGAAGCCTGACGACAGCGGGTATCCCAAGTGCCCGTATTGTGCGCCTGCCGATGTGCCCGCAGGCGCACCACTCCTAAAAGTCTATGACTACGGGCCCCTCGGGGCCCGCTTTTTTTGGTGCGTCCAGCCTGGGTGGGCGCGCAGGCGCGATGTGGCGCGACTATCCAGTTGATCCGCACCACCAGGTACGATTCCATTCATACTCACACAGTGAGATGCCCTTGGTGCTTAGAGGGTATGCGTCGCCCTGTCAGCGCCTAACAGACCCGCCAAATATTGCTCAATTTTTTCGCTCACGCCCGCGTTTTGATCTGAGAATTCGATACCGATACCGGTTCGCCGGTTACCCTGTGCCCCCGGCGGCGTCAGCCACACTACTTTGCCGTAAATTTCCCTCTCCTCGGGCTCATCCATCAGCGTCAGCATTAAGCATACCTCGTCCCCCAGGCGGTAAGCCCGATGAGTGGGAACAAAAAGCCCCCCCTTTCCAAGAAACGACATATAGGCGCTATAGAGCGCCGCTTTATCGCGCAGCACCAGACTTAACACCTCTCCTCGGACGATACTCATCCAATCACATTACCCAGCGATACCGTATTTGCCAAGCCCGACTAAAAAACGCTCCGCCACTGCAGAAAACTGAGGATGAGGCGCGCTTCGGCAAAGCCGGAATAGCTCCGCGGAAATAATGTCTTTTGCGGGAATTGCGCCGCTGCGGAGTCGATCCCACACAGCCATCAGGCACCGATGTAACAGCAGCCAACGTTGCCCTTCTGATCTGGCCTCGTGCAAGTCGGTTTCGCGGATCTTCGCCTCACACCAGCACATGAGCTGATAAACGAGCACTGAAGTCTCTACATCGGACCACACCGGAGGTAGGGACACCCCAGTCTTGCCCGGCCCAGTCACAGCAGTAAAGGACCGAAGCAACGTTGGGATCGCCTCGCCTGCGGTCGCTTCCGATGCGGCAGTCACGGCTCGCCCGTTGTGAAGCGACAGAGCGGTTGTGGCCTGCGCCTCGGTCCACCCATTGTGGGTAGTGAGCCAAAATACCGCCTGCTCATGACTGGGCAAAGGCAAGTTAATCCTCTGGCAACGGGACCTAATCGTCGGTGGTAAACGCCAAATCTCCGATACAGAAAGCAGCAGGAGACTAGTGCCAGACGGCTCCTCCAGCGTTTTCAGTAAACTATTAGCTGCGGCCTGCGTCATGGATTCGGCCTCTTCAATGAGCAAAATCTTGGTTTTGCCGTAGAGTGCTGTCTGCTGGAAAAATCTCGATGCGGCTCTAATCTGTTCTATACCGATGACGGATTTTCCGGATTCTGCTTTTACCTCTAGTAAATCCCCGTGGGTATTGCAGATCGCGCTCTTACAACCCATACATTCACCACAGGGCGCTGCGGCCTGTTGCTGGCAAAGCTGTTGCAGCGCGGCGAGCCGACTAAAGAGCGCCGCTTGGCCTAGATCTTCCGAGATCACCAAATACGCATGGCCAAGACGTTGTTGCACTCCCAATTCAGCAAAATTGAGTAGCGCAGGCTCCATCCAAGGCGGCGACAAGGGCATTTCACCCCTCCCTGCGTCGCCGTCACTCATTTGACCAGCCACTCTTGCACCAACCTCTCTAGCTGCGCCTCAACCCCTTGCAGATCTTGAGCGGCGTCCACAACCACGTAGCGCTCGGGCGCTTCTTGCGCACGTTTCAAATAGCCCTCTCGCACTCGTTCATAAAATGCCAGGGATTCACGCTCAAACCGATCCAGCTCACCTCTAGCGCGGGCGCGCTCCAAGCCAATCTCGGGGGGCAAATCCAGCAATATCACGCGGTGTGGGTGTAATTCGCCTTGCACCATTTTCTCGAGTTGCCCGATAACCTGCTGGGACATACCCCTTGCGGCACCTTGATAGGCGTAGGTGGCGTCAGTGAAGCGGTCGCAGATAACCCACTCACCTCGCTGCAGCGCAGGGGCGATCACGCTGGCGATGTGTTGCGCTCTGGCTGCAAACATCAGCAGAAGCTCTGCCATTTCAACGGGGGCCTCCCCATGGGGATTAAGTAAGGCTTGCCTAAGCTCCTCAGCCAAAGGTGTCCCCCCTGGCTCTCTTGTTAACGTGACCGAGAATCCTGCGGATCTGAGCCGGTCCGCAAGAAACTGTTGCGCTGTCGATTTGCCAGCGCCCTCTCCTCCCTCAATGGAGATAAAAAGCGCCATTACCTCCTCTCCTGCTCTGGGGGTGAACGATCAGGAGTCGAGCGATAGTCGCCGCGTCGTGTGAGCTGATAGCGGCGCACGTTTTCTTCATGCTCGTCGAGGGTCGCGCTAAAGGCGTGGGTGCCGTCGCCCTTGGCCACAAAGTAAAGGGCATTTGAGTCGTCCGGATGGAAGACCGCCCTTAATGCGGCTTCTCCCGGTAACGCAATCGGCGTCGGCGGGAGCCCTTTGATCACATAAGTGTTGTAGAGATTTTGCGTGTCTCTCAAGTGCGTTCGCCTGAGGTTACCGGTATAGGCGTCCCCCAAACCATAAATGACGGTCGGATCGGTCTGCAATCTCATCCCCCTCGTGAGTCGGCGCAGGAACACACCGGCGATCTGATTTCTCTCAGCGGGCTCGGCAGTCTCGCGCTCGACGATGGATGCCAGTATGAGAGCTTCATAAGGCGTCGCCAAAGGTATCGATGAATCACGACTGTCCCACAGGTCAGTCAAGAGCGCCCGCATAGCGGTATGAGCTCGCTGGAGAATGTCTATATCTGTGTCACCCGCAACAAAAGACCAGGTCTCGGGTAAAAACCAACCCTCCGCAGAGTTGGCGGGCACGACCCAGGCTGCCAGTTCTGCGCTCAACCTCTCAGGCGAGGTTTTTGTCAGCTTGGGGTGCTTACCCAGCAGCGCGATGGCGGCTTGAGCCGTCACCCCCTCAGGAATGGTGACCTGATATTGGACCGCTTGCCCGGTTGCCAAATGTTCGATCATTTGACCAACGGTAATGCCAGTATTGACGCGAAACTCACCGACCTGAATCTTTTGATCCAACCCTTGCCAGCGTGCGAGGCGCCCTACCCAACCGGCGTCAGTTAACCAACCCTGTGCCTCGGCTCGACTAAGCACCTGCCGCAAGCTTTCGCCCGAATGAATAGTGATGATAGTTGGTGATTCCTCAATCGTGATTGCTTGGTGCCAAAGACCGTATAAGTAGAGGCCGCAACCGGTGGACAAGGCGAGAAAGAATGACAACGCGAGCAAAATGACGCGGTAAGTCAATTGATGTGCTCCCTCAGCGCCGTATGAATTGTGTTGAAGGCATGTTCATAGTGCGTGAACACATGCTGATTGATCGATGCCATTGGCACCGCGCCGACGAGCGTATTACTGATCATTACGCAGTCTGCCCGAAACACGTCATCCATGCTGACGTCACGCACTTCGACCCGATAACCCAGGGTCGGCAGGACTGCCTCGATCAGTATTTTACGACGAGTCCCTGCAATGCCAGAGCGATTGAGTGCGGGCGTTACCGCAGCGTTGTCGATGATCAACACAACATTGCCCTTGCCAGAGGAAATCACTCTATCTTGGGTATCCAACATCAGGACATCGTCCCAACCCCGGTCTGTGGCCTCGCGAGCAGCAAGCACCTGTTCCGTTCTTGCCAGCAACTTCAAGCCAGCTAATTGAGGCTGATCTTGCCAGCGAGTAGCGGCGATGCCACAGCGCCAAGAGGTAGATCCGGTGTCGGGAGGTGCAGACGTAGTAAGGATATACCGGGGCTTGGCCTGCGGGGGCGGCGCATAACCTCTGGGCCCGGAACCACGGGTCACGGTCAGTCGAGCCGGGCCTGTGTGCTCGACTTGTAAAAGGCACTGCTGGGCCTCCCCAAGTAGGCTTCGAGCAACTATTTGCGGCGTATCAAATTCAAGCGCTGAGAGGGCTGCGGCCAAGCGTTCCGCATGACTCGACAAACAGGCAATACGTCCACTGCGACATAGCACGGTTTCAAAGGCACCGTCTGCATAGTTCAGGCCACGATCGTCAAGCGGAACACTCGACGCCTTTTGCCCGTCGACCCAGCTATGGCGCATCATCGTCAAGTCGATCAGGTCATGCGACTGAAAATAAGAGACCCATTGGTGCCGCCAAAACCGAATGAGTTCGACAGGGCGTGACGGATTTCGCGTTCTTGCGCTACGTGGGGTACGTAATTGAGGTCGCAGCCAGCGCTGGGGTTATCCAAATTGATCGTGGGTGGGGCAACGTTATCCCGCAGCGCTAAGATAGTAAGAATAGCTTCCACAGATCCGGCTGCGCCCAATAGATGACCGATCATGGATTTCGTTGAACTCACCGCTAAGGCCTGAGCATGTGATCCAAACACCGCTTTGATAGCCTGCGATTCGGCCAAATCTCCTGCCTCGGTTGATGTCCCGTGGGCGTTGATATAGCCGATGTCGTCCACAGCAATTGCCGCGTCTTGGAGGGCTTGTCGCATCGCCGCCGCCGCGCCGCGGCCATCTTCTGGCGGCGAGGTCATATGGTAGGCATCCCCACTCATTCCAAATCCCGTCACCTCGCAATAGATATGGGCACCCCTAGCGACCGCAACCTCAAGGGACTCAAGCATTAACATACCTGCTCCGTCTCCCAATACAAAACCATCACGCGCCTCGTCCCAGGGACGAGACGCACGTTCCGGTGCATCATTGCGTGTTGAAAGTGCCCGTGCGGCTGCAAATCCACCAATGCCCACCGGCGTCGTGGCCATTTCAGCGCCACCGACGAGCATTGCATCAACATCGCCCGATGCGATCATCCGTGCACCTAATCCAATATTGTGGGTTCCTGTGGTGCAAGCTGTGACAACCGCGAGATTAGGCCCTTGGAGGTTATACATAATCGACAGATTGCCGGCGATCATGTTGATAATCGCGCCGGGAACAAAAAATGGCGATATACGCTTGGGACCCTTTTGATCAACCAGCAGAGCGGTATCTTCGATCGAGCCGATCCCGCCAATCCCAGAGCCTATTGCGCAGCCAATTCGAGCAGCATTCTCCTCGCTAACGGTGATACCCGAGTCTCTGAACGCTTGAATGCCGGCGACCATTCCATACTGGATAAACGGATCCATGCGTCGGGCGTCTCTTGTCTCAAGATATCCCTCGACACTAAAATTTTTTACGCTGGCGCTAAATCGAGTAGAAAACGCCGTTGCATCAAATTGATCGATCATGGCGGCGCCACTTTTTCCGCCACAAATGCCTTCCCAGGTGCTGGATACGTCAAGGCCTAGGGGAGTGACTGCCCCCAGGCCCGTTACTACCACCCTATTGCCCTTCATGCTGTGCTCCTACTGCCCCTGCGGAACGCATATAGAACGAGTATCCATCGATGTATGGTGCTTTCAAACAGGAAGGATCCTCGCCCTTTCATCACACAGATCCTCATCCTCAAAAAGACAAAGGGCCGCGCTGCTGAAACAGGGCGGCCCCTCTCCGTTCCGATACGGGATTTAAGAGAGGTTGTCGTTGATATAGTCGATCGCGAGTTGCACGGTGGTAATCTTTTCAGCCTCTTCGTCGGGGATTTCGGTCTCGAACTCCTCCTCGAGTGCCATCACCAGTTCGACGGTATCGAGGGAATCAGCACCAAGATCGTCAACGAATGACGCTTCAGCCTTCACTTCCTCTTCCTTGACGCCCAACTGCTCGGCGACAATCTTTTTTACTCGATCTTCGATATTACTCATGGTGTGTACTTTACTCCCCAGTTTGTCGTCGGGCGCAAAACCCAAACGCGTCGGATTTTACTCGTTTTTGCCGAGAGTAAAACCCTTTTTGACGCATGAAAAATGCTTGATACCGAGATTCACCCCATGTAAAGGCCGCCATTTACATGGACTGTTTCCCCAGTTATGTACTGCGCCGCATCACTCGCAAGAAAGGCTACAACGGCCGCAATATCACGAGGCTCTCCAAGGCGCGCGAGAGGAATCTGACTTGCAAGGGCCTGCCGCTGGGCGTCATCAAGCGCTTTGGTCATATCCGTGTCGATAAAGCCAGGTGCCACGCAATTGACTGTAATTGAACGCGATCCCAGCTCTCTCGCTAAAGATCGTGCCATCCCCTCAGCCCCTGCTTTGGTCGCGGCATAGTTACTTTGCCCAGCATTGCCCATGGAACCGACAACTGAGGTAACGTTAATAACGCGCCCCCATCGGGCCTTCGTCATACCGCGAAGGCAAGCCTTGGTGAGTCGAAATAAGGCATTGAGATTAGTGTCAATGACATCATTCCACTCGTTATCTTTCATCCGCATCAGGATATTGTCTTGAGTGATGCCCGCATTATTCACCAGAACCAGAGGGTCTCCCATCTCTGAGCGAATCGCCTCCATCAAACCCGCGATACTGTCGGGGTCTGTTACATTCAAGACCTTGCCCGATCCACCTCGGCCCGAGAGCCTCTCGGTGATGATATTGGCCCCGCTCTCGCTCGTTGCGGTACCGACCACTCTAAGCCCCTGATCGGCCAAGGTGCTCGCTATGGCAGCGCCAATCCCGCGGCTGGCGCCAGTAATCAAAGCGATTTTTTGAGTCGCGTCATTCATGGGTTCGTCTCTCTCGCTGCGTCGCGCAAGGTGTCCGGATCTTCCAGTGGCGTGCAGAGCGCCTCTTTGTCAATGCGCCTGGTCAGGCCCGTCAGCACCCTGCCCGGCCCACACTCCATAAAGCGTTGGCACCCCGCCTGGAGCAAGGTCAGCATGCATTGCGTCCACATAACAGGCTCGGAAACCTGACGTACCAGTAGCCTGCGAATCTCGGCGGCTTTCCGATGAGGCTGAGCATCAACATTACTCACCACTGGAATCTTAGCGTCTTGCAATGAGACCGATTGAAAAGCCTCAGCCATAACGCCGGCAGCGGGCAGCATTAATGGGGTATGAAATGGTGCGCTGACAGGCAGGGGCATTACCCGCTTGGCGCCCGCCTCCCTCATGAAGGCTGAAGCTGCGGCCACGGCGGCAGAGTGACCTGCTATGACCACTTGCCCTGGGGAGTTGTAGTTCACTGCGCCAACATAAGCCTCGTCATCACAGTGTGTGACACAGACTTCGTCGATCACGGCATCACTTAAACCCAAAATCGCCGCCATTGCGCCGGCTCCAGCCGGCACGGCAGACTGCATCGCCCGTCCACGGGTTTGGACCAAAAAAGCCGCATCTCGCAAAGCCAGTGCATCAGCCGCCACCAACGCAGAGTACTCTCCCAGACTATGCCCAGCTACAAACTCGGGCAACGCGCCGTGCTCGGCCCGCCAACATCGATACAGTGCCACGCTGGCCGTTAGAATGGCCGGCTGCGTAAATTCAGTGAGCGTCAGCTGCTCCTCTGGTCCAGCTGACACCAGCTGCCATAGGTCGTAGCCCAACACATCACTGGCTTCAGCAAACGTCTCTCCGATAATCGGGTTGCGCTCAGAAGCGGCACCCAGCATGCCGACAGCTTGTGACCCCTGCCCGGGGAACAGAAAGGCGAGTCCTGACAAGAAAACTTACTCGTCGTTGCCGGTATCGACTACCTTCTTTCCCCTGTAAAACCCGTCAGCACTGACATGATGACGACGACGGGTTTCTCCTGAGGTCTCATCAACCGTCAAGGTGGGCCCATCAATAGCGTCATGCGCACGCCGCATTCCGCGCTTTGACCGTGTCTTTCGATTTTGTTGAACAGCCATAGTCTGGCCTCCTTAATAATGCGATGTTGTAACCGAAATCAGGCTCGGTCACCCTTTCTACAACGTAGTACGTCTCGAAACCTCTCAGGTCCTCAGCTTTTCCAGTACCGAGAAAGGATTCCCTGCCACCGGTTCTGCCGCCTTTTGGGCCGCCTCCTCCGACAGCAAGTGTGCATTCTGTGTCCAGCAGTCTTCCTCATGCCCGGGGGATACAGGTACGGCAAGAAGGATCTCCTCCTCAAGGATCTCGTTGAGATCCGCCATCTCCCCAACTATCAGTGGCTCTAAACTACTCGGCAAAGCCGCGGCTTCCGCATCACTCCATACGCACGCCATGCGTGAGCCTGTGGCGAGATGCGACTGCATTCCCTCCAGGCACCGCTGACAAGTCAGTCGCAGTGAGACTTCTACCTGCGTCTGCACCACGTACCGCAACTCCTCGTCTCGACTGAATCGGAACTCAGCGACAGCGAGCGCATCCATCCCGATCCCGGCCTCCCTCAAGCGTGGCAGGGCCTCTAGGGATGCGGTACCTTTAATCACGACGCCCCGCGTGGCAAGACCGCGAAGATCGAGATCCTTGGGAAGCGGCCCAAATTTCATGGCGGCGGATCATACGGATGGCGCCATACGCTGTCAAAGAGCAAGATTGAGTAAAGTGCCTTGCTGGCGCAGGAGAGGTATTTTCACCAAAAACAATGCTACGCCCCCTATGAAGCTGATTTTGGCATCAACCTCCCCTTATCGCGCGGCCCTCCTCCGGCGCCTGCGGATTCCTTTTGATACGGTCGACCCACAGATCGACGAGACGCCCATAGTGGGTGAACCGCCAAAAGATCGCGCGCGACGCCTTGCTGCGTCAAAAGCGGACTCTGTGATAGCGCCAAATGCGCTCGCAATTGGCTCTGATCAGGTCGCCTGTCTGGAAGGCAAAATCCTTCGTAAACCCCTCACTCAGGATGCCGCAGTTCAGCAATTACTCTCCTGTTCCGGACGAATAATCCGTTTTTCCACCGCCGTGTCCCTGCGACACACTGGATCACAGTGGCGGGACGACCGCGTTGTCTTCTGTGATGTTCGGCTGCGTGATATTTCACAGCCCGAAGCCGAAAACTACGTTCACGTGGACCAACCCCTGAGGTGCGCAGGGAGCTTTAAGTGGGAATCGTTAGGCATCTCGCTATTTCGGTCTATCAACACCGAAGACCCGACCGCGCTGGAAGGACTGCCCCTAATTGCCGTCTGCGATCTACTGCGCGAGGCCGGCGTATCGTTACCGCTGCTCTCTGAAAAAATCTAATACCGCCTCCAGTTCGTCGGAAAGCGGGCACTCCAGCTTAATTTTCTCACCCCCCAATCTGAATGAGATGGCACCGGCGTGCAAAAAGAGCCGTTTGATGGGGGCAGCAGCGCAGCAGCGTCGGGACAGTTCCGTCTCGTACTTGGTATCGCCGAGTATGGGGTGCCCACAGTGCAGGGTGTGCACCCGGATCTGGTGTGTTCTCCCCGTCACAGGTTTGGCCTCAATCAGCGTGGCACCTGCAAAACGCTCAAGGACCCGAAATGTTGTCTCGGCCGCCTTGCCATCTGCGGCCACTTTCACAATGCGCTCACCAGAGACCGTATGATGCTTGGCCAATGGTGCCGAAACCGAAGCGCGGTAAGCGGGCCATTTGCCTGCAACCAGCGCGAAGTAACGTTTATCGACGAGATCATCGCGGAGTTGCTGGTGGAGCTCCCTCAGCGTGCGCGCGTTTTTGGCGACGAGAACCAACCCTGAGGTGTCCCTGTCCAACCGATGAACCAGCTCCAAATATCGCTCCTCGGGAAACAGCCGCCTGAGCGTTTCGATCAGGCCTAGTCGGACGCCGCTTCCACCATGGACCGCCAATCCAGTGGGTTTGTTAATCGCTAAAAAATCTGTGGTCTCCCATACAACACTCTCGCGAATACGACGCTCCCAAACTAATGAGGGCGTATCGGCTGATCGAGCCACCCCTTCGGACAACGGTGGTATGCGCACCTCATCGCCCGCCACGACTTTGTACTCGGGCTTGGTCCTTCCTTTATTAACCCGAACTTCTCCTTTACGAATCGCGCGGTAAACCCGTGTTTTTGGCACACCATGCGTATGACGTAACAGGAAATTGTCCAGCCGTTGTCCTGATTCCTCCGCGCTAACGCACTGCAATCGGGCTCTTGGCTTCTGTGCTTGGGACATAAATTAGGTACTTTCTACATACAATCTATTCATTGAATCGAGCGCCGCTTGGTGCTACTTTGCGCGCGTTGGGTCAGAAGTGCCCCGGCGGCGTCTAGCAAATGGCCTAGTTGAGAGCCCTGCTGAACGGCCCCCTGCCTTCTCAAGTGGCACCTGAACGTAGTGCTGCGGAGCGAGCCTTTCCCGCTCGCGCCCTCCCAATATGAGATTTGAGAGTCTACCTTGTGAATCCCTCCAGACCCAGTATCTGTTAGAGCGGAGCAAGGCAGACAATATAAACCCGCGACAGTAGTTGGCGCGGTGCGAATTGCGAGTCAGCCGCCCGGTGAAAGCGAGCGATGACTGTGACCAAACAACGGGAGCCACAAATGGCCCCGCACGTTGATCACCCGTTGATAACCAGCGGGAGCGCAGTACTGGAGACAAGGCAGTCTCCGCACCGCCCAGTTGGGTCGCCAACTGGACAGATTCATGAAAAAGATATTAATCAACGCTACACAGCCCGAAGAGGTGCGTGTAGCAATGGTGGATGGGCAAAAGCTTTACGACCTCGACATTGAGAATCGGCAGCGCGTCCAGACCAAAGCGAACGTCTACAAAGCCAAGATCACTCGAGTTGAACCCAGCTTAGAAGCGGCTTTCGTTGATTTCGGTGCTGACCGGCACGGCTTTCTGCCATTAAAGGAAATCTCCTCCGAGTACTACCGTAGCCGAGCCCCAGAGGGGGATGGCAAGCCTCGTATCAAAGACGTACTGAAGGAAGGTACTGAGGTTATCGTTCAGGTTGATAAAGAAGAGCGCGGCACCAAAGGCGCGGCCCTGACGACATACATTAGTCTGGCAGGCCGTTACATGGTCCTGATGCCCAACAACCCAAAAGCAGGCGGCATTTCTCGCCGAATTGAGGGTGAGGATCGAAGCGAGTTAAAGGACTCCCTCTCTCAACTGAACTTACCTGAAGGCATGGGCGTTATTATTCGCACCGCCGGGGTGGGCCGGAGCACCGAAGAATTGCAGTGGGACCTGGATTACCTCCTGCAGCTGTGGGATTCCATATCCAAGGCCAACGCAGAAAGCAAAGCTCCTGTTCTGATCTATCAGGAGAGCGATGTCATCATCCGCGCAGTGCGGGATTACCTCCGGGATGATATCGATCAGGTACTGATTGATGATCCAGCGGCTTATCAGCGGGCTGCCGACTTTGTGGGCATGGTCATGCCCAGGTACAAGAATCGGCTAAAGCGTTACGAGGACCCGCTGGCACTTTTCAAT
>Ga0255767_1002910_pt1 | contig 14692 bp, 13 predicted proteins | sample 071ome_24_FD_179967 | JGI IMG/M metagenome (GOLD analysis project Ga0255767, IMG submission 179967) | Coastal salt marsh microbial communities from the Groves Creek Marsh, Skidaway Island, Georgia - 071402CT metaG (version 2) | ecosystem: Environmental > Aquatic > Marine > Intertidal zone > Salt...
CCGTACTCGAAGTGCTCCCTGCGTTTGGCTGGTATACAGAGATTTTGGCGCCTTATTTGGCGGATCACGGGCGTTTGTATGTGGCTCACTTTTCGCCTGATGGGGTGGGGGATTATATGCCGGCCGTGCTGGGTAAGTTTGAGGATCGAATGCATCAGGAGCCGGAGATTTTCGGGAAGGTCACCGTTCGTCATATTAATCCGCCGGGCGAGACCACCATTGCGCCGCCCGGGACCATCGATCTCGTATTAACCTTTCGCAATGTGCATAACTGGATTATGGCGAACCAGGAGCATGAATACTTTGCTTCCTTTTTTAAGGCGCTGAAACCAGGCGGCGTATTAGGGGTGGTTGAGCACCGGGCCAAGCCGGGTGCAAGCATGGAAAGCATGCGAGCTACGGCTTACGTGACTGAGGACTACACCAAGGAGATCGCGAAGCAAGCAGGTTTTGATTTTGAAGCGTCCAGCGAGGTCAATGCGAACCTGAGAGATACTACAGATCATCCAAATGGTGCCTGGTCACTGCCTCCATTCTTGCGGTCTGGTGATAAGGATAAGTACTTGGCGATCGGCGAGAGTGACCGCATGACACTAAAGTTTAGAAAACCAGGTTAATCGTCTTCCGCCGTGCGAACTATCTCCAAGCATGCGCTCTTATTGTGACAAGAGGCGGTGCAAGGATCACGCGAGCATGACTTTCAGCAGTGCTAAAAAGAAGTGGCTTGATGAGAGTGGGCGAGGGAACCTCCGAATCATTAGTGCCCTAGTGATCAAAGGCTTGGCCGTGAACGCCAATTCGTGCGGGCAAGCCCAGCTCCCTCATGTGATGGAATAATTGGGTGGCGCTGATTTAGATCTCGCCATCAAGTGATCTCTTAATCCATCGGCTTAAGGTGCCAACGGGGTGTGCCCCAACAATCGCCGCATTGATGTGTGACAGGCGAAAAGCAGGTGCGCCATTTGCACCGCAGTTCAACGCTTCGTTATGCTGATCGATGGTCGCCTTGAGGTATGCAGGATTGTTGCTTCGATCAAATTCATCGGTATTGAGACCGCATTCCTCCCAGATCAATTTGAGCGTGGCCTCGGAGGAAATATCGCGGTTGTCCGTGAAATAGGCTTTGAGGAGAGCATCGTGGATGCGCTGGAAGGCTTCGTCGCTCAAGTCGGCGGCAGCCTTGGCAACCAAGTGAGGCGGAATGCTGTGGGAGGGTGGACTGTTGTCGCTTTGCCACGCTCTAAATTCGCCGCTTGGTTTGTCCTCAGCAATTCTTAGCCAGTTCTCGGTGTACTTCTTAAATTTTTCCAAATCTCGTGAACCGTCAGCTTGTGGGCGCAGCAGAAAGGACCGCCAATCAAGAATGAGCTGATCACCAAATTCTTCTTTGAGTAGTTCGACGCGCACGGCGGCGTTGTAACACCAGGGTCACAAATAGTCAGAATAAATTATTAGTGTAGTGGTGTTCATTGATTGTCTGCGTTGGAAAACTGATTTGAGAATAGCACGACTTCCAGTGGTGTTTGCGCGTAAAGGTTTTATCGAAGGATAGCGAGTTAGTGGTTAGCCAGCACCGGTAACCTGTGAGAGGTAAGGTGAAAGTGGATAAACCAGATACGGGGCAATTAAAGCGATTGCCGCTATCGCCAAACGGAATAGCGTTAGAGAAGTTCCACTGACTTGTAATGACAGGTTAGTCTCCTTAGCCCCATACAGATCCCGTGCATTGCTAGCCCTACTACGAAAGCCCAACCACCGAATGCAGTATCAACTCAGAGGCCTCTGAAAGTTGTAGGAACGCCAGCAATATGAGCATCGTCGGCACCCACTCTGTAAAGTTTATATGAGCAGGCGGACCGCTTATTCAGAGATTTGGTTTTACGCTGAATCCCAATTTGCACTTTCGCAATCTGCATCTGAATGACGTCTACGAACACAAAGGCTACGTGTGGCCCGGAAGACCACCGGCCAGTGAAGATCTAGATCAGATCATGCTCGCGATCGCGAAGCGAGTTTCTCGATATCGGGAGCGGGCAAGGTATCTCTATATGGACAGGGAATCAGCTAACTAGGGCTTGGCTTTTTATTGCACGGGTTGTTGCACGTGTGCCAAATAGAAGATTAGGGGTCAGAGTGAACTAATCCCGCCTCTGGTTCATCTCCGGTTCAATGCGATAGGCTCTGGCTGCAACGCCAGAAAAGAGGTCAGCTTTTTCTGATTGTGATGCGCCTTCAGAGATCCGTTTGAAAGCGTTCCAACAAACCTGATAGCTGCACCAGCGCTTCTGTACTGGGAAGTTCGATTCATACATCGAGCGGGAAGGGCCAAATGCCTCAATGCATGTTTCGATCCATGGGCGCCAGGCTGCGGCTACCTCGGCTGAGCCAGGAGGCAAAGTTCTATCCCCCTCGTAGCTTGGCATGCGAATCGGTAGTGCTCCCAGTTTCACTAAGATATTTTGACGTTTACTAAGCTGCAGAATGGAAGTCTTCCATGCTGAAAAAACTTCGTCAGTTTTACCCTTGTAAGGACCGCCAAGAATAGGTGTTCCAACGTGGTTAAGGATGATCGTCAAATCTGGATGGGCATCCGCAACTTGGGCCACCTCATCTAATTGCGTGTGATAAAGCCAACAATCTAGCGATAACCCTCTTTCCTCGAGGATGGTGATCGCTGCATCCACTCGAGAGTCAATCAGCAAGTTGGCTTGTTCGACAACGTTGCCAACTTTGGCATCTGTATGCCATCCGCTAGAAAGTCTAACTCCGCGAAATCGGCCACCAGATGCATCAATATGTTGTTCAAGAGTCGGCTCAATGGCATTCCCTAAAGTAAGGTCGACATTGCCGAACATCACATCGCAGGCGCGTGTTGGGCCAAACTCACCACTTGCACTCATAGCAGCCTGACCACGTACAAATTCGGTCTCGCCTAGTGAACGTTGTTGCTCATCCGCGTCCTTGCGGTACATCGAATGGCACTCTGCATACACGGTGGCAACAATATTGTGTCCGCTGGCTAGGTCAGAGGCCAGTTCGGGCATCAGATAGGTGTAACCGTTGCGCACCCACAAGTGATGATGAGGGTCGATGATGGGTAGTTCTGGATCTAGGATCTCCTCTTGGAGCTTGTCTAGCCAGATGTTGTCTGGTCCCGTTTGACCGGTATTTGCAACCATAGCTGATCTTCTTATCTTTTGACCGTGTCTACTGAGCCGTCCAGCCGCCATCAATGGGCATAGCGACACCCGTGACGTAGCTCGATTGACTAGAGAACAACCACGCAATTACGTCCGCAACTTCATTTGGACCAGCAATACGCCTTATGGGCAACTGATTCACAACCCCATCAAGCACGTCCTGATTTGCCCCAGCGCCTTCCGCCAACATGGGCGTATCGATAAAGCCAGGGCACACGGCGTTGACTCGAATATTTTTCGGACCGTATTCAACTGCAGCAGACTTGGTCAAACCAATCACACCGTGTTTGGCTGAGTTGTAGGCAGTCGCCTGTGGCAAGGCAACCAAACCGCAGATGGACGCGGTATTGACGATACTGCCGCCTGTTTCTTGTTTTACCATCTGAGCAATTTCAGCTTGAACGCAACTAAAAACCCCCGTCAAATTAACCGAGAGAACTTCGGCCCATTGTTGAGGATTAATATCAAGCAGCTTCACAGTAGGGCCTGTGATACCCGCGTTATTGAACGCGCAATCTAGGCGCCCGTGCTTCGCGACAATAGCGTTAACGGCCGCCGCCGCTGCGCCTTGTTCCGCAACGTCAAGCTCGCATACTTCGGCGCTCCCGCCCGCTTGTATAACCTCAGCTACAACCTTGTTGCTAAGTTCGACTTGTCGGTCAGCAACCACTACATGGGCACCATCACGCGCCAAACGTGTAACAGTCGCGTGGCCTATGCCACTCGCCCCACCCGTTACTAGCACTATTTTTTGATCGACGCTCATTGTCCCTCCTTATTCTAATTGCGCAGCACCATCGGGAGGTGATGCGGGTGACGAATCTCGTAATGTGCTCTACCTAAAGTGAACACCCTTATATTTGTTATTCGAGAACTCGTCGATGATGCTTGCATACCTCGGCACACCACCGTTATAGATGTTGTAACGCGTCTTACCGTATTCGTGTCCCTCGATGTTCGAGTTGTAGCCGGTAAAGAAGCTCTTGGCGTTGCGTAGCAATGCCCCTTGATAGGTCTCTTTAACGTGCTCGACCCACTCTAGCTCATCAACTTCATTCGCATTGAACATGTCGAGCCCGTTGGTCCACATGTGTTCAAGGAATTGCGTGACCCAATTCACACTCATCTCGGCACTTCGAGGAAAGTTCGCGGCTGGCGTTTGCGGTCCCATTAGCATCAGAAAATTAGGGAAGTTGTTGATCATCAGTCCGAGATGCGTCACGGGTCCGGTTTTCCACTTCTCGCTCAAGTGCTTACCCTCTAAACCTTGGATATCGATCTGATCAAAGGCCCCGGTGAAAGAATCAAAACCGGTCGCATAGACGATGATGTCAAACTCGAATAATTGCTCTGTTGTTTCTATTCCAGTTGCGCTAATCCGTGAAATCGGGGTTTTTGTTGCGTTTACAAGCGTGACATTGTCGCGGTTGAACGTTTCGAAATATCCCGTTTCTAATGGCAGTCTTTGGACACCAAATCCGTGATCCTTTGGGATGAGTAATTCAGCAATATTAGGATCATTCACTCGTTTTCGGATACGCTCGGCTATGTACTCTGACATTTCCGCATTGGCACTCTCATCCGTAAATATCTCCATAAAGTTTTGCAACCAGATGGCAAAACCTGACTCATCGTAGAGCCTGTCCCACAACTCACGTCTTTGTTCGGGCGTCACGTCGTAAAAACTGCGAGAGTCTGGGATGTGCTCGAACCCCCCTGGAGTTTGAGCGCAGGTTGCGAAAATCTCGTTGTAACGCTCCCGAATTGCGGTCATCTCGGACGTAGAAATTGGGCCATTGTTCAAAGGCGCTGCCCAATTGGGTCGGCGCTGAAATACAGTGAGTTGCTTAGCCTCCTTGGCAACTTCTGGGATCAATTGGATCGCAGTTGCTCCCGCACCTATGACTGCAACGCGTTTGCCCTTTAGGTCCAGCGGTTCGTGAGGCCAGTTGGATGCGTGGAACGAGATACCCTCAAAGCTATCCATACCGTCGTAGTTGGGCAGGGAAGGGGTAGAAAGTGTGCCGAGCGCTGTTATGACAAAACGGGTAGTGATTCGTCTGCCATCTTCAAGATGAATGGTCCAACTACTCATGTCTTCATCAAAAACCAAAGATCGAACTCGGCAATCGAACTGCATGTATTGCCTAAGCTCAAATTTGTCCGCGACAAAGTTTAAGTAGGCTAGCGTTTCAGGTTGAGGCGAGTGTTTTTCGGTCCAAGACCACTCTTCAAGTACCTCTTTTGAAAAAGAATATCCGTAGGTGTAGCTTTCGGAGTCAAAACGAGCGCCCGGGTACCGATTGTTAAACCACGTGCCACCGAGGTCCGAGTTAGCCTCGAGCACTGTCGCCCTTACACCTAGATCTGCAAACCGTTTTATCTGATAGATACCCGATAGGCCTGCTCCAATGATCACGGCCTGGTAATCCAGATGCGTGTCAACGCTTGTCATATCTCTCATGTTAATTTCTTTGCCTTGTATGCCGCGCCTTCAAGTCAAAACGATCAGAGCCTTACTGATCAATTGATGCAGGTGTCGTTCAGCGTGATAGCTGCTATACCGCCAAACCGCTTCCATGACTGGGCAAATCTACTTGCGGGATCGCCCAAGGTACAAGCCCGAGAACGTCCTGAGCGTAGCTTTCACTTGGCTTGACGCATGTTGACCTGAATCCCTCTTAACTTTGACATCTTGGCCCGTGTGTCGGGCTTGAATCCAATGGTATTACCAACAGTTAAGCGAGATAATAGTCAAAAATAGGGTACTAGCTTTTCGAATTTCGTAAAGATGGGTTCAAAATATGGACGATTTAAAGTCCATGCGTCTGTTTTTGAGCGTGGTGCAAACTGGTAGCTTGTCCGGGGCTGGTAGGCAGGTCGGTCTTTCTCCAGCTAGTGTGTCGCGACAAATTTCTTCGCTAGAAAATGACCTGGGCGTGCGCCTACTCAATCGAACCAGCCGTAGACTTTCCCTCACTGAAGCGGGGCAAGTGTATTTAGAGCGTGCTGAGCACTTGCTACACGATGTTGAGGAATTGCGAGATGCGGTCAGTCAACATGCTGTTAAGCCAAGAGGAACGCTCCGAATTCTGGGTCGAATATCGCTTGGTACCCAGTACGTCAGCCCGCTTATCCCAGCATTCAGGGAGCAGTACCCTGATCTCAAAATCGATCTGTGGTTAACAGACAACGATCTTGATTTGGCGGAGCACGGGATAGACTTGGCTATTCGAACTGGGAACCTTGCTGACTCGATGCTGATTGGTCGGCTTCTGGCCTCTAGCCCAAGGGTGATTTGCGCCAGCCCCGAATACTGGCGCCATCATGGAAAGCCGCTGAAACCTGAAGACCTTGAGAAGCACAACTGTTTAACCTATCGATTCGAATTTGGCACAGCCGCTGCGCTTTGGCAGTTTAAAAATAGTAAGGGCTACAGTACCGATATCCGGGTAACCAGCGATTTTCAAACAAACAACGGCGAAGCGCTACGCATCGCCGCTTTATCTGGTCTTGGGGTGGCACTGCTGCCAGCTTGGTCAGTGAGGGAACATCTGATAGCAGGTACACTTGAACGAGCGCTCTCAGACTACGAAACAACAGTCTCAGACCTTGATAATGGTATCTATGCGGTTTACCTCAGCAGGCGTAATCTCCCAGTCAAAACCCGGCTCTTCATTGATCACTTAGTTGCGGAATTTGGTAAGCAAAACTGGAGCTAGTCGGCCAATCAAACCTGCTTTTCGATAGATGTTTGCGATTGGCTCGAAGATCGTTGGAAGCAACGCGCCGAAGCATGATCTTAAGACGTTGAAAAGGGCAAGAGTAAGCGAATCGATCTGCTCGGAAGCTTAGCGAAGAGCACCCCACCGGATACCACGTCTCAGTAGCTCATAATACTCCGGGGTGTCCCATGAGCCCCTCACGACAGGGACAACGTCTGCTAGGGGCTTCATGTCGTGCTTCCCTGTGCAGTGACCTAGCGTAAGGTAAAGAACCTCACCTTTGCCGACCGGATGGAGATACATTTGCGGTTGGGCTGACCGATCGGTGCCATAGTCAGAGCGCACGTAGCCTGTCGATGGGTGGTTGTAGCGCGCTTCAAGTAAGACATGTTGTTCGCCGAGCGGCTCGCAGTAATAGGGCTCCTCGTTGTCTACCTCGAAATCGGTGAGACCCTGGGTTAAGACATGCTCTTGGTCTTTGACATGAATCGTAAAACTCGTATTGCTGGGGTGAGCGATGAACCGGCTCCCCAAGAGCGACATAAATTGTGGCGCGAGGTCGGGCGTATCTGCTTTGCCATCGACGAACTCAATCAGTGCATTGGTTGCATGCAGCGCAAACCAGCGGCCACCCGCTTCTAAAAATTCCGCGAGGCCCTGCTGTTCGGCCTCGGTCGGCCGCAGATCGCAAGTGTAGGTGATCAAAAGGGTCGAGGCCTTGATTGCCTTGATATCGCTAAAACTGTCAGCAACCCGTGTATTAATGTCCTCGTGCTCAGCCAACAGTTTTAGCAACTCTAGCCTGGCAAAGTTCGTGTCATGATATTTCGCGTTGCACACAAGATAAACGTCGATTTGAGGCACACTCATCATTTCCTCCTGGTTAGTCGTCGATCAATCGGCCTTCTTCGTCCCGAATCTCGGGACCAAGAACTTTAGCCTTGCTATCACCAAACGGCGCGTCACGCTGCTTTAAAGCAGCCGCGAGTCCCTCAGAGCCGATTTGTTTGAATACACTGCGTGCCGCTTGTGCAGTATGCGCTCGCGCATCATTCTCTGCTGCTAGACGCTGTAGCGTTTGGGCGCCCATAAGCTCGAGACCAATGTTAATGCTCCGCTTGTTGGCTGAGAGCATGTCAGCGTCGATTGAGGATAAGCGATCTGCCAGACCTTCCACTTCGCTTTCGAGATGCTCGGTAGGAACCGACTTCAAGACTAGGCCAAGGTGCGCAGCTTCCTGCCCGTTGATGGTGTCTCCGCTAAGTAAAAGCCGCTTCGCCCACTGAGGGCCGATGTGATAAAGCCACATCTGATTGGGCGCCGCGCCCATGTTCCGTAGGGCGCTGTAACCAAAACGGGCGTCATCGGAACAGATGAGCATGTCGCAATAGAGAGCGAGATCCGTGCCGCCCGCATAACAGTGGCCATGGATTTGAGCGATAGTGGGTTTATGGATCTCCGTGAGTGTCTTTAAGCATCGCTGGAATCTCTCGATGTTCCACGCATCATCGTCAAAGCCACGGCCGCGCCGGCGCTCGACCTCGTCCGTCGGCGGTTGTCGAGTGGGGGTTAGATCGTAGCCAGCGCAAAAGGATTTACCGTTACCCTTGATGATGATGCAGTGCACGCCCTTATCATCGTCCGCCTCCCAGAGTGCAGTCCTTAGCTCCTCAACCAACTCGATCGAAAGCGCGTTTCTTTTTTCAGGGCGATTAAGGGTGATCCGCGCTCGGCCCTTGTCTACTTCGTAGAGAATAAACTCAAAGGCTCGTGTCATTTACTTTGCTCTTGTATGTGAGAACGAACTACTATGCTGAATTCGACGGGGAGGAGCAACGCAATGGTCGCAGACGCAAGTGCGCTTCAAATCAGTAGCGAAGATGTTGAGGCCTTTCACCGCGATGGTGCGGTTCTTCTTAAACAGGTGTTGAGTCAAGAGTGGTTGGACTCACTCGAGTGTGGCCTTGAGTACATTCAGAACCACCCAGATGGGATGTCTGCGGGCGTTGGAATGCCATTGCGTATTGATCAGTTTCCCGCTTCACATTCAAGCGATATCGATTGGGTTATGAAGTCTTCGCCGATTGCTGAGATCGTTGGTCGAGTGCTTGATGGTCCGGTGCGATTTTACATGGATCAAATGTTCTACAAGCCCGCGGGCAAGATGTTTCCAAGTGCATGGCATCAGGATACGAGTTACTACAACATTGAGGGGGATCAGGTCGTAAGAGCGTGGGTGTGCGTTGACCCTGTCCCTAGAGACGCGAGTATCGAGGTCGTGCGTGGTTCGCATCGGTGGAACATCACCTACAGACCCCCGGTTGGAATGGATCCAAAAGCTGATCCCGAAGGAGCGGCCAATCTCGAAGCAGCTTTCGCCTCAGGACAGATTTTGATCGGGCGGGAAGCGCACAACGAGTGGACGTATTTCGACTCTTTTTTGGATCCAGCACTGCCTGAATTGCCAGATATCGAAGCCAATCGTGCGTCGTTTGACATTTTAGGCTGGGATTATTCGCCCGGCGATGTGCTTTTGTTTCATGGGAATATTCTGCACTCGGCCCGAGGCGGAATTGAACTGCCTCACCCCCGCAGGGCCCATGCCTCGCTATGGATAGGACCTGACGTCCATTACTTAAGGAGACGAAGTCAGGCTATTCCGGACCCGATCCAGCTCTATGATCATTTGCCGTTGGATGGACAACCACTGTCAGATTTTGACGAGGTTTTTCCGGTTGCGTGGACACCCGCCTGATACATCGGCTCAGCAAGCACACTCTACTAGCCTTGATCTAGTTAACTTCAGTTGTACTGGCTGCGATGCTTATCGTGGGGTCGGACCTTCGGGGAATCCGGTTGTGTTCAGGATTACCTCTATGTTGTTCTCCCCAGGGGTCCCTGTCATATCAGCGCGCCATCATGACGCGTATTTCCTGGGCCTGTTCCGCATAGGTCTTTGAGTAATGCGCTACATTTTCTGGCAGATCTTGATTGGCGGGGTTGTAGCCAGGCAGATACACCTTGGTGATTTGCCCTAGAAGAGAAAGTTGTTCTTTCCAGTCGCCCAGTAAGTTTTTGCTGGGCCATAGAGCACGCCCTTGTTCAAGTGCCTGAGGTGCGTTCTTTGCGATGAATTTGGAGAACAGAAATACGTATTTAAAGAAGTGATATTGCCCGTAGGTACCGGCAACAAGCCGATACAGATAGTCTCCATAAAGATGGTCGTAAATATTAAATGTCACTGTGCTGTGCTCCACTTCTTCTAGCGCGTGCCAGATGAAGAGTCTCAGCAGATCCGTGTTTTGTATGGTCTCCAACCGATCGAACACATTGTTACGAAAGTTCGCTCGACCGCCTGCAAAGGTCGCCGCTTCAAACCCCTCGGCATAGGCTAGGTTGAATTTCAGCGACTTAGTATTGGTGAACCTTTGATAGTCAGCCTCCAGTTGATCTTCGATTTCACGGAGGCCTTCCAGCTCCGGGCTGATTGATCGGATCATGTCGTTGAGCACTGCGTGTTGTCGAAAATGCTGAGCCTCTTGGCCAATAAACTGCCTGACTTCCTGGGCGACAACTGGGTCGGTGCAATGCTTTAGCGCGGCTCGCATCGTGCGAACTAGGTAAGGTTCCAGGTAAGGAAGCGTCATCGATATACCATAACCAGGGAATAATTCGGGCAATGCATCGCGTACCAACTGGGGATCAATTTCAAAATCCATAATACGCACTGGCATGCGTTCTCTGACAGCGTCTACTGCTGATTCTTGTTTGGCTTCTTGATTCACTGTCGTGACTAGTCCTCAAATTGGATGGAGACGAACGGGCACGTTTCGGATGCCACGGATGAAGTTATTTGGCAAGCGTTCCACGTCGCCTACAACCTCAACGGTATGGAACCGTTTTACGATCTCTTCCCAAAGAACCTGCAATTGCATCTCAGCAAGCCTGTTACCCATACATCGATGCACGCCGAAGCCGAAAGAAACATGAGCGCGAGCGTTGGGCCTATCGATGATGAGCTTGTCGGCATCCTCGAAAACAGATTCATCGCGATTGCCTGATAAATACCACATCACAACCTTGTCACCTTCTCTGATTCTTTGGCCGCCCAGTTCATAGTCGGTGAGGGCCGTGCGGCGCATATGAATAACGGGTGTCTGCCAACGAATCATCTCTGCGACCATGTTGGGAATCAAACTGTGATTCCGCCGCAGCTTTTCATACTGATCGGGATACTTGTTAAGGCCAATCACGCCGCCACTGATGCTGTTGCGGGTGGTGTCGTTGCCCCCGACGATCAATAGCATGATGTTTCCGAAGAACGTCTCAGGGTCTTCATTCATCTTTGCCGTTTCGGGGTTGTGTTGGAGCATGGAGATTAGGTCGAAGGCGGGAGGCTGCCCCTGCTTAGCCATCCATAGCTGATAAAAAGCCGCCACGGCTCCCATCAGCTCATCGTATCTTTCCCGCATATCGATGTTTTCGTCGCCGGTGACCTCCGGGACGTTTGTCGCGAGATCTGACCAGCGCACAAGCTTGCGACGGTCTTCGTAGGGAAAGTCAAAAATCGTAGCTAGCATGCGGGCTGTAAGTTCAATTGATACCTCTTGAACCCAGTTAAACGTTTCACCCACAGGTAGATTGTCCAGAATATCAATGACCCGCTCGCGGATAATCGGTTGCAGGCCAGCAAGATTCCTCGGCTGGACCGTAGGCGATACTGCTCCGCGCTGCTTGCTATGTTCGGGCTCATCCATGCCGATAAAGCTACGGCCCTGCATTTCGCCTTCCTTTGGTGGTGGCGCATCTACAATCGCGATGCCACCCTTTTCAGAGGAGAATACGGTGTTGTTTGCATCGACCTCTTTGATCAACTGATGGCTGGTGACGGACCAGAAGGGGCCATTTCTGCTGTTCTCTAGGTAATGGACGGGTGCTTCTTGGCGGAGTCTTGCGAACCAGGGATGCCAGGTATCGTTCTGAAAAAGTTCGGGTCGGCTAACGTCGATTTGTGCTAATGGTGTGGTGTCTACCTGTTGGGTCTCGATCGCAGACATGATGCTTCCCCCGGTGAGCTATGGTCGGTTCATTAATGATACCCGTTGAGATTTGGAAGGGGGATGGAAATTTATGCGTCGGGCTGAGCGGATGGCCCAAGGGCGATGAAGCGGCGATAGGAAACGTTTGGCAACAAGTACCGAGGAGGGGAAGAATAACGGCATCGATCGATATTCAAGCGCCCGACGAAATGCTGAACGTCAATCGGCCCGCTGTTCGATAGGCGGGGCGCTTGGTGTGGAAGCTTGTGTACTCAATAAGCCTTGGTGTGAGCGCAACTTCATAAGCGATTGCCCATTTCAAGGTGGTCGTCATGATGATGTCAGCGGCGGTGAATCGGTTACCGACCAAATAGTCTGTTTCCCTCAGTGCGGCATCTGCAACCTGGATCTGTGTTTGAAAGCCTTCGATGGCTGTAGCGACGGCCGCGGGAGCTTCACCATATCGTGCAGCAAGGTCACGATGTTTACGCAAAACGTAGAGCGTGTGTGCGTCAAGTTCCATCTGGATAAATGCACACCACTCGTTGTACCTTGCGCGCTCGACCGTGTTAGCAGGAGGGATCAGGCCTGAATCCCCGCCATAGGTGTCTCCCAAGTAAGTCACAATAGCGACGCTCTCGGTGAGAACGAGGTCGTCGTCTTCAAGCACGGGAATCTTTCCTTTCGGATTTAGGGCTCGAAATGCGTCTGTCTGTGTCTCGCCGGTCCGTGAACCGATGAGTCTCGGTTCGTAGTCGAGCCCGAGTTCGTGTGCCATCCAATGCGCACGCATCGCGCGCGTGCTCGCGCCTCCCCAAATCCGAATCAATTTGCTCTCGCTATTTCTTTTTTTGTTTGACAGTCTTTAGTTCGTTGACGTCCATGATAGTTGCGATCTGAGGCGAAGAGAAAGTTGATTTAAGCGGTTAAATGATCGGCAAAGGCAGGCGAATGGAGTATGTGAAAATTGAGGCACGCGGTTTTGAGTTTGACGCGTTAACCGATGGACCAGTAAACGGGGAGTTGATCGTTCTCCTCCATGGTTTACCGCGCAACTGCTGGGAGTGGCATCATCAGATACCTGCGATGGCGAAGCTCGGATTTCAGGTTGTCGCGCCTGACCTACGAGGTTTCTGTGATGGTGCAAGGCCGCCAGAAGTTGAGGCTTATCACGTGCAAGAGTACGTCGATGACGTGCTTGACATCGTTGATGTCTTGAAGGGTGAGGGCGCCAAATTTCACCTGATGGGAACGAGTATTGGTGCAACGATGGCCTGGCGACTGGCTGCTCTCAATCCTGACAGGGTTTTAACGCTTGCCTGTTTGAATATCCCGCATCAGGGTGCTTTCTTTGAGGCAGCACAAGTGTCAAAAGCGAATGCCAGTGATCAGCGTGAACGGTTCAGTTATTTTGACGACTCAAGCAAGGCAGGTAACGAGAGGGCGATGTTTCATCGCATGCTGGAGAAGCAGGGTTTGCCGCCAGAGGAAACCGAGCCTTATCGCAAGGCGCTGGACAGTGATGATGCGCTCCGTGCTGTGTACAACTATTATAGGGCGATACCTCTATGGCAGAGAGATAGACTGCCGAAGTGCCCTATGCCTACCCTCTATGTCTGGCCGCCCGAATCAGCGAACATATCGCCGGTAGCGGCCAAGTTGAACGAAAATCAAGTGACAGGACCTTATCGTTTTGAAGTGTTAGAGGGCGTGCATCAGCCGATCCTTCAAGCTGCCCCTGAGCGCCTAACGTCGCTTCTAGTTGACCATCTTCAAGCACATGCTATGTAGGAAATCCAAGGGACCGGAGCAATCCTTGCGATCCCGGCGGGGGCAAGGTTGCGTCGCCACGCTCCTCCTGGCTGCTGGTGTGTTGGACAGTACAAGCTTAGTGTCTAGAATCAATTGGAAGCCTTACTAATTCAGATACCGGGAAATTCCATGCAACCGAATATCACGATCCAATACCAGGCTGTGCCGCGTTTCGAGTTGGGGGACATGGACGCAGTGGCTCATCTTGAAGAGCACGGATTTGTTGTCTTTGCCAATGCGTTGTCAGCACAGGAAGCGGAACATGCGATGAGCCTCTTGTGGGACTATCTGGAGGAGTTGGGAACTGGAATTGACAGGACAGACTTAGGCACCTGGGATGATGACCGCTGGCCTACGGCTGTCCATGGCGCCATCTTGCCAAGTTATGGTGTCGGGCACAGTACGGCCCAGTGGTATATCCGTGATATCCCCAAGGTCAAACAGGCCTTTGCCCAGGTCTGGGATACCGATGATCTGCTGGTGAGTTTTGACGGAGTTACCATCTGGCGACCTTGGACCTACAATAGCAACTGGCGTACCAACGAAGGCAATAGCTGGTTGCACATTGACCAGCATCCGATTGGCAGGCCAGGTAAGCATTGCGTGCAGGGTCTGGTCAATCTTCTGCCGACTTCAGAATCAACAGGCGGAAACGTCGTCGTACCTGGAAGCCACAAGCGATTTGCGCAGATACCTCACGAGTACGAGGAGCGCTTAAGCCGCATTCATCCGAGCATCGATCATTTTAGATTCCCCAACGATGATCCGGGACTCAAGGATGTGAAGCCGGTTATGGCTGAAATGGCGGCCGGTGATCTGTTGCTGTGGGATTCAAGGACTATCCATTGCAGTGCCCCTGGTCTCAAAGATCCTCAATCGTCCCCAGAATTGCTCCGGGCGGCCAGCCTTGTGTGCA
>Ga0255767_1002923_pt1 | contig 14654 bp, 5 predicted proteins | sample 071ome_24_FD_179967 | JGI IMG/M metagenome (GOLD analysis project Ga0255767, IMG submission 179967) | Coastal salt marsh microbial communities from the Groves Creek Marsh, Skidaway Island, Georgia - 071402CT metaG (version 2) | ecosystem: Environmental > Aquatic > Marine > Intertidal zone > Salt...
GGGCTCGCCGTCCTGGTCGGAACTCAACGCCCAGACTCCCTCGAGATGGTACAAACATGACTTCGCCGCCGGCTATCGCACCTTTGAATGGACCTTCACCGCGAACCATGTTTCGCGTGACTGGCGCTATTTCATTACCCAGCCCGACTGGAACCCGGCTGAGCCCCTCAGTCGCGATGCTTTCGACCTCGATCCTTCCTGCGAGTACGACGGTGGCATGGAACGCCCGCCGATGGTGATCCAGCACAACTGCTATGTGCCCGAGCGAGAGGGATATCACGTGATCATGGCGGTATGGGACGTGGGTGATACTGCCGCCTCGTTCTATAACGCGATTGATGTGAACTTTTCGGGCGACAATACCAATGTCACGCCTAACCCCGAGCCCGAGGTCGATCCCTTTACCGAGGTTGGTCTGATCTCGGGCGCCATTGCACTGGAATCGGGCGACATGATGACCACCCTGGTCTATGACGAGCGTGGCGAACTGCCAGCGCTCTCGGTGTCTTATACCGCGGACAGCTATCTGTCTGGTGGCGCGGCCGCACTCGAGCTTGCGCGGGCGATCAACGATGCTGACTTGGGCTATTACGCGGGCCAGAGAGACGGCAACGTATTTGTGCCCGCGGTGGGACAAAATCGAATCTATTCAGACTCGGATGTGACCAACGTTGAAGTCCGCGTCGACTATGCTCCCGAACCGGAGTTTGTCTATGCCGCAACGCTCTCGGCGGAGTCGCTGGTGGAGATCAACGACATGGGCATGACCGACGTGCACTTCTCGGTCTCGGTCAATGCCAATTCAACCGTCACAGCAACTCTGTATGACGCAGCGGGCAATACGGTCACTGGAGACGAGTGGTCAATTGGCGGTCAGGCAGATCTCAAGCTCCACGTGCATGAGGCATCTGCAGGCCAGCTCTCTCTGGTGGTGATTGCCAACTCACTGGATACCAACGGTACAAAACAGCTGAGCGCAACCGTCACTGTTGAGGACAATCGTGTGAGCGAGGACCCGGTCACCGAGACTGGCGAAGACTCGACGCAGGGTGGCGGCGACGATAATCCCACCAGCTGCGAAATAACGGACCCGATGTCGACCTTGCACGCACCTTATGCAGCGTCAACGACCTATAAAGGCGGGGAGCTAGTGTCCTACAACGGCTTGGTTTATCAGGCCAAGTGGTGGACCCGGGGCAATGCACCCGACGCCACGGATGCATTTGAGCTGATCTCGGATGTGACCCTGGAATACAGTGATAGCACTGTCTATGAGGGCGGCGACAGAGCCCGCTACCAAGGTAATGTATATGAGGCCAAGTGGTGGACGCGGGGTACCGCCCCGAGTAATCGCGACCCGTGGAGATTGATCGGCGAAGCCAACTGCGGATGAAGGCTAAACCCACCGCATAAGGCGACTGATAGGGGGCACTGCCCCCTTTTTTACTTTGTCCTGCATGTACTCCGGCAAATCACTAATCGATGTGCAGTAACGGCGATCGGCTATCGAACTCAGTCACAGGAGAAATGGCAAAGAGAGCGGCAAACGCACGTGAAATATAGACGGTGAGATGTCCCGCGAGCCCGCCGCATTGCGCTTCAAAAACTGCATCGCTTGAGTTAAGTTCGTATCAGTTTCAAATCGTTAAAAACAGACGCATATGCTCGAAACAACGTTACGCAGAATGAAGCGAGGGTTCATCGCTCTTATTTGCTTATCGGTCATATCGCCGGCCATTAACATCGCGGCAAAAGAGCTCAGTCAGCAAGAGCTCGCAGCCATTGTCACCGTGATTTTAGGCGGGGCTGACCCCGAACTAGACAGTGACGGCGATGGCGTTCCTGATCTAGAGGACGCTTTCCCAGAGGATCCCAACGAAAGCTCCGATACAGACAGCGACGGTGTCGGCGATAACGCGGACCAGTGCGATACCACGCTCGCCAGCGAGGCAAACAGCGTGGATGATCAGGGGTGTGGCCCGTCCGATAGGGACACGGATGGCGATGGAGTTATCGACTCTGAGGACGCTTTTCCAAATGATCCCAAGGAGCAAGTGGATTCTGATGGGGATGGCGTTGGCGATAATTCCGACGCATTCCCCAACGATGCAGCCCAGTCCAACGCAATCGTGGTCAATTTCAGTCAAAACGGTGTGAGCTCTATAGCGCTTAACACTGATGCCGTGAGTTTAGGAAAACGCGGTGCTCGAGTAGACGCCGCCAATGCGACTGCAGGAGATAACACTAACATCATCGCCTATGACGAGGACGGCAATGAGATAGACAGCGCTATAGAGACCTCACAGGTTCTCTTTGTCGCGGAATCAGTACTGACTCCAGACGGCGAGTTTCTGTACCTGCTCACGAGCCCACATCTGCAGCGCGCGCTCAATACACCACCTGAGGCTTGTAGTCTCTATCGGGTCGACATGGCCACTGAGTCTGTTGATTGTTTGGTAAATGATGCCGGCGATGTTCGCCCAAAAGTACTCAACGAGTTCGCAGTCTTCTCGGCCGCAAGGAAGGGGATCGACTTTCGCGCCGATGGCGCTGCAGTGCTGTTCGGGCTCAACTATAACCGCAGCTTGCCCGAAGGTATAAGCGGTGGGACACAGAGTGGATATTCATGGCTAATGTCCCCTAACGGCGAACTCACAGGTATCGAGCCTTCAGAGAACTTCTTTGCGTGGGACGCGCTATGGCTGGATGACACATACGTAGCAATATTTGAACACAGGTACTTCGAGCTTGAAGGCCTTGACGGAAACGAGCAGCAGATCCGGCTGATTGAAGCCGAGACGCTTCAGGATGCACCGGGCTCACCTATTGGCATTGATTACCCCGTAAGCCTTGCTAGAGGCCCAGTCGGCTTAATGATGGCCGGCTCTATGATCTCTAAATCAGATCTCACCCTCTCCGACAGAGGCGGTGAGGAAAAACTTATCGAGGACGCGACCGGCAATTTCTTTGCAAGATCAGGAGGGTATCTTCGCCAAATATCGTCCGACGGCTTGACCTATACAGATCTGCAGTTGGAGGACCGCAACCCGGACGCCCAAGGAGCCAATTGGTCTAAGCAAAGCGGCACCGGCACTGACGTTAAATACACGCAGGTGAGCTCAAACGACGACTTTTTAGCGTTCACAAAGGGTTTTTCTCCGCGCGCTCCGATCGTGTCAATCGAGGGGCAGGCTTGGGATAACGGTGCACTACAAATTGAATATTCAGATGGCGCCGTCACAGTGAATTTCGGAGGTGGACCGCAAACGACCTGGTGGGGCGTATCGGCAGAACAACAGGTTGAGTCAGATATCACCATCAATTATCAAGTCTCCATAGGCAATGGGGCCACTCAGGAAAGAGCTGAGGTTATCCCCGCGGCGGCGATTAATGCTTGGCTTGCATACGATGGGCCTGAGCCACCTAGCTGCTACGCCAACCTGCAAAGCTGTCTCACCTGGGCGAACCCTGAACCTTATGAAGAAGGTTTTTGCCTGCACAAATATGGTAGCGATCCGTCACAGGATCGCTGCATCCAATTTAATCAGGCTGAAGACGACCGCTTGGCTTATAAGGTGCTGCAAACCGACATGGAGTCGCAACGCCAGAAGCGCTTCGACGACGCGGAGGTTTATCCCAATCAAACGGGGAATGCCTTCCCCGGCGTGCAAACCATAGCGCTCATAGACGGCCGTGTGCAGGCTTACTTCAAGGACAGCCGCAATCATGAGTATTACCTTGCTGTTGCGGATGCCCACAACCTTTGGGAAAACGGTGCTGATGCGCTTCTGTTTGCACCGGCCAAAAATGGCGCGGGCGACAACGTCATCATCACTGAGGCCACCAGTCTTACGGTGGCGCCGCCTCTGCCATTAGCAGCCATGTCCGTTAGCTCGGCGGTCGACGGTGATCGAATGGTTGTGTCAATTACACTGCCCAGTATCACCGACACGGTCAGTTATGAGTTCAATCGATTCGCGACGACGCCGGTTGTCACTATCGAACCCATCAGTGGCGGCGCGGCGATCTTAGCGAGCTCCGCAGCAACGATCAGCGAAAATGGCCGAACACTCGAGATTGGGTACGATCTGAACCGCTTTACCAGCGGTGACATATACGTTGCTAAATTTGTTAACGGGTTCATGGTGAACGGCTCGATAAGACGCAGAGAGCCCTCTGCACAGCTCCTGTTTGCCGCTGCCGAACCGCCGCCAATAACTGACGCCATCGTTGGCCGCACCATTGATGGTTATATCAAAGGCGCCTCTGTCTTTTTAGACATTAATGGCAACCTGACTCAAGACCAAGGCGAGCCGGTTGCACTCTCAGGAGACGGTGGTCTGTTCGAGATTCCGCTGACGGCGGAGCAAGCAGAGTGCAAGAATCTCGCGCCTGTAGTGGCAGACGTGCCCGTGGGTGCTGTGGATACGAGTACTGGTGAAATCACCGAGGCGTTCCAAATGGTGTTGCCTCCCGGAACCGTTGAGATTACCTCCGATGAGGAAATCTACATCACTCCTATCACCTCGGTGCTGTGGGCGGAGCTTTACGAACTCATACAGACCGGTGAGATACCCGGTTTGTCATGCAGCGACCTAGAAGACAATCCGGCGGCGATGGAGGATCTTAAGCGGCACATAGAGGAAGCTATACGATTTGCCGTTTGGACCTACAACATTCCGGCCGATGAGTTGCTATCCGACTTTGTCGCAAGCGGGAGTGCCGAAACTCAGGCCACCGCAGAACAAATCGCAACAGCGCTGCAATTGAGCTTGAAGGAGCAGCTAATGCTCAAAGAGTCCAACCCAAACGCAGACAGCGTAAGAGTCGTTTACGAACGCTCGCTGGGTTCAAAGTATGGCGATCCGCTACTCGATGATGACGAGTTCGGGTGGTATCGGCGCTGGGCTATTCAGGAAGCAGGCCTACTAAAATCAGGAATTGTGAGAGTGGCCGAGGATTTATCATCGGACCTCTATGTAGTCACCCAGAAGGAATGGTTCCCAAGGTCTACCAATAGCCATGGTGTTGTGGTCAGTTATGCGCGCAATATCTATCTCACTGACTCTGAAGCCATTGACAACTACAGCTGTGTAGGCTCAGAAACTGCCTCATATACAGTGACCTATCCCGAAGGGCAGGGATCCTTAGTTATAGGCGCGGAGAACAATACCTCGATGCCGGTATCCGGATGGGAAGGTTGCGATGACTCCGTTCATATACTTGAGAGTTTTGGTCAAAATGCCTCTGTAACCGAGTATCCGCGGGAGCAGTCGTTCCATGGCTCTGATCCCTCTGGAGTTTCATGGGAGCAGGGTTGGTACAGTTTCAATGGTAGCAACGGCGTGCCCCTCCCGGGAACGAAAGGGCTTGCATTAGCTATTGAGTCGGTCACGGCTGACTATATGCTAGCAACTCTGCCGAAATTCAGATGGCGCTTTGCAAATCAGTCGGCGGACCACTTCCCGGTCCTCAAGAGCGGCGAACTATCGCCAATCTGGCGTGCGATTGTTGGCTCTGAAAGCTCTGACGGCAACAATTATTCGACTTGCTCCGAGGGAGCCGGCACCGACTGTCCGAATCTGGAGTGGAGAGTAGTAACGGACGTTGACAAGGAGGGCCCGGTCCTAGAAATAGAGCATGGGGCAGGGTTTGCGTTGGTCGGCTTCGATGCCACAGGTTCAGGTTTTGATTTATCTGACTACGCCGAGGGCACACTTTCCTTTGACATCAAAGTGATGAACCAAGGCGATAATACCGACGGTTTTTTCGTCGCCGCAGACTGTGTTGACCCGTGCTCGAGTGGTGATAAGGCGGTGGGGCAAATAGGCCTCAATGGCTGGGAAACCGTCACGTTACCCCTATCGGATCTAACTGACGGGGCTGTTGGTTATTCTGGGCTGGACCCATCAAGGGTGACTAAAGTCAGCATCGGCCCGGTAAGAGTATCTGGTCAAACAGATGGGTTAGTGTTCCGTCTGGATAATCTGCAATGGAACCTGCCTGCGGACACTAGTAGCGATGCCCCTACCCCCACCGTGTGGTGGGGAGATGACGTGACGCCATTTGCCGTATCGAAGCACTTAGATCAGAAAATAAACGGCAACACCGTTCGCTTTGAGAAATTCACTCAACCTAAGAATCAATGGCGCCGAGAGGAATATTTTGAGGACGGAACTAGGGATGAGCAATGGGCAAAAGCCCCGTGGAATCAGCCCAAGGAATGCATCGTTTGGCAGTCGTCGTTCAATCCAGAGGGGCCGTGGAACGTCACAGATAGCTGCGACCTGCATACGGTGGTGGCTAGCAAACTCGTTACGGGAGATGCGGATGCTCGCGGTGGACAAGTTCTTCCTGCTAGCCCACAAACCATGGTGTCGGGAGGAAGCGCGAGATTTCTTGTGCTACCCGACGAAGGTTTCACTGCGCAGGTGAGTGATAACTGTGGTGGTGAAAGCTTCCTCCATGGGATGACCTATTCTGCAAGTATCACGAATGACGACTGCAGAGTTACGGCGATATTTGCGCGGTCGGATGAACCGATAGATTCGGATGGAGATGGAGTAATTGATTCGGAAGATGCGTTCCCAGACGATCCCAATGAGAGCGCAGACTCTGATAGTGACGGTGTGGGTGACAATGCGGACAATTGCAGTGCAATAGCGAACGCTGATCAAGCCGATTCCGATTCTGATGGCATCGGCGATGCCTGTGAGAGTACTGCAGGAAATGGACGAGTGTTTGTCGACGGTATCGTGGCCAGTGATTGGGATATGGGGATCCGTGCGTTTGATGAGCAGATAGGATGGGGTACGTGTGGCGGGGGCGGTGCAGACTGCCCCAGCCTTAGCTGGGCTATGGTTGAGGAGGAAGGTCGCGGCTCAGTGCTGGAGGTAACCTACGCTGATTCCACTGGGGTAGCCGCCATCTTTTTTGAATCAAGCGGCCCGGTAGACCTCAGCGAATTTAGTAGCGGAAACCTCAACTTTGATGTCAAGGTGCTCGATGCCAGCGAGAACAACATCAGCTGGATAATGAAAGCCGACTGCAATTACCCATGCACGTCGGGTGACCAAGTTATAGGGCCTGCTGGAAACGATGGCTGGCAAAGCATTTCTGTCCCCGTCTCGCAGCTTCTATCAGGCGGACTGGACATACAGCAGGTCAGCACAGGTCTCGTTCTATGGCCCGATCCAAGTAAGAACGCGAATTTCCGTTATCGACTCGACAACGTATATTGGTCACAGTAGGCCGATGAACGAGTATTCTCGTGGGCGGCATTATGAAGATCAGCTCTTACCTTGTGAGGGTAATGGGGTATTGGATTAAGCGTCTTGCAACACAGCGGACGATGGCGTTTTAGTCTGCGGGAAGTCGACCTTTGCAGTTCTGCAAACTGTGGCAGAGGCTTCGGCATCAAACACACATGACTGCTGACAAGGATGCATCTCTTGGCTCCTAATCAAGAACAGACCATTCTGGCCAGTGATCTCAGAGTCATCACACGATATCTCTCGAGCCAGCAGTGCGACCCAGAGGTCGCATTGAGCGCTGCGGGTATTCCCCTCGACACATTAAGCGAACCCCGCGGGCGGGTGCCTGCGACTCAGGTGGGAGCATTACTGGCTCAGCTTGTGGATCAGTTCCCTGACGCTAATCTGGGCCTGGCGCTTGCGGCTCATCATCACCTGACCGACACCCACGTGCTGGGGATCACCGCCATCGCCTCGGACACGGCCCTGGATGCCCTGCGGCGATTGGTGCGTTATCAAGCGCTGGTCTCGTCACAAGAACCCTTGGGCATCTCCGAAGAGGCCGACACCGTAACGCTCACCAAATCGATTGCTCAGGAAGCAGTAGCTGAGCACGTCATTCAGGTGTTTCTCTTTTCCGTGATCCTGACTGCGCTTCGCAATATCTCTGGCTTCGGCGGCGACATTATCGGCGTGGGTTTTACAGGCCCCGCACAAGGGCCGGAGGCAGACTATCGAGAGCGGTTCGGACCCCGAGTAAAGTTCTCTGCCCAGCAGGCACAGATGACGCTCCCCAAAGACGCGCTGGCGCAACCAATCTCGACGGGCAACGTCGATATTTTGACCACGAACGAGCCCTTGCTGGCTTCGCTCGTGCGAGCCGTGCGAGAGAACAATCTCCCGGCCAAGATCAAACTGGCTATTCTCGATCAGCTACCCGATCACACCCTCACTGAAGAGGAGGCCGCGGCCTCCCAGAACATGAGCTTACGCACGTTTCAGAGGAGGCTCGAAGACGAGGGGACACGTTTTCGCGCACTGCTGGATCAGACGCGGGCTGAGCGCGCCGAGGGTCTGCTGGGGGATCCCGCCTGCAGCTTATCTGAGGTGGGATACTACTGCGGCTTCAGCGAGCAGGCCTCTTTCTCACGCGCCTTCAAACGCTGGACCGGCCAGACGCCCTCGGATTACCGCAAGGCACTGCTTGCGCCTGATCACTAGGCCGTGGCAATGACCTCAAGCGCCCGCGCAACGTCTTGGGGCTCGGTCGCAAAGTGGGTCACAAAGCGCGCCATGTCTGGTTGCGCTGGCCAGTCATAGAACTCAAGACCCGCTTCTCTCAGCGACTGGCGCAACGCCGCGGGTATGACGGGGAAGAGTTCATTGGCCTCCACCGGCCAGGGCAACTCAATATCTGCACGATCGGCGAATCCGCCGGCGAGCTGACCCGCCATAGTATTGGCGTGCTCGGCATTGGCAAGCCATAGATCGTCAGTCAACAAAGCCAACCACTGCGCAGCCAGAAAGCGTTGCTTGGACCACAAATGACCCGCGCGCTTACGACGATAGGCAAACTGCTCGGCCAGAGCGCGATCAAACATCACCACTGCTTCGGTCGCGATGCCGCCATTTTTCGTCAACCCAAAGCTGAGGCAATCCACCCCGGCGCGCCATGTCAGGTCCGCGGGGCTCTCTCCCGAGGCGACAACCGCATTGGCAAATCGCGCCCCGTCGACATGCAGCGTTAAGTGATACTCATCGGCCAGCGCCCGATACGGAGCAATATCACTTGAGCGGTACACGGTGCCGGACTCGCTCAGATTGGAGAGGCTGATGGCGCCGGGCCGTGCGTTGTGCACGCCGTGCACCGTCGCAATCTCTATGTGGGCGCGCATCAGTGCCGGGTCGGGCTTACCACTTTCCCCGTTAATCGCCACCATCTTCGCGCCGCTGGTGTACAGCTCGACCGCCGTATTTTCATCGTTCTGGATATGGGCGCCGTCATGACAATAGATGGCCCCCCAGGGTGGACAGAGCGCGCTTAAACTCAGCGCATTGGCCGCGGTACCCGTTGTCACAAAAAAAACATCACACTCTGTCTCAAAGACGTCCCGGACTGCTGCTTCCGCCGCTGCAGTGAGTGGGTCTTCCCCGTAACCCGCCGAGTTCCCCGCGGACGCCTCGGTGACAGCGGCCAAAACCGCCGGATGAGCCCCCGCCTGATTATCCGAAATAAAATGCATCGCTTGCGCTCCCCGCGCTGTTTGAGCGCCCGCTGGCTCAGCGGCACATGGTATAACGAGACTGAGGCATGAGGGACGCTATGCGCGCAGCGCGGAACACATTGATTGGCGTAAGTCTGGGACTACTGTTATTAGTAGGCGCCCTCTTGACGCTCGATTTAGGCTCATTCAAACCTCTCTATGAGCGAATCGCTGCGCACTATCTGGCCCGCGAGGTGCAGGTAACGGGCACAATGAGCGTGCGGATTGGCCGCACCGTCATGGTCTCCGTAGACGGACTGTATATTGCCGGCGCAACACCCGAGGCAGAACCCTTCGCCGCTGTCGGGTCTGCGGAGGTGCATCTGTCCTTACCGTCGCTGCTCGACGGCGTGATTGACCTGCCGCTCATCTCGATCGCAGATGCGGAGCTCAACCTTGAGATCGACGAGCAAGGTCAGGGTAATTGGCCAACGATTGAAACGACCGAGGACGCAACAGACAATGCACCGTCAGCGCTGCCTGCCCTACGAGTGGGCACGCTCAAGATTGATCGGGCTGAGGTGTTGTCATGGAACGCGCTTAATGGGCGGCACAACGACCTCACCATTGCGCAACTGAGCGCCACCACAGAAACGACCACGCTCAATCTATCGAGTCGCGGCAATATCAATCAACGCGCATTTGATACGACACTTGCAATCGACGGCATCACCTCGCTACTAGACATCAATCAATGGACTGTGGATTGGGTCGGTCATGTTGGCAAAGCCTCCTTTACCACCCGCGGCATGGTGTCATCACTCACCGAATGGGGCGACTCTGCCCTCAGGGCAACGCTGCATGCGGACAGTGCCAATGAATTTCTGGATACCTTTTCGCTCCCTCAGGTCGACGAGGGACCGATTAACGTATCCGCCAAAATCGAGCAGAGAGATGGCGTTCCGCATTTGGATCTTGATGTCCAATTTGCTCAATTCAATCTGGTGGGAAGCGCCGTCAGTCAAGACCCCGCAACACTGCAAACCGGGCAAATCGATTTGGTCGGGCGAGGCCCGAATCTCGCGCAGCTTGGTGCGTTAGGCGGTCAAGACACTTGGCCAACCACCCCCTTCGAGATCACGTTTCAGGCCACTCGCGACGGAGCAAAGATTACGGTCGAAACCCTGCGTCTTGACAGTGAGGCGCTACAGCTGGAGCTAGCGGGACGCATTCCCGATTTCCGCGCTCCGGGAAGTGGGCGATTAAAGGGCACGATGCACATCCCAGCGCTGTCAGCCTGGTCTGATGTGCTGGCGCTGCCGCCGCGTCTTAGCGGACCGCTGACGGGATCCGTTGCGCTGACGGGTGAGAGCGAGGGCGCCGATGTGCTGATCAGCACACAAAGCCAGTTGCTATCGCTGGAGATTGGCGGCCGGATCGAGCCCGGCGAGAGCATGCTGGGCTCTCGGTTGTCGCTCAGCGGCACGATCGAACAACCGCAGCAGGTCATGGAACTCTTCATGACGTCGGCGCCGATCTATCCCGCCATCAGTTTTCGTGGCGAGATGGCCATTGAAAATGCGGATATCGTGTCGCTAAAAGGCTTTCGCGCCCAAATTGGAGAGGATCAGGTCTTCGCCGATGGCATCGTCGGCTGGGGGGAGGAGCAACATGCCACCTCGGTGCGGGTCTCTGTGCAAGCGCAGGATCTGCGCAACACCCTCGCGCCTTGGATCGCCGAGCAGGACATGGTGCCGGCACTGCCTGCTGGGGTGGCAGGGGTACTCACTTATCCCGCTCCGCTGCAACTTGCGGTAGAAGACGGCGCGCTGTCGATGGATACCGGCGCCGGTCAATTTTCCGGCATGGTCGTTCTCGAGGCAGATAACCCGACCGTCTCCGGCAGGTGGCAGGTGACGCTGCCCGAGCTTCAACCGCTACTCCCGGGAATAGACCTTCCACCTCATTTTGAAAAGCCGCTGTCTTTTAGGGGCGAGGCAAGCTGGCAAACCGGGTTTATCGATATTGAAGGCGGCGAACTCCGCTTCGGGGCAACCGAGGTTAGCGGAGATCTCTTGGTCGACATCAATGAACGCAAACTGTCGTTCGACCTCTCCTCCGCCACGCCTGATCTTGGAGAGTACGCACCTGAGACGGACCAAGTCGCGCCCGCTTTTTCGGTACCCGTGCAGCTCAGGGCACGCGGGGATCTGACTCCGGACATTTGGTCCGTAGATGAGCTTGAGCTGGAGTCGACGCGGACATCGATCAAGGGTTCAGGCTTTTTGGAGCTCGATGGGGACGAATTTGTCGACAGCCACATCACGGGCGACATCAATATTGCCAACCTTGAGATACTGAATGAGCTAGCGGGTTTCCCGCTACCCAGTCAGGATCTGCAATTAAAAGTTGATCTGGATTCCCGCGGCGGCGCTTTGGTGATAGAGCAGTTCGACCTGAGGACCGGCGATAGCGACCTGTCTGCCGCGGGTCGCGCAATCGATCCCTCGGACCCCGCAATTGTGCTCGATGTAGAGAGCGATCGCCTAGACGTCGGGCCTTGGTTAACGGCGCTCAACTCCGCACCGGCGAGCGAAACAGCGCAAGAAACACCCGAGGATGTGACAGGAGCCAAGCGTGAGCGACTGATTCCTGACTATGCGATTGATATGGAGATGCTCGAGCAATTCAGAGCCGATGTGTCAATCAAGATCGGCGACTTGAGCGGTCTGGCGCGGCCGGTGCTGAATGTCGATACGCAATTTCACCTGGGCCCTGACGGCATCCGCATCGATACCGCACGGGCAGAGAACGAGCGAGGCGGTATCTCCTCGCTGACGGGCGAGTTGGTCGAGAACGCTACCGGTACACCAGCGGTCTCGATTCGGGTCGATGGCGCCGACTTAGTGCTGGGCATCCCCAAGGCCCCGTCAGAGGACATCACGACATTGCCCTCCTACACGGTCAAGATGCGCCTCAAGGGCGCGGGGCAGACCACTCGAGAGCTCGCCGCGAGCCTTGATGGTTATGTCAATGTCACGATGGGTGAGGGCAAGGTGCTGAACGCAGGGCTGGATCGAATTACCAATAGCTTCCTGCAGGAACTATCAGGCGCTTTGAATCCTTTTCAGGAGGCGCAGGAGAGCACTGACATTAACTGCGCGGCGGCCTTTAGTGCCATCAATGGAGGTCAGCTCACAGGCAAGCCTGCCGTGGTAGTGGACACGCCAAACGTCAAGATTTTTGCTGACGCCGCCGCTGACTTTGCGTCCGAAAAAATTCAGGTGCAGTTTAAAACCGTGCCGCAGAAAGGCTTGGGTCTCAGCATGTCGAGCCTTATCAACCCCTATATCGAGGTGACCGGCACGCTCGCCGAACCCAAACTCTCGCTGAATCCAGCCAATACCGTAGTGTCAGGTGGCCTTGCCGTGGTGACGGGAGGCATATCGATCGTAATAAAAAGCATCTTCGACCGCCTCGAATCCAGCGGCAATGTCTGTGCCACACGGTTGCGCAAGGCCAATGAGCAAATGGCCGAGATGGATGGCTGAAGTTAGTGTGGTGTGCCCTCGATAAGACGCAGGTTGATCACGCCCTCCAAGCTCCGAATCTGCTCCAGCAAAGCCTGTCGAGGGACCTCATCTAGATCGATAATGTTGTAGGCAATATCGCCTACGCTTTTGTTAAGCAGGTCAGCTACGTTGAGCCCTTCGTCACCAATGAGCGTCAGGATGTGGCTTAGCGTGCCGGGCTCATTTCGGTTGGCAATGGTGATGCGATAGTCGGTGGTTCGCTCCAATTCTATCGCCGGGAAGTTGACTGAGTTGCGGATGTTACCCTGCTCGAGAAAAGCCCTTAGCTGGTTAGCTGCCATCACGGCACAATTCTCCTCAGCCTCCGCAGTACTGGCACCGATGTGCGGCATCAGCAAAGTGTCTCGGCGGCCCAGCAACAGGGGATGAGGGAAATCAGCGACATACCTTCTCAGCTGTCCACTGCCCAATGCAGCCACAACTGCCTGAATCGATACGATTTCTTCCCGGGCAAAGTTCAGCAGACAACTCCCTTCTTTAAAATGACCCAACAGCTCGGCGTTGACCAAACCGCGAGTGCTGTCTAGCACCGGTAGATGAAGACTCACAAAGTCGCTCCGGCTCACCAACGATTGTGGGTTTTCCATTCGCTGGACATCGCTGGGCAGGCGCCAGGCGGCTTCGACGGATAGCGCCGGGTCAAAACCCACAACGTCCATCCCAAAATCAAGACCCATCCGCGCCACCAAGCTACCGATCGCGCCCAAGCCGACTACCCCCAAGGTTTTGCCCGCGAGTTCGGCACCGGCAAATCGCTTCTTTTCCCGCTCCATCAACGCATTCATATCCTGTGCTGACATCGTGGCATCCTGCGACTGGGCAAAGGCGATGCCACCCACGATATCTCTGGAGGCCAGTAACATAGCGGCGACCACCAGCTCTTTCACCGCATTTGCATTAGCACCGGGGGTGTTAAAAACAGGAATGCCCCGCTCACTGCATCGCGCCAGAGGAATGTTATTGACCCCAGCGCCCGCCCGCGCGATCGCGGTCACGGAATCGTGAATCTCATCTTCCTGAAGCTTGTAACTTCTCAGCAATAAGGCATCGGGGTGAGCAATGTCCTGCCCTACTTCATACCGCTCTCGCTCGAACCGATCCAGCCCTTTGGGGGAAATGGTGTTGTAGGTTTTGATGCGATGCATAACAGCGTGTACGGGTGACAGGGCGGGCGCATTGTGCGCCATTGCGGGCCGCATTGCGAGACTTCCACTGGTCCTTTGCGGCCAGCCGGTCCAATGATGTGATGGTCTCGCGGGGCTTCAGCCTGGGGATGTGACACCTTGCCCCCAGCAAGATGAAGCACTTCACGCTCGCTTCACAAGGGCGTGACCTCTCCTACTAATTGTTCGTCAATAATCGCCCTCATAGTTTCCGCCAATTGCCGAAAAAACAGTCGCGCAGGGGATCGGCGGCGCCAGACCAATGCGTGGTCACGATTCATCGTCACGCCTTTAACGTCGGTGACCCGGAGCGTATCGGAGTCACCAATTTCACTGGCGACATACAGTGCCGGGAGAAAGGTGATGCCCATACCCATCACCACCATCTGCCGGAGCGTATCCAGCGACGTGCCTTCGTAATCCCGGTTGACCGTCGCACCG
>Ga0255767_1002935_pt1 | contig 14613 bp, 8 predicted proteins | sample 071ome_24_FD_179967 | JGI IMG/M metagenome (GOLD analysis project Ga0255767, IMG submission 179967) | Coastal salt marsh microbial communities from the Groves Creek Marsh, Skidaway Island, Georgia - 071402CT metaG (version 2) | ecosystem: Environmental > Aquatic > Marine > Intertidal zone > Salt...
TAATCTTCGGGAGAAACGGCCTTTCGATCGAATGCCAAGGTTGTTGCATATCTAATCCATCGTTTTCAGCGCTCTTTAAAAGAACCAACACGTTTTTCATAATGTCCATTCTCTTTCGCTCAATCGTCTCAGTGCTCCGCAAAATCTCACGTATCTCGACTGGATGCGTGCTGATCAGTCTACTGTGTCTGGCTTGTTGTTCAACCGGCTGCGGTTTCATCCAAGGATGGCAAATGGATTATGGACGGCCCGCCGCTCAGTTCATGGCACAGGATGTGGCCACACTGGCTGAACCCTACATTGGCAAAAAAATCACGGTGCAAGGCGTGGTGGAGGGTAGGGATTTCACGGATCCCAATGATGCGGTCTTGATACTGGAACACGGGATCTCTTGTCATTTTGGTAAGTTTGCTCGAATGGCTCAGGCATATGCGGATGGAGAAACGGGGTGGGTGGATGGTTTCCTTGTTCAATGCAAGCCAGGAAAGATTGTGATTCGGCCCGCTTTGGGAAGGGACCCCACGGCGCATTTCGAACCTCTGCGACCGACACCCTGAGGATCTCCTTGCTGTTTTGCCATCCCAGAGCTCTGAACTTGCCAAAAAAAAGGTTCTCGTTCAGATTTTCATTTGCTTGGCACGAATGTTCTACCCTTGGGGAGCGCTCCTGCCTTGCTCGCGCGGAAGGGTGGCTGAGCTCGGTTTAAGGTACCTGACTCGAAATCAGGCGATGGAGAAATCCATCCGGGGGTTCGAATCCCTCCCCTTCCGCCATTCTTACTTCTGGCTAGTCCAACGACTCCCAAAGGCTCCCTGAAGGTGTGCGCACCTTTTCTTGTTTCGTGGTGTGAAACCACTCATTCAGAACCCATGGTGATGCTTTCGAGCTAGTTCCTGATTGCTTAAAAAATCTTTTAAAGCTGGAAACAGGCTGTGCCGGCAAACGTTTCGATGATTCGTTTCTTCTCGCCCAGGTCCTGAGACCATGGATGCGAGCCTATGAGGCTCCCAGGTGTCTCAAAACTCTACGAGGCACGCGAAACCCATGCGAACAGAGGAATGAGAGCAGGAAGGATCTTCTTACTTTCTTCGGATGTGATATTCGATAGAAGCTCTTCTTCGCGCCTATTTGACTGTGTCGAAGGTGGTGGCATGTTGCCAGTGCTAAGCTTGGTAGTTTAGTCGTTTGTTCATACCGTTACTGACAGTGGCACCCTCACTGGCTTCGGCCAGTGGGGGTATTTTATGGCGTGGTCCTCTTTTCTGTGATCAGTCTATGGGATGAATTCTCTCGACAAGCTCCTCGGCCACCTGGCTGTCCTCCTTTTTTGTATGCCATTTTGAGGGTGTCGCTCAGGAGGAAAACAAACCTATTGCGATAGACCATCTCGTTTGGCTGATAAAAAGTTGGCAAGGCCCCTTGAATGGTGGAATTCTTGAAGAGATCTGGCTTTCGCCTAGGACAGATACCCTTTTAGCGTTTTTCCGTTATACAAAGAATGGAAAAGCCTCATGTTTTCAAGCTTCTCAGAATGGAATCCCAAAAAATCACCTTTCTTGGAGTGAGTGAAGAATCCCACCGCTCATTGAGTGACGACCTTGTGGCGCCAGATCATTTTGTAATTCGTTTTCAGACGCACGAGGGAAGCGACATTGAAATCCATCTCTCCCAGCTGCGCCAATGAGCTGCCTCACTGCGAACAAGGTATGATGGTTTTACCCCCACTTTAGGGAAGTGGTTTTGCCATCGTCTGCCTTGTTGCCACCTGTTGCATGGAGCGTCAGATCCACCCCCTTTCGATGAAAGCGTGCATCCAGCCAGCCGACAGGCTGTGCATCGCTGAAGTTGTATCCCACTGCGGGTAGGTTGATCAGGTGTTTGCCTTCGCGAAACCCGTATTCGTACACATGGGAATGACCATAGAAGATGGCTTTGACTTGCCGATGAGGCTTCAGAATTTGGAAGAAACGATCGGTGTCCAGCAGGTCACCGTCACCTTCTCCTAGGGTATGATGCACGAAGAAGACGACGGGGCGATCGTCTGTTTCATTCAAAAACTGCTCCAGCCAGGCGCGTTGATCCTGACCGAGCAGGCCGGCAACTTTATCCACGTAGAGGAGTGAATCCAACTGTACAATGCGAACTGAGGTATGCTCCATCACCACCACATGCTTGTCCTCGATGGCGGGCTTGTTCTCTGTCGCTGGTTGCATGACCTGCTGAAAGTTGTCGCGGTGATCGTGATTCCCCAGGCCAATTGAAACGGGGCAATGGGCCGCGAGGGGTTCCAGCAGTTTCTTCAGCTCCCGATAATCCTCCACCTCGCCTGTCAATCGGGCAGCATCCCCATTGATCAACGCCGACTCTGGCTTGACAGCAAGCACCTCGGGTATCACACGCTTGAGGTTTTCCCAAGGTCGGAAACCCCGATATGCATTGGACCTGTCGGCAGGGATGTGAGTGTCTGACAAAAGGGCCAGATGAAAGGAGCTTACCTCTTGGGCTTGTGCTGCAGGAATCCCCATCAAAACCGTCGTCAAAACGCCGCTTTCGATAAAGTTTCGCCGGCTCGATTGGGTATTCCACAGGGTAGGCATATTTCCAAGATGCAAGGGGGTGCTCAATAGGCAAGAGGAATTTCCGGCGATGGTTTATCGTAGTGATCAATGAAAGGCGTCTCAAAGCCAATTGCTGGATCCGTGTGGTGGGCCTCAACCGACGCTGGCACTACGACACCAAAGTTGGAATCGTATCCACTTTTGTGGCTGCAATTTTTTTTCCAAACGGGCTGCAGACTTGAATCCCATGCTCGAGGTACTTAATCTGAGGCAATCCTAGATCTTGTGTTTCCCTGGATTTCCATTTGCCTTCTGAGGTGGCGCCAGCTGTTGACGTGTCGACTCAACAAGCAGGCCTTGCCTTCTACCTCCATGATTCGTGGGGTGTATCTGTGGCCTTGTTTTCTGATGGCTTCACTAGTTTCGGGCTGGGCCGCTCAAGATTCCAAGGAGGCCGAGGGCGCGTCGTGGTGGTCCCTGCAACCACTCAAGCGGGTGGAACTGCCTTCTGCTCATGACCAAAGCCTTCATCCTGTTGATGCCTTTATCGGCCAGGCCTTGGAAAAAGCCGGTCTGGAACCTTCACCGACCGCTGATCGCAAAACCCTCATTCGGCGATTGAGTTATGATTTGCTCGGCCTGGCGCCTGATCCAGAGGATGTGGAGGCGTTTGTGACTGATGCGCGACCCAATGCCTGGAGGGCTTTGGTGGATCGCTGGCTGGCATCTCCACATTTGGGGGAGCGCTGGGGGAGGCATTGGCTCGACACCGTTCATTTTGGGGAAAGTAACGGGTTCGAATACAATCAGCCCCGCAATCATGCTTGGCGTTATCGGCATTGGGTGGTGCAGGCGCTCAACGCCGACATGGCCTATGATGCCTTTGCCAGGATGCAGTTGGCGGGCGACGTAAATTCCCGGGAACGCTCGGGCGTCGTTGCGACGGGTTTTCTGGTCACTGGGCCGCACAATACCACCAAGCCATCAAATGATGGCATGCGCCAGACAATGCGTCAGGACGAGATGGAAGACATGGTGGCGCTGGTCAGCCAGACCTTTCTTGGGATGACCACGCATTGCGCTCGCTGTCACGATCATAAGTTTGACCCCATCTCCAGCCGAGACTACTACCGCATGGCTGCCAGTCTTGCTGGGGTGGAGTTCGGAGAGCGGGTATTGCCTGTTGACCCTGAGGGTTCGCCAGGTGAGGAAAAAGCCTGGGCTGTGACTCCGATTCAACCGGGGCTGACCCATGTGCTCCATCGCGGGGAAGTGCAGCAGAAACGTGAGGAGGTGACTCCCGGTGGGTTGGAGGCACTGGCCATGCTGGAGGCCGACTTTGGGCTGACTTCCCAGGCCGATGATGGGAGCCGACGGGCGCATCTCTCGGATTGGATCACCGACGCCCGCAACCCACTCTTTGCCAGGGTGGTGGTCAATCGCATCTGGATGCATCATTTTGGCCAGGGCCTGGTCCTCACGCCCAACGATTTCGGTGTGAGTGGGGGGCAGGCCAGCCATCCCGAGCTGCTGGATTGGATGGCCTGGTATTTGATCGATCATGAATGGAGTTTGAAGGCTCTGCATCGACTAATCCTTACCTCAGCGACCTGGCAACAGCAGTCTTCCCCACGGGCTGAAGCGATGGGAAAGGATGCCGACAATCGTCTGCTCTGGCGGATGGTGCCCCGGCGGCTGGAGGGAGAAAGCCTGCGCGATACCCTGCTGCAGCTGGCGGGTCGACTGGATCGGCAAGTGGGGGGGGTGGGTTATCGAGACATGAAGGAATACAAATTTAAAGGAAGTCATTTCTACGACCCTATCCCACAGGATCAGCCCCAACAGTTTCGACGCACGCTCTATCGTTTCAGCCCCAGAGGGGCGCGGCGCACCCTGTTGGATACCTTTGACTGTCCTGATCCCTCAGCCCTGACCCCGCGTCGTGCCAGCACCACCACGCCGCTGCAATCGCTGGCCCTGATGAACAATGAACTGGTGCTGGCGATGGCACAGGCCTTTGCCGAACGTCTGAAGCGTGAGGCCGGTGCCCAGATAGAAGACCAGATTCGGTGGGCGCATCGGTATGCCCTGGGCCGCGAAGCGTCTCAGGATGAGGTGGCCCTTTCGCGCCCCTTTATCGAGGAACACGGTCTGGCGGCCTGGGCCCGGGTTTTGTTGAACACCAATGAACTGCTCCATGTGCGCTGACTGGCATCTTTCTCGCCGCGAATGGCTTAAGTGGTCTTCCCATGGCTTGGCTGGGGCGGCGCTGGGGCATCTTCTGGGTGCTTCACCCACGCTTGGGGCAGGGGTGCCTACCTCTCACCATCCTGCTCGGGCTCGCCGGGTGATCCACATCTGCCTGATGGGTGGGCTGAGTCACATTGACTCCTTTGATTACAAACCCGCGCTGGCCGCAGCCCATGGCCAGTCGCTTGCTTCGCTTTCTTATACCGAGCGACCCGCAACCTTCTTCAATCAAATTGGATTACTGCGCAAGGAAGACTGGCGCTTTACCCAGCATGGCCAGAGTGGGTTGTGGGTGTCGGATCTTTTTCCTCACATCAGTAAGATGGCCGATGAACTGACGGTGATTCGTTCCATGGTGGCTGACTCAGCCAATCACACCCCCGCCACCTTCCAGCAAAACACCGGCTTTCAGCTCAATGGGTTTCCGGTCATGGGTTCGTGGATTTCCTATGGGCTGGGTGCGGAGACTGAAGATCTGCCGGCCTATGTGGTGTTGCCTGATGCCAGAGGATACCCTGCGGGCGGCACGATCAACTGGTCCAATGGTTTTCTTCCCTCCACCCATCAGGGAGTGGCCTTTGATACAAGCTCCAGCATCCCTATTCCCGACCTGTTTCCTCCTGAAGGACTCTCCTCCAAGACCGATGCTGCTTCGCGAGCCTTGCTGGCCTCGCTCAACGCACGCGATCTTGAACGGCACGGTTTGGAAGATGCCATGCGTGCGCGGATTCGCAGCCATGAGCTGGCAGCGCGCATGCAGCTCTCAGTACCAGGGGTGGCCGACCTGGAGCAGGAACACCCTGCGACACGGGTCATGTATGGTCTCGACCAGGAGGCCACGCGCGACTTCGCTCGTAGCTGCCTGCTTGGGCGTCGACTACTGGAGAAGGGCGTTCGTTTCGTGCAGCTGATCAGCGGTGGTTCCTTTGGTTCGCCTCGTATCAACTGGGATGGCCATGAGGACATGCGGCGCAACCATGACCGAGAGGCCCTGCGTATTGATCAGCCGGTAGCCGCGCTGCTTCGCGATCTCAAGCAGCGGGGCATGCTGGAGGATACCCTGGTGCTGTTTACTACGGAATTTGGTCGCACCCCCTATGCCCAGAGTGCGGCCGACAAGGTGGGCCCGGGCAGAGATCACAACATGTATGCTTTTTCACTGTGGATGGCCGGGGCGGGGCTCAAGCCCGGGATGGCCTACGGTGAAACCGATGAGATTGGTCTCAAGGCATCCCGCAACCCGGTGCACTGGCATGATTTCCATGCCACCGTCCTGCACCTTCTGGGAATGGACCACGAGGCCCTGACCTTTTATCACAATGGGATCGAACGCCGCCTGACCAATGTGCACGGCAAGGTCCTCCGCCCGATCCTGAGTTGAATTGTTTTGGGAAGCTTGGTCAGGTTCCAAACCCTAACCAAGTTTCCTAGTGTTCTGTGAGCGAGGCCTGCCCCAGAGCATCAGCACGAGCCCCACGCACCAGAGGGCCCAGGTGGAGGGTTCGGGAATGCTGGGAACGGCGTCAAAGGGCACTGGGGTCAACCCCATTTCGTCATACTGCTCCTGAGTTTCCAAGACCACGGCCCCGGTGACCGGGGTGACCAACTGGTGTTCGGATGCCAGAGCAATGGCCTTTTTCTGCTCCCGCTGGGCGATCAGATGGAGGACTTCCTGTTTGGCCCAGAGGCGCTCGATGTGCTGTGAGACCTGAGGCAGATGGGTGTTTTCCATTTCAGAGGAGGGAAGGGTTCGGCGATGAAAGCGCCAGATTTCTGTCTTACCGGTGACTTCATCGAGCCACTGCTGCCATGTTTCTTGAAGGCTGCCATAGTGAGGCAGGACGCGTGTGAAGCTTGAGTTCAGATTCTCCAGGATGCGGTTGGGTACGGGAAAGATGCCCTTGGTGATGAGTTGAATGCTCCCGCGGGAGCGTTCCATTTGTTGTTGGAGGCTAGAGGGGTCTCCGAGCATGACCGGCTGTGGTCCATGCCACCACCACACATGCCGCACGCCTTTTTCTCGTGCCAGGGCCCATGCCTGGGTGAGCGCTGCTAGATTGTCCTGGCCTCCACTGGGCTCCAGCAAGGTCAGGTAAGACAGGGCCTCCTGCGGTGAACAAATCTTGTAGGTATGATCGGGTGCGATGAAGAGGGATTGATCGGATGCGACAATGACCTGCAAGGTGATTTCCGAATCCCAGTTTTCCAGAGCCTGGAGGATGTCGCTCATGTGAGGGGTCATGGCGTCGGATCCATCTACGACCCAGATGACCGAGTCGGGGGCTTGGGTGCTTTCTCTGGTGAGTTCCTGCAGGATACTTTGTTCCGATTTGCGCGCCTGGGTGAAGACCTTTTGAGAGGCCTGAGCGCGTTCGACCTCAATGGTGCTCTCGGCTGAGATCAAGACTGGGTCGGCCAGCTGCCCTTCAAGAATGTGATCGCCATCGTCGTGCTGACTGGTCTTGAAACCCGTGTGATCGGATGTGAGCTTGGAACGGGATTCCACCCAGATGGCATGCTTGAGCGCTCCGCGAAGGTTGAAGTTGCGTTCGACCATGACCGGCAGTCGCGTGCGGCCATGGCTCAGATCGCTCATGTCCAGGGGTGCGGTGATGCCAAAGCGTATTTTCATGCGCCCTCCATCAGGGGGCACGGGAAAACACTGCATAAGGATTTGGTCGGGGCCGGAGTTGGTGACCAAAACGGGATCCCTTCGTCGCTCTACCGCAATTTTCTGATAGGCCTTGCGAGTGATGTTGCGGGAAGCAAAAGCCGCTTCCCGTTCTTCATCATTGACCCAGAGGGTGAGCCGCGAAACCACGCCGCCGGCCGGAAGGCGAATCTGCGCTCGGGCTTCGCGAGCCAAAGATGCCTTGTTTTCGAACTCCATGGTCCATTCGGTGTAGGAGGTCGCACCATGGGTTTCGATGCGACTGTCGATGCGGGAGCGGATCATCTCAAGCCCCATCACTCGACCGGCGACCGAGCTTCCCCCAAGAGCATCGTCCAGTTCCCAGGTGAATTCATCCTCTACCAGGCTCCATCGCCCCTGCGAGGTGTAGAGTTCAGGAGGTTTGACAGCATTGAAGGGGCGGCCGGTGACACGATAATAGATGGCCCGGGCATCTTCCTGGGTGACCGGTTCCTTGGAGTTGGTGAGCCAGCTGCTTAGATCGAATACCCGTCTTGGGCGCTGGTAACAGGCAGTGAGCATGGTTTCCTCATGTCCCAAGGTTCTGAGCAGCCGGATACCCTTGAGCTGGACCGAACGATCTTCTGCGTCCGCCCAGCGCAGCCCCAGTCGGGTAAGGAAATAAGGACTTTCCAAGGCCAGCAGGCAGGCAAAGGCTGCCACCATGCCCCAACCCAGGGTCCAAGGGCGCGAAGGCTGAATCTGAGCAGCTCGCACGTGCTTCCAGAGTCTGAGCCCTGCCAGGAAGGTCACGAGAGGAGTGATGGGCAAAAGCCCCACGCCGTAGACGATGGTGAGCATGAAACTGATGGGGATGGCCGGGGCAAACATCAACGTGTAGAGGAGACTGGTGCCGGTGTTGAAGGCGATGACAGCGCGATGCCATGGTCCGATGTGATCGGGGTTCTTAGCCAATTTCCACAGCACCCATGCATTGCCCAACGGGACCAGACCCAGCAACAGCACGTGAAGTAGGGTGGGCATGGGATCGAACCAATACCCGGAACATAGGCGGGTCGAGAGTTCGAACATCAGCGTAATGGTGGGCCAGATCACGGCTGTGAGCCACAGAGTTCCCCGACGAAATTGGGTCCATGCACCGGTTTGTTTCAAGGATTCGCGAAACCTTACTTTCGCTTGCGTTTCGTGGGCCGCTTTTCTGGATGACGATGACTCCTGGTCTTCCATCCGCTTCAACAGGGATTGCAGCCACGCGGCATCGATGACCTTTAGGCCTGCCTTGTGGGCTTCCTCCTCGATGTGGGATCTGACATCCTGGGCAACCTCCTGGGCATCGGCTTCGCTATCCTTGAGCCTGACCTGGAGTTGTTCCTCATGGGCTGTCCATGTTGCCTGGGCGGATTCTGTCCATTCGATCATACTAGGCATCTTTCTCCTTCAATGTGTGTACTCCTTTGAGCAGGACATCCAGATGCGCTTCCATGGTTTCCATGACGCGCTGTCCTTCGGGGGTTAAAGTGTAGTATTTGCGGGCGGGGCCTTCGCTGGACTCCACCAACCGTGCGTCGATCCAACCGTGCTTTCGCAGGCGTGAGAGCAGGGGGTAGACCGTGCCTTCGGTGACGCCCAGGCCAGGGACTTCGACCAGGCTCTTGACTAGGTCATACCCGTAACGCTCGCGTCCCTTGAGGGCACTCAGGATACCAATCTCTAGAAGACCCTTGCGCAGCTGGATGGTCCAATTGTCAAAATAATCGTTCATGCAAATCTCATTGCTCTAGTCATAGCCCAATTACTTTGTAATGCAAGGTAGTATGCGATACATGGTTTCATTGTCAATTGGTTTATAGGTGTCTTCGACCATACATCCCAGAGGCCCCGCAGTGTTTTCGCCCGATAAAGGCGCCTCAAAATCCAGGGGCATGAGGAGCATGCGTTGCAGGTGTTTTTTCCCCAGGTGTTGGCTACCTTCCTCCCATTCTGCGCGAGAGTTCAGTTGCAAAACTCCATAGCTTGGATGGGGTCGATCAGAAGAGGGTCACCCATGATCTCAGGATGCTCCCAACATGGCGCGTCCCTTTATGACCGCTCTAAATCGACCAGGCGAAGGACCGATTGCGGCATGATATTGGCTTGAGCCAGCATGGCGGTGGCTGTCTGCCTCAGGATTTGGTCGCGGGCAAAGCGTGTGGATTCCTCGGCGATGTTGACATCGGTCAGGCGCCCAAGGGTCTGTTTGAGCAAATCGGTGGAATGCGTCAGCATGCGGTCTGCCAGATCAATGCCTTTGGCAAAGGCTCCCACGGTGGCGCGATCCTGCTGCAGTTGTTCAATGGCCCCTTTGACCTGCAGCAGACGTGCGTGTGCCTGAGCGGTGCCGCGCAGGAAATATCCATCACCATCGGGGGTGTAGGCGCTGGAGTAGGTGGTTGCTGCCAGGTCAATCCCGCGGGTTTGCAGAGAGTTGCTTTCCTCATCGCGCGCCACTTGCATGGTTTGTCCGGCAAATAAGGATACCTGATTGAAGGCCTTTGAGCCGAGGCTTTCCACAAAGGCTGCCAGTGCACTGTACTCGCTTTCGTGTGCTGGGACTGAGGAATCTTCCGAACCAAATTCGATCACATATCCACTCAAGGTGGTGTTGGTTGCGGGAAGGTCATTCCATTTTCCGCTAGCGTAAATCTGAAGGGCATTCTCTCCACCAGCTACATCGTTGGGCTCTCCAGCGGCCCAGTTTTCAAAACTCATGGCCTCGCCATCGACCCATTTCCATTGCCCCTCGGTAATCTCATCTGTGCCACCAATCCAGTAACTGCCTCCCTGCATGACCGCTTCAACAGATGATTGATCCTCTGCACTTTTGATGCAGGCGAGTTTTCCTCCTCGGTTTTCTGCGTCTGATTTTGCTTGAGTCCAGCTAAAGTTGCCTGTCACCACTTCAAAGCGTCTTTCATCGCCGCCGCTTTGCTGGTCTCCCATGGTCACATCCATGGCCCGCAGTGCGAGTTCTCTCATCCGGCTCAGGGCCTTGGCGGCCTGTTCGAGAAAGCTTTCTTGTGTCTGTGAAAAGGAAAGAGCGTTCCTGAGGTTTTCCCTGCCGGCCTGCAGGCGATGAATCCTGGCCCGATGCCTCGAGGCGATCATGTATTCGGTCTTGCTTTCGCTTGGATCGGCAAACTGATTGCCCGAGGTGAGCTTGAGCAATGAGCGTTGAACATCTTCCGATGCCGCACGCAGGAGGCGCGCGGAGCGGTCAGCGCTCAAGTTGGTCTGGATCGATGTCATGGAGGTCCAAGGAACTGGGTCTGCAAAGTCCCAAAGGGCTTGCAGAGAACTCCTTGGGAGTCGAAGCATGTAAATTGCCAGTTTTCATGAAAACAAATATAATTTTTAAAACGTTTTGCAACAACAACTTGGGGTTTTGAAACTCAAGGGCCTGGGCTGGTTTTTAAGGCTTTCCCTAGGCAAAAAAAGTCCCGTCCAAGCGCCAGGATGTCCTCATCCGTGAAATCGGTTGAGTCATGAACGCAACCATGCAGGAGACCCTTGGAGGCGGTGATAGTCTAAGGGTATTTTTCCTCAGGAGAGAGGATCAGGAAATGCCCAGTAGTCGAAGAGCCGACTGGGAGAGCACGTTGCTCTGAGCCAGGATGGCGGAGGCGGTTTGAACTTTCAGGGAGAGACGGGCGTAGTGAGCGCTTTCGTAGGCTACATCGATGTCCTTGATCTGGCTGCTGGCTGCCGAGAGGTTGTCTTGGTAGGCAAGCAGGGCCGAACCGGTGTGCTGAAGGCGAGCCAGATTACCCCCCACATTGGCACGATCGGTAGCCACCTGATTGATGGCGTTGCCCACGGCGGTCTGGGCGCTGGCGGCATTGGCCGTTGAAGTGATGGACAGGGCAGCCAGGGCGGTGTAATCGGCATCTCCCAGATCGACTCCATCTGCACTGAAGGTACTACCGTCTCCATCGGTGGTCACATTGAGCGCTGTGCCATCAAAAAGGCTCACACCGTTGAACTCCTTGGCCCTGGTGGCGGTAATGAAATCCTCCAATTCACCAAACTCGGTATTGTACGCTGTGCGATCGCTCGCGGTCTTGGTGGTATCTTGCGCCAGTACCGACAACTCGCTCATGCGATCCAGGGCTTCTGCGACTTGTTTGAGGTAACCATCTTGGGTTTGAGAAAAGGAAGTGGCGTTTCCGACATTGCTCCTGGCCGCCTGTAGACGGCTGACTTCCGCATCAAATTTGATGGAGATGCCCGCACCTGCTGGATCCTCCCCGATCCAGGCGAGCTTGGAGCCCGAGGAAAGCCGGGCAACCGAACGCTGAAGGCTCTGCATGGAATCAGCCAGCATACGCAGGGAATAAGAAGTGGAGGATTCAACGCCTGATACGAACATGGGTGCCTTTCTGTGTGATTTTATAAACTTGGGACCGGATTCTGTCATTAAAAAAGGGGATGATCCTCAGGTGGACCATCCCCTTTTGCTTACTCATGGAAAAGGCGACGGGCTAACGAACGGCTCGATAGAAACGTTGTGGCTCACCTGGGGTCAACAGGTAGGGCGAGCTGGCACCCGGAACCGGTTGATAGTCTCCTTGGAGTTCAGTGGAAGACACCAGCTGTCCCGTATAATCGAGGACCCACCCATCGGGTGATGGCTGCAGGCTCAAGGTGGGTTCCGCGGCCTCGGGGTTGAGGGTCACCAAGGTGACGGTCAGCAGGTCATTGTCTCCGGATCCGTAGTCCAGCTCAAAAGTGTGACCTTGTGCGTTGGCAAATCGGGTGCCTTCTGCGAAGGTGCCCGACAGGGTGGTGTAATCCATGAGCACCCAGCTGTCCGATTCATTCACTGAGCCGCTCAAATGAACCTCCAGATGGGCACCCGGATCGATGACCAGGTTCAGTCCCGATGCGTTGGATCGCAAAAGACTCCCCACCTGATCTCCATCGATGTGAAAGGCGAGCGTCCCTTGACTGCCAATGGTCGAGGTGTCGGTGCTGTTGAAACTGCGGTTGGATCCTGTTGAGAGCATGGTAAGGGTTCCGTTGAGGATGCGGAAAAACTTGTAGTTAAAGAGTTCTCCACCGACCACGATGTCACCCCTTCCACCCGATTCATCGCCCAGTTGCACCACCATGCCACCCCCTTGAGATCGTAGTGCCGCGCCAGGTTCGATGATGATCTCGCCCATGCCGGAGGGGCCACGCCCGACAAACAGTCCGGCATTGTTGCCACTGTGGGCGCCACTCAAGGTGCCGCCCGTCACGCGGAGACTTCCGGTAGCGTTATCTCCCACGAAAATTCTGGAGGGGTTGTCCGCATTGCTCGATCCGATGTTCTCATTTACTTCAGCTGATCCATTGACAATGGCATTGCTCCCATCGGTGGGAATGCCCTCACTCCAGTTGGATGCTGATTGCCAGAGGCCCTGGCCCGTAAAAACACTGCCTTGAGTCGGTAGTCCGATGGTTTCGAGAAGGGTCAGTTCGGCGCCTCCCATCAAATCGACCTGAAGCGGATCGATTCCAAGACCTTCGGCAGTGGTGGTCCAGGATGAGACATTGTAGGTGCCGGCCGGAATGGCGATGGCCGAACCATCGGGCTGACGGATGTTCAGTGCGCGCATGGTGGCTTGGGCAAAGAGGATGAGGTGGCTGTTTTGACGCAATTCCACTGAGCCTTCCGGGTTGTCGATGGCTTGGTTGACTTCCAGGTTGGCGTTGATGAGCAACAGATCCCCATGGCCAATCCCCCCTGAAGCATCGGCGTAGGTTCGCCCACCCTCCAGGATCAGACCGCCTCGCCAGCTACTGAGATCACCGGTCAAAATGAGGGTTTCATCCGAAGCCAGGTCCGTGGGATTTGCCCAAAAACGCAAATGAGCATCGCCTGAAATACTGGCATTGAGATACATGGCGTTGTAGGTCCCACGAATGTCGATAAGACTCTCCCGAAGCACTTCCCACGAGCCCTCCACGGTAACCGAGCCTTCCTCAGCTGTGTAATCAACGGTGCCTCCGGAGAGTTTGAATCGGGGAATGGTGATTTGATCGGTCAGGTCATTGGCGATGCGCAGGCGGCTTCCCAGGCCCATCAATTCGAGGGAGCCACCTCCAAAGCGGGCGTCGAAATCGCCTTGGACACCCAGGGAGCTGGCCATGAAGTCGGTGACCACATAGTCTTTGGCACTGCTGGGTGATTGGCCATCGGCCCAAGCTCCGGGTTGGTTCCAGTCATCGCTGCTTTCTGTCAGGATCACCGCATTCTCTGCAATGTCGACCCACACCAGCACGGAGCGGGCGCTGGCACCCTCGGGACCTTCTGCGATCAAGGTGAAGGCAGAGGAGACCGTAGGCATGAGTTCCAGATGATCCATGTCACGCAAATCGATGTTACCGGAAGGCGTTTTCAGCGTCAGGGTCTCATGGGGGTTCACCGACCAGGAAAGACGGACCAAATCGCCACTTTGAATGCGCTGGGGACTGGCTGAGAATGCGGTGATCAAGCCTGGGTCTGGCAGGGTAGTGCGATCGAAGAGTTCTTGAATTTCATCGCCGCTGAGAGCGCGTTGATAAATATTCAGCAAGGCCAGTTCCCCTTGAAAGAGGGTGACCCCTTCGGGCACCTCCGTACCGATACCACCCATTGCCCCACTGGGTGCGGCGCTGAAATTGGTCCAGTTGAATAGGGAAGCACGACCATTGGGGAGACCGACGAGTCCCTGAGATTGGTTGCTTGCTTCACCACCAGCCGCTGCCTTGAGGGTCATGACAATCGTCTCATTGTCGGCATTCACCGAGACGCTGATCTGAAGGAAATCGGTCAAAGACAGACCGGATAGGGGCACTCGGAGATCGTGTGTTCTTTCTCCACCACTGCTGTTGAGGTAGGTGACCTCTTTTTCGTTGATGAGGAGACAGGACCCATCGCTGCTGTTGCCGTTTTCGAAGATGACCTGGGGTTGGCTCTCCAGCGGGCCAGTGCGCACCCATGCTTCATAGGTGGTGGTTCCCCCAGGGAAGGCATTGCCATCTCCCCCGGAATTGCCACCGAATTGATTCAAGCGGTAGGCAGCGGTGAGGCGTGTGCTGAAGGTTTCCAGCTGTGTGTCTACCTGGGCTGTCTTCAAATCAAAACTGGCT
>Ga0255767_1002937_pt1 | contig 14609 bp, 14 predicted proteins | sample 071ome_24_FD_179967 | JGI IMG/M metagenome (GOLD analysis project Ga0255767, IMG submission 179967) | Coastal salt marsh microbial communities from the Groves Creek Marsh, Skidaway Island, Georgia - 071402CT metaG (version 2) | ecosystem: Environmental > Aquatic > Marine > Intertidal zone > Salt...
CCGCGCTTCCCGCCCGCGCCAGCGCATGCGCGATGCCGGCACCCATCGTGCCGCCGCCGACAACGATGGTGCTGTCGAGCGGTGCCGGTGGCACCGCCTTCAGACGGGCCGGTGTCCGCGCCCCGCGCTCAGCGAAGAAGATATGACGAAGCGCGCGGCATTCATCGCCGTCGCGCAGCCTCAGGAAGGTGGCGCGTTCCTCTTTAAGCGCATCATCGAACGCATGGCTTGCGGCAAGCCCGACCAACCTGATGGCCTCCTCGGGGGCGCGTTGGCGGGGCATCCGGCGGCTTGCCTTTGCCAGTGCCGCCTCCGCCGCCTCCAGGGCGGATGACGGTGCCGGCAGCCGTGAGACCGGCGGCCGGCCATCAAGATCGGCAAGCGGCAGTGCCAGCGCCGCCGCCACCGGATCATCATCCTGCTGGTCGACCAGCCCGATTTCCAGCGCCTCGGCAGCGCGAATTCCGCGCCCCTCGGGGATCATCGACAAGGCTGTCTTCATACCGACAAGACGCGGCAGACGCTGCGTGCCGCCCGACCCCGGCACGACACCGAGAATCACCTCGGGAAGGCCAAGCTGCGCTGTCGGGGCGGCGATGCGCCAGCAGCAGGCAAGCGCCAGTTCCAGCCCGCCACCAAGACAGGCGCCTTTGATGGCGGCGATGACCGGCATCGGCGCCGATTCCAGCGCCGCCACCACGGTTGGCAGGTCGGGCTGCATCATCGGCAGGTCGAATTCACCGGCATCGGCACCGGCGGCGAAAATATCACCGGCCCCGGCAAGAATGATCCGCTCCACCTCGCCATCAGCGGCAACGGCCGCCAGCGCCGCGATCAGGCCGGCCCGGATGTCGTGATTGATGGCGTTGACCGGCGGCCGGTTGATCTCGATGACCGCCGCCGACCCGATCCGGTGATGTCTGATGCTGCTGGAATTGGCCATCATGATATCCGTTGCATGAGCATGTCGCCGGCGTGAATAACCGAAATTGCAGTTTTGACGCCAGATGCCAGACTTTCAGTATTGCAAGCGGACGACAGGTTCAGGGTCATGTTCCGCCAATGCTCCATCTCGGGGACGACAAGCTGGTGCAGTTCCGGCGCGTCGGCATTCAGGAAGTCGAGGGCCCGGTCCGAGAAGACCACCCCGAAGCCGAATGTCGCGCCGCGCGGGTTGCGTTCGAGGATGCGAACCGCCACCCCCGGCAGGCGCAGTCTGGCGAGTATGGCCGTGTAAAGTCCGGCCGGCCCGGCTCCCACGATATCGATGCGTGACACCGGTGCCGCCATGTCAGCTCTCGCCGCCGGCCTTCAGCCTGAAACGCTGGATCTTGCCAGTCTGCGTTTTCGGCAGGCTGTCGGCAAACACAACCGATCGCGGGTATTTGTGCGGCGCGATAATCGCCTTCACATGGTCCTGAAGCCGTTCCGCAAGGTCATCATTGGCGACATGATCCTCACGCACCACGATATGTGCCTCGACGATATGGCCACGCTCCTCGTCGGCAACGCCGATCACGGCGCATTCGGCCACCGCCTCATGCGCCAGCAGCGCGGCTTCGACTTCCGGCCCGGCGATATTATAGCCTGATGAGATGATCATATCGTCATTGCGCGCCGCAAAATGGAAGCACCCGTCAGCGTCGACGGTAAAGCTGTCGCCGGTGATGTTCCAGCCGTCGTGCACATATTCGGCCTGGCGTTCGCCGCGGAGATAGCGGCAGCCGGTCGGGCCGCGCACCGCCAGCCGGCCAACCTCGCCAGGCGCGACATCGGCACCATCCGGCCCGATCACCCGCGCCTCATAACCGCCGACCGGCTTGCCGGTCGATGCCGGGGCATGATCCTCGAAACGGTTGGTGATGAAAATATGCAGAAGCTCGGTCGCACCGATGCCGTCGAGCATGGGCTTGCCTGTCCTCGCCCTCCAGTCCTCATAGACCGGCGCCGGCAGCGTCTCGCCGGCGGACACGGCGGCGCGCAGCGAGCCAAGCTCGGCGCCCGCCTCCATCGCCCCCAGCATCACGCGATAGGCCGTCGGCGCGGTGAAGCAGACAGTGGCGCCATATTGCTCGATCATCTCGATGAGGTTGGGCGGCGCGGCGTTCTCCAGCAGGATCGCGGCGGCGCCGAAGCGTAGCGGGAAGACGGCCAGCCCGCCAAGCCCGAAGGTGAAGGCCAGCGGCGGGGACCCGATGAAGATGTCCTCCGGCGTGACGCCTAGAACCTCGGCGGCGTAACCGTCGGCAATGATCATCAGGTCGCGGTGGAAATGCATGGTGCCCTTCGGCTCGCCGGTCGAGCCCGAGGTGAAACCGATCAGCGCCACATCGTCCTGTGACGTTTCAACAGCCTCGAATGTCACCGGCTTGTCGAGCGCCAGCCGGTCGAGTTCGGCATCGTGATTGGCGGTACCGTCAAACCCGACAACGGTTGTCAGGAACCGGCTGTTCTTGGCGCAGGCGGCAAGCTCGTCCATCAGCCTTGTATCGCACAGGGCATGCGATATCTCGGCCTTGTCCACATATTTGGTCAGTTCGCCGGCGCGAAGCAGCGGCATGGTGTTGACGACGACGGCACCGGCCTTGGTCGCGGCCAGCCAGCATGCCACCATCGCCGGGTTGTTCGCCGAGCGGATCAGCACCCGGTTGCCGGGGCGCACGCCGAGATTGTCGACAAGCGCGTGCGCAAGCCTGTTGGTCCAGTCGGACAGTTCCTTGTAGGTCCGCCGCCTGCCATTGCCGATCAGCGCCACCCGGTCGCCAAAGCCGCGCGCCACCATGGTGTCGGTCAGTTCAACGGCCGCATTCAGCCGGTCAGGGTAGGAAAATCTGTCCAGAAGCAGGTCCGGCCAACTGTCGAGTGCCGGGAGCTGATCTCGGGAAAAACTGTCTTCATGAGACGATGGTCGCAACATGACGCACCCCTTTACTGTCTTGAATTCCCTGTGTTGCCGCGCGTGTCTCGCCCTGTCCTGCGCATCGCCACGCTCAGCCATCCGGCAGGATGGCGGTGGCCTCGATCTCGACAAGCGCCGCGTCCTCCACAAGCGCCGAGACCACGACCATCGTCATTGCCGGAAAATGATATCCCATGACCTCGCGGTAGGCGGCCCCCACGGCACGCTGGTTCGCCACATAATCCGATTTGTCGGTGACGTACCATGTCAGCCTGCCAATATCGCCGACAGTGCCGCCGGCGGCCTCGACGACAGCGACGACATTGCGCAACGCCTGCGTCATCTGGCCGATGAAATCGTGATGCTCGAATATTCCGTCCGGGGTCCAGCCGATCTGCCCGCCGACCAGCAACAGGCGGCCCTCCGCGTACATGCCGTTGGCATAGCCTTTCGGTTGTGGCCACCCCGGCGGCCTGACGTCGATCAATGACATGTTATGCCTCCTTCGCCATTTCGAGATGCGACTCAAGGACCGAACGCACCTCTGCCTGCCAGGCCAGAGACGACATCGCGTCAAGATCGGTGTGAACGATCGCCGCCTCGCCGCTCAGGACATGGCGTCCGGTCACCTCTGCGACATAGACCAATGTCGCACTGGAGCGCCCGAGGCGCGTTAACCACATCGACCAGTCCATGATCTCGCCAAGGCGGGCCGGCGCGTGAAAGTCCAGCCGTGCTGAAACCGAGGGGATGCCACGCCTGTCAATCGCGTGCATGCGGCTGAACGGCCAGCCAACAGCATCACTGAAAAACCGCTCGGTCACCTCGTTCATCATCTCGAAAAACCGCGGGTAGAAGACGATGCCGGCCGGGTCGCAATGCTGGAACATCACGTCGATACTGTGTTGAAACACCGCCATATCAGCCTCTCTCTCACGCATGACCACCACCGAGACTATCTGGCGCGACGGCGATTTCAACCAAAATATTTTAAGCTTGAAATTATTTCAGGTGGCTGCCATTTTTTCCCTACGCCCATGCGGCGTATCGACGGGGGATAGCCGAGGAGCCATCGCACGATATGCCCACCGAACAGACAAGCGCCGCCGCACCGCACCGAAGTGAGGGTCGCCCGGACCGGGCCGGACTCAATGTCGCCTGTGTCGGCGGCGGCCCGGCAGGTCTGTATTTCGCCATCAGCCTCAAGCTTCGTGACCCGTCCTGTGACGTTACCGTGATCGAGCGCAACCGCGCTGATGACACGTTTGGCTGGGGTGTTGTGCTGTCGGACGAGACGCTTGCCAACCTGCGCGGGAACGATCCGGCAAGCGCCGACCTGATCGGACAGCATTTCGCCTATTGGGACGACATCGCGCTCATCCACAGGGGGCAGCGCCTTGTCTCCGGTGGGCACGGCTTTTGCGGAATCGGCCGCAGGCAGCTTCTGCTGATCCTTCAGGAACGGGCACGCGATCTCGGCGTCAATATGCGCTTCGAGACGGAATGCGAGGATATCGACGCGCTGTGCGCGACGCACGATCTGGTGGTCGCGGCGGATGGCGTCAATTCGCGGATCAGGGCACATTTCGAGGACAGGTTCGGGCCGGAAATCGACCGGCGCGCCTGCAAGTTCGTCTGGCTGGGAACACGACAGAAATTCGACGACGCCTTCACCTTCATCTTCGAGGAGACGAAGCATGGCTGGGTGTGGGCGCACGCCTACCAGTTCGACGACAATACCGCCACCTTCATCGTCGAATGCAGCCAGGCAACATGGGATTCCTGGGGATTTGGCGAGATGAGCCAGGCGGAAAGCATCGCCGCCTGCGAGAGCATCTTCGCCGATCATCTGGACGGCCATAGCCTGATGTCGAACGCCAATCATCTTCGCGGCTCGGCATGGCTGAATTTCAACCGCATTCTGTGCCGCACCTGGCATCATGGCAATGTCGTGCTTCTCGGCGATTCATCGGCGACAGCACATTTCTCCATCGGGTCGGGGACAAAGCTGGCCTTTGAATCGGCCATTGCGCTTGCCGAGCTGGTGACAGGAGAGGCACGGCTCGAGGACGCGTTCAGGCGATATCAGGATGACCGGCGGCTGGATGTGCTGCGGCTGCAGTCGGCGGCGCGCAACTCGACCGAATGGTTCGAGGATGTGGAGCGTTACCTGCATCTGGACCCGGTGCAGCTGAATTACTCGCTTCTCACCAGATCGCAGCGCATTTCACACGAGAATCTGAGGATGCGCGACGCCGACTGGCTGAAGTCGGCCGAGAAGTGGTTCCAGCAGAATGCGGGTGCCGGCGGCATTCACCGCGCGCCGATGTTCGCTCCGTACAGGCTTCGCGAGATGTCCCTGAAGAATCGGTTGGTGGTCTCGCCGATGGCGCAGTACAAGGCTGTCGACGGCACGCCAACCGACTGGCACCTTGTGCATTATGGCGAACGCGCCAAAGGCGGCGCCGGCCTTGTCTATGCGGAGATGACATGCGTCAGCGCCGAGGGACGGATCACCCCTGGCTGTCCCGGTCTTTACGCGCCGGAACATGAAGAGGCGTGGACGCGGATCGTGGCGTTCGTCCATGCCGAGACCGATGCGAAATTCTGCATGCAGATCGGCCATGCCGGACGCAAGGGGTCCACGCAGCTTGGATGGGAGGAGATGGACGCGCCGCTGACGGACGGGAACTGGCCGTTGATGTCGGCCTCGGCCATCGCCTGGGCACCCGGCAACGCCGTGCCGCGTGCCATGGACAGGACCGACATGGACAATGTTCGTGATCAGTTCGTGGCCGCGACACAAATGGCGGCCCGGTGTGGATTCGACATGGTCGAGCTTCACGCCGCGCATGGCTATCTGATGTCATCCTTCATCTCGCCGCTGTCGAACAGCCGAACCGATGAATATGGAGGCAGCCTTGAAAACCGCCTTCGCTACCCGCTGCAGGTGTTCGCCGCGATGCGCGCCGCCTGGCCGTCGCACAAACCGATGTCGGTGCGGATTTCCGCCACGGACTGGACAGGTGACAGCGGGGTTGACGGCGGTGAGGCGGTCGAGATCGCCGACGCCTTTCGCAAGGCAGGTGTTGATATCGTCGATGTTTCGGCGGGACAGACATCCATCGAGGCCCGCCCGGTCTATGGGCGGATGTTCCAGACACCGTTCTCGGACCGCATCCGCAACGAGCGCAACATTCCGACCATGGCGGTCGGCAACATCTACGAACCGGACCACGTCAACTCCATCCTGATGGCGGGACGGGCCGACCTTGTCTGTCTGGCACGGCCGCATCTTGCCAATCCCTACTGGACGCTTCACGCCGCGGCCGCGCTCGGGGATGATGATGTGGCGTGGCCGGACCCCTATCTTCCGGGGCGCGACCAGCTGCGGCGACTGTCCGAGAGGGGCGAGGGGTTTGGCATGTCGGTGTGAGGCGCGCCGACAGCGGGCGTGACAACTGGACCGGACCGTGGTGAAGGCCGGCACGTGGAGGAAAATGTGGATCTGTCACACAGGAAGGTGCTGGTCACCGGGGGCGGCAGTGGCCTTGGCCGCGTGCTGGCGGTCGCGTTCGCCGGTGCCGGCGCCGACGTGCATATTTGCGGGCGTCGCCGCGAACCGCTTGAGGAACTTGCCGCCGCGCATGGCAATATCACCGCGCACCAGCTCGATGTCACCGACGAGAACGGCACCGAGGCGATGTTCGACGCCATTGGCGCGGTCGAAATCGTGATCGCCAATGCCGGCATCGCCGACAGCGCACCGCTGCACCGGACCACCAGCGAGATGTGGCACCGGATGATGGCGGTCAATCTCACCGGCTGCTTTCTGACCTTCCGTGCCGGGCTGCAGCGGCTTCGGGAGGCGAAGGCGGAATGGGGCCGCCTTGTCGCCATTTCCTCGACCACCGGCCTTTCGGGTCACAAATATGCAAGCGCCTACAGCGCCGCGAAACACGGCGTCAACGGGCTCGTCCGGTCCAGCGCGGCGGAACTGGCCGGCAGCGGCATCACCGCCAACGCCCTGTGCCCCGGCTATCTCGATACCGAAATGACCGACCGCAGCATTGACAACATCATCGCCAGGACAGGCAAGAGCCGGCAGGAGGCGATCGACGTTCTGGCCGGGATGAGCCCGCTTGGCCGGCTGATCGCGCCGCAGGAGGTCAGCCGGGCGGCACTTTGGCTGTGCGGGCCGGGATCGGACGCCGTCAACGGGCAGACAATCGCGATCAATGGTGGCGAGAGATGAACCTGTCCCCGACGATGGCGGCACGCGACAATGCCGGGGCGGCCGCGCTGTCAAAGCAGCGGCTGAGGGTCTGGCTGCGGCTGCTTGACAAGAATCGCGGCATGCTGGGCCAGCTTCGCGCCTCGCTGCGCACCGAATTCGACACCACCCTGCCACGATTCGATGTCATGGCCACGCTTGACCGCCACCGTGACGGGCTGCGCATGAGCCATCTTTCGGCGCATCTGAAGGTCTCGAACGGTAATGTGACCGGCATCGTCGACAGCCTGATCCATGAGGGCCTTGTGAAGCGCGAGGTTGACCATGAGGACAAGCGCGCCGCGACCGTGTGCCTGACACCGCTTGGCATCGAGCGTTTCACGACAATGGCCAGCGCGCATGAGGCGTGGATCAACTCCATGTTCGCGCAACTGGACGAAGCGGCGCTCGAGCAGCTTTCACACCTTCTGGACCAGCTTCACGGAGACGCCACATGACGACCATGCAGAATTACGCGCCGGCGCATTTCAGCTGGCAGTGGGATGCCCGAATCGCCACCGTCAGCCTGCAGGGCGCGGCACGCAAGAACCCGCTGACCTTCGAGAGCTATGCCGAGCTTCGCGACATGTTTCGCGATCTGGCCTATGCCGAGGATGTCGATGCGGTGGTGCTAGCCTCGAATGAGGGCAATTTCTGCTCCGGCGGCGATGTCCATGATATCATCGGGCCGCTCGTCGAGATGGATATGAAACAACTTCTGGCCTTCACCCGCATGACCGGTGACCTGGTCAAGGCGATGCTGTCCTGCGGCAAGCCCGTCATCGCCGCCGTTGACGGCATCTGTGTCGGCGCGGGTGCGATTCTGGCGATGGCCGCCGACATGCGCCTCGCCACCCCCGAGGCGAAGGTCGCCTTCCTGTTCACCCGCGTCGGGCTCGCCGGATGTGACATGGGTGCCTGCGCGATGCTGCCGCGGATCATTGGCCAGGGGCGCGCCGCCGAACTGCTTTACACCGGCAGGACGCTGCAAGCCGATGAGGGGCTGTTCTGGGGTTTCTGGAACGCTGTTCACCCGGCTGGCGAAATCGATGCGGCCGCCCGCGCGCTGGCCGAGCGCATTGCTGCCGGCCCGAATTTCGCGCATATGATGACCAAGACCCAGCTTAATCAGGAATGGTCAATGAGCCTGGAGACAGCCATCGAGAGCGAGGCCCAGGCACAGGCCATATGCATGCAGACCGAGGATTTCCGACGCGCCTATCGCGCCTTTGTCGCGAAGGACAAACCTGTTTTCGAGGGTGACTGATGCCGGACCGCAGCTTTCTTGACTGGCCGTTTCTTGACGACCGCCACCGCCTGCTGGCTGCGGAACTCGAGGCCTGGTGCGCGGCCAGCCTGCCAATCGACCACAGCGATGTCGACGCTGCCTGCAAGGGCCTTGTCGCAAAGCTTGGCGCGGATGGCTGGCTGGAACATTCGGCCAGCAGGGATGGCCCAGCACTCGACGTGCGCACACTTTGCCTGATCCGTGAGACGCTGGCGCGCCATGACGCACTCGCCGACTTCGCCTTTGCGATGCAGGGGCTCGGCATGGGGCCGGTGACCCTGTTCGGCGATGCCGAGCAGAAGCAGTGGCTGTCACAGACAATAGCGGGAACGGCCATTGCCGGATTCGCGCTGTCGGAGCCGGCGAGCGGTTCGGACGTCGCCAACCTCGCAACCGCCGCCGCGCGGGACGGCAATGGCTGGGTGTTGAATGGCGAGAAAACCTGGATCTCGAATGGGGGCATTGCCGATATCTACACCGTCTTTGCGCGAACCGGCGAAGGGCCGGGCGCGCGCGGGCTGTCCTGTTTTCTTGTACCGGCCAACACCCCGGGCCTCAGCATTGAGGAGCGTATTGACGTCATCGCACCCCATCCCCTGGCCCGCCTTGCCTTCACGAACATGCGGCTTCCGGGAAGCGCACTGATCGGCACCGCCGGCAAGGGTTTCGGAATCGCCATGTCGGTGCTTGATGTCTTTCGCTCGACCGTCGGTGCGGCGGCTCTCGGCCTCGCGCGGCGCGCGCTTGATGAAGCTCTGGACCGCGTAACGAAACGCAAGCTTTTCGGCGCCCCGATGGCGGTGATGCCGACGGTTCAGGCAAGCCTGGCCGAAATGGCGCTCGATGTGGATGCGGCTGCGTTGCTGATTTACCGCGCCGCCTGGACCAAGGACAACGGGGCGGCGCGGGTCAGCCGCGAGGCCTCGATGGCGAAACTCCACGCCACCGAGATCGCGCAGACGGTGATCGACAAGGCTGTTCAGCTGCATGGCGGTGACGGTGTGCGCAGTGGCCAGACGGTCGAGGCCCTGTATCGCGAAATTCGCGCGCTGCGCATCTATGAAGGGGCCAGCGAGGTTCAGAAGCTGATCATCGCCCGGCAGGTCCTCGACGCCGCAACAGGCGATTAGAACTCCTGTTCCCGCAGATGCGCGACCAAGACACAAATTGCGTCCTCTGTCAGGGGTACATTTAGTCGAAGGCGGCTTGTCACCCCTTGTCAAAGCACGACGCGCATCCTGGCCAGCATGATCAGACCGGACAGCCGATTCCGGCGCTTGATTTGATCGCGCTCTGCGGTCAGGCTTTGACAAGGGGTGACAAACCCGCAGGAGCAAACCCGCAGGAGGATTCACGTGAAAGCTGCGCTGTTCCGCGAACCGCACGCACCGCTGAGCATCGAGGAGGTGCAGATCGACAATCCCCGCTCGCGCGAGGTGCTTGTCCGCACCGCCGCCGTCGGCGTGTGCCATTCCGATCTGCATTATATTGACGGGCTCTATGCCACCCCGGCCCCGACCATCCTCGGGCATGAGGCCGCCGGCATTGTCGAGAAGGTCGGGTCTGACGTGCATTATGTGAAGCCGGGCGACCATGTCATCAGCTGTCTGTCGGTATTTTGTGGCCATTGTCACCATTGCACCACCGGCCGGCCCTTCATCTGCGAGAATCCGGAAACCGCGCGCGCCGCGACCGCGCCGCCACGTCTGTCGCAGGATGGTGCGCCGGTGCATCAGTTCTACAACCTCTCGGCCTTTGCCGAATATATGCTTGTCCATGAACATGCGCTGGTGAAGATCAGGCCCGACATGCCGCTTGACCGGGCGGCGCTGATCGGATGTGCGGTCACCACCGGGTTCGGCGCCGTCACCAACACCGCGCAAATCGAGATCGGCGCCACCATCGCCGTCATCGGCTGTGGCGGGATCGGCCTGTCGGCGATCAATGGCGCGGCGATTGCCGGCGCCGGCCGGATCATCGCCATCGACCTGAATGACGGCAAGCTGCAGACGGCGCGGCAGTTTGGCGCCACCGACACCGTCAACGCAGCGCAGGCCGACCCGGTCGAGGCGGTACGCGAGATGACCGGCGGCGGTGTCGCCTATGCGTTTGAGGCCATCGGCATGAAACAGACCACCGAGCAGGCATTCCGGATGCTGGCCACCGGCGGCATGGCGACGGTGATCGGCATGGTGCCGGAAGGCCAGATGGTCGAGATCGAGGCTGCCGAGCTGATCAATGACAAGGTGCTGCGCGGCTCCAACATGGGGTCGAACAGGTTCCGTGTCGACATGCCGAACTATGTCGAATTCTATCTCGACGGCAAACTGCATCTGGATTCAATGATCTCGCGGCGGGTCGGGCTTGCCGATATCAACGCGGCCTTCGCCGAGATGAAGCGCGGCGAGATCGCCAGGTCGGTGATCACCTTCGATATCTGACCGCCACAGCCGGGCTTTCAGCCGGTGCCATGCGCGCGGGCGGTGCGCGCCTTCAGCTCGCGCAACACCGACAGCTCCGTGGCATCTGGCGGCACCGTCTTGGCAAGGTTCGCGGCAAAGCGCGGCTGCCACCCGCATGTGTCCCGGACCATCTCGGCCGTAACGCCGGGATGAAGGCTTGTCACCGTCAGCTCGCCAGTGTCGGCATCAGGCTCCCAGAGCGCCAGATCGGTGATCAGCGCCACCGGCCCGGCCGTTTCCAGCCCCATGCGCCGGCGGTGGTCGCCGCCCTCGCCATGGCCGAAACTGGTGAAGAAATCGATTGTTTCCACCATGCCGCGCCGCGACTGTTTCATCGTCACGAACACCTTCTGCGACAGACTTGCGATCTCCGGCGCGCCGCCACCGCCCGGAAGGCGCGTCTTCGGCGTCTCGTAATCGCCGATCACCGTGGTGTTGATATTGGCGAACCTGTCGATCTGCGCGGCACCAAGGAACCCGATGGTGATATGCCCGCCCTGCAGCCAGTAACGGAACATCTCCGGCACCGACACGGTGGTCAGCGCGGTGTCGCACAATTCCCCGTCGCCAATCGATAGAGGCAGAACCGAGGGCTCGGTCCCGATGGTCCCGGATTCATAGATCAGCGTGATATCGGGCGCATGCGTGAGGCGCGCCACATTACAGGCTGCCGAGGGCGGGCCGATGCCGACAAAACAGACATCCTGTGAGGTCAGCATCCGTGCCGCCGCGATCGTCATCATCTCGTCAGGTGTGAAATCCCGGCTCATGACCTGTCACTCCACGCCACCCGGCCGGCGAAGACCGTTTCATCGACCTGAAGAACATGTTCGGTCATCCAGTCAATGAAACGGTCGCGGTCGGCGGCGATCCGGTCCCAGGCGATATAGGCGGCATTGTCACGCGGGTAGTAGCCATGCGCGTAGGACGGATGCGCGCCGCCCGGCACATGCACGACAGCATCCACTGTCCAGTGCGGCAGCACCAGCGCGTTCGGGTGCGACTCGAAACTGTCCACAATTTCCTCGACCGTCACCACCGCAGCCTTGGCGGCCAGAACCGCCTCTTTCTGCACACCGACAATGCCCTCGATCAGGACATTGCCCCTGCGGTCCGCCTTCAGCGCGTGGATGAAGGTCACATCAGGGTTGATCGCCGGCACGGCGGCCAGCGTCTGGCCGGTGAACGGGCAGGTAATCTCCCTGATCTCGGGATTCACTATTGGCAGTTCGGCACCGACATAGCCGCGCAGCACGGCAAAGGGCAGTTTCGAGGCACCGGCCTCATAGGCATGTGCCAGCGCGGCATGCGAATGCTCGACAATCTCGATCCGGTGCGGCCATCCATTCTCCAGCGAATCACGAAGCCGTCGCAGCAACCCGACGCCGGGGTTGCCGGCATAGGAAAAAATCAGCTTTGCCACACAGCCCATGCCGATCATCTGGTCATAGATTACATCCGGGGTCATCCGCACGACGGTCAAGTCGCGCCGCTGCTGCCGGATCACCTCATGCGCGGCGGCATAGGGCATCAGGTGGGTGAAGCCTTCAAAGGCCGCCATCATGCCATCCGACAGATGCGTGGCGACCGCGTCCCTGAGCGACATGAACTCTGCCATGATGTCCGCAACCCTGAATTGACCCACACGTGCCCGATATCACGGGCCATTGCGCGGATCATACCCCCCCGCCGCAACAAGTCAAAACAGGACAGGCCACAACAGCTGCAATGCTCACCCGCCGAACAGCACCATATGCATCACTCGCCCGGGCCAGAAAGTGAAGGCCCCGGTCAGCACCAGCGCCAGCCAGAACAGCAGGATCATGACCCGCCGGTGCCCGGCGATATCGCGGCGGCGCGCCCGCGAAATCGCAACCCACAGGCTGGCAAGCGTCAACAGCGACAATATATGGATCGGGCTGAACGGCCCGACCATCCTGAGTTCATGGATGAACAGGCCGGAAATGGCGACGCCGGCCATCAACGCCACCCACAGATAGCCAAGCCGGCGATGCAGCCGCCCGCCCTTCGGCCGCCAAAGCTGTACCGCGCCAAGCCCGGCCGCGGCAAAGGCTGCAAGGGCATGAAGGGGAATCGGCGCGGCGGCGTCCAACAGGGGGGCTGGATTGATCATGATGACCTGTCAGGGGTGAAGGTTCCGCCAGACAATAGGATGTGCTTACCATTTTTTTCAACGATGCTATCCTGCCCGGTGACAAGACAAGCCGTGACAAGACAAGCCGTGACAACAATTCGACAAGAGAATGCGCCGTGACCTCTCCCGACGCCATCGAGACCTATTACCGGGGACAGGGCCTTGCCGAGCGGATCTTCACCGCGCTGACCGATGAAGGTCATGATATCAGTCGGCTGACGCCCGAAATCCTGGCTCCCTATGATGAATTCCATGTCGGCGGCATGGCGGCAACGCAGCGGGTGGCGGGACGGCTGCACCTCAGCCCGTCACACCGCGTTCTGGATATCGGCTGCGGCGCCGGCGGGCCGGCGCGCGCCATCGCGGCGGCGCATCAATGCCATGTCGCCGGCATCGACCTGACCGCCGATTTCATCACCACCGGCACTCGGCTGAACGCCGCCTGCGGGCTGCAGACGCTGGTCAGCCTGCACCATGGTAGCGCCCTCGACATGCCGTTCGGCAGCGCCGGCTTCGACCGTGCGGTGATGCTTCATGTCGGCATGAACATTGCCGACAAATCAACCCTGATGGCCGAGGCGGCGCGGGTTCTGGTGCCGGGCGGCCTGTTCTGCGCCTATGACGTGATGCGGGTCGGCGATGGCGAGATCAGCTTTCCGCTTCCCTGGGCGTCTGATGCCTCAGTCAGCGCGGTGGAGACGCCTGACACCTATATCACCGATGCCGAAAATGCCGGTTTCGAATTGCTGTCACAGCATGATGGCACCGTCGCCACAGCGGCCTTCATCGCGCATGTGATGGCGACGAAACCGGCGCCAACCCCCGGCCAGCCACCTGACCGGTTCCGCAATCTGGCGGTGCATATCGAGTCCGGCATTCTGGCACCAACCGAACTTGTCTTCAGGAAAGCGGGGTGATGACCGACATGCAACCACGAAAAATCGCCATCATCGGCACCGGTTCCATGGGATCAATCTATGCCGTGATGATGGCCGAGGCCGGCCATGAAATCTGGGCCATCGACAGCTGGGCCGACCATGTCGATGCCATCAACGCCAATGGGCTGCGCCTGGAAGGCATCAGCGGCGAGCGAAGCGTCACCTCGGTTCAGGCCGCCACCGATCTGGCTGAGGCCGGGGCGTGCGACCTCTATGTGATCGCCACCAAGGCCGGCGGCGTTGGCGAGGCGGCGCGCGGCGTGGCCACGGTGATGCGTTCTGACTCACTGGTGCTGACAATCCAGAACGGGCTTGGCGCCGCCGAGAGGATCGCCGCGCATATGCCGTTGGACAATGTGCTGCTTGGTGTCGCCGACGGGTTTGGCGCTTCGTTGAAGGGACCGGGCCACGCCCATCACAACGCCATGCGAATGATCCGGCTTGGCGAGGTCGATGGCGGCATGACCGACCGGCTCCGCGATCTTGAATCGCTGTGGCAGCAGGCCGGGTTCACCGCCCGCGCCTTTGCCGACATTACGCAGCTGATCTGGGAGAAATTTGTCTGCAACGTAACGCTCAGTGCGCCCTGTACCG
>Ga0255767_1002938_pt1 | contig 14609 bp, 19 predicted proteins | sample 071ome_24_FD_179967 | JGI IMG/M metagenome (GOLD analysis project Ga0255767, IMG submission 179967) | Coastal salt marsh microbial communities from the Groves Creek Marsh, Skidaway Island, Georgia - 071402CT metaG (version 2) | ecosystem: Environmental > Aquatic > Marine > Intertidal zone > Salt...
CGGCAGCGTGTAGGCCCTAGACGATGACACCCAGAAAATGACAAAAGACATCAGAATCAATGGCGAGCGGCTGTGGGATAGCCTCATGGAAATGGCGCAGATCGGTGCTACCGAGCGCGGCGGCTGCAATCGGCAGGCCCTCACCGACGAGGACAAGCAAGGGCGTGATCTGTTTGCAAACTGGTGCGAGGACGCTGGCTGCACTGTCAGCGTCGACGAAATGGGCAATATGTTTGCGCGCCGCCCGGGGCGTAACTCTGACGCCCCGCCCGTGATCACGGGCAGCCACCTGGACACCCAGCCCACCGGGGGCAAGTTCGACGGCGTATACGGGGTGCTGGCGGGTCTTGAAGTGCTGCGCACTCTGGACGAGACCGGCATTGAAACCGAGGCGCCACTGGAAGTGGTGGTCTGGACCAATGAAGAGGGCGCGCGTTTTGCTCCCGCTATGGTCGGCTCGGGTGTGTGGGCCGGCGAGATGCAGCGGGATGAGGTTTACGCCATCGAGGACAAGTCGGGCAAGCGTTTCGGGGAGGAACTGGAACGCATTGGTTACCGTGGCGACCTCACTGCCCAGCCAAGGCCCATACGGGCCGCTTTTGAGGCTCATATTGAGCAGGGCCCTATTCTGGAAGCGGAAGCATTGCAGATCGGTATCTTGACCGGCGTGCAAGGCGCTCGCTGGTACGATCTGACCATTGAGGGCCAACCCGTGCATGCCGGGCCAACCCCTATGGCCGTGCGCCGGGATCCCTTTATGGGCGCCCTACCCATCCTCGACTACTGCTACGAACTGGCGGCGAAATACGCGCCCTGGGGCCGGGCCACCTTTGGCGACATCAAGGCCGAACCGGGCTCGCGCAACACCGTGCCGGAAAGGCTAATCGTCAACGTCGATCTTCGCCACCCGGACCCTGCAGTACTGGACGAGATGGACCGCCTGTTCCGGGCTTTTGTTGCCGAGACGTGTGAGGCTAAAACCCTGCAGGGCCGAGTGGAAGAACTCTGGCACATGCCGGTGACCGAATTCGATCCTGAATGCGTCGACGCGGTTCGCAGCGCAACCGCGGAGCTGGGCTATTCGTGCATGGAGATGGTCAGCGGCGCCGGCCACGACGCCCTGTATGTGGCGAAGGTTGCTCCCACCAGCATGATCTTTGTGCCCTGCAAGGACGGGGTATCCCACAATGAAGCGGAAGACGCCAAGCCGGATGATCTGGAAGCTGGTTGCAATGTTTTACTGCACGCCATGTTGAAGATGGCAAACGCCTAAGAGCGAACGCGGCCAATCGGCCTTGACATGGTAGAGGTCGGCGGTTCGATCAAATGCGACTGCACGCGCATTTGGTACTAGCCGCCACAAGCGCGAAGCCCGCAGAGACAAAACAGGCTGACGCCTGTTTTGAATAATCCGTCTGGCCCTGACAAATTTTTAAGCCTTTGCTTTTATCTAACTTTATTTTTTTAAATCGCGCGTTTTGGCGTGTTTCTGTATGTAAACGCTACCGCGAAAAAGAAGTGATTGCTGACTGAGAAAGCTTGGGAGTGATTGCTGGTGCCACAGGTAAGCACTAACCATCCATCTTTCAGCGCTTCTTACGTTCTTCAGACTCTTTGAGCACCGCGTCCTTGGCAGTCTCTATTCTACACTGGAAGAACGGCTTACCCTCGAAGACAAGGCAATACCGAAGCGCCTCGTATATTGACGCTTGAGCACCATAAACGTCGTCGAAATAGTGCTTAAACTTAACCTTGAACGCATCTGGTATTTCGAATTTGGACTGAGTGTCAGGCAATTGAGGATAAAGCATCTCCCTCGACCCCTCGACTTTGACGCAAGTACTCTCGCTGTCAGTACCTTTAATTAAAATATGGCCGTCTCTTTTCACTGCTCTCATCCGCAAAAGTGGTGATCTGTTAACTTAGGTGCTAAGTAGCAACCTTCCATTTATAGATATCGACGGAACTGCAGGTGTATTTAGCCGTAAAACTGATTTTTTCAGGGGAGCGCGGGAATTCAGGCATGAGTTGAACCAAAACTCCAGCAGGAAACTGGTTGAGCAGGTTTTTTGTGAAATCGCGCGAACAGATCTTTTGCTAAGACATTGCCGTGCTCTGCTCCATGAGCATCAAACTGCCAAAGCTTGCTCTGGAGATTCGGCTTCGCGGAATAGGCTTTGTCGTCTGGGACGTCTCAGCGGTAGTGCATGGCGGGCCGAAGGAGACCGTCGGTACCGATTACATCAAACAGAGCACTAATCACGTGCTGGCGCGCACCTGGGGACTGACAGGGCCGTCCGCTCGCCGCCTCAAAGTGCTCAATGATGGCAGCCCAATCTCGAATCCCAAGGGATTGGAACGGGTGCGACTCTTCAAGCCTTACCCAAAAGATAGAAAACCTCATCAGGATTCAGTCCGAGCCCCTTATAGAGTTGGCCGGTAATATGATCGCTAGCGTCATCGGAGATTTCGACATCCACCCCGCCGTTACCATCGAAGTCCATGCTTCTGTCGACTTCCTCCTGAATCAGCGATGCACCCGTAAGATGCTCATCATCATTCTCACCAGTAGCAAGAACGCGCTCTATTACTTTCGTAGATGACTTCCACAGAAGTGCCGCGCAGTGCTAATGTCTTGATCAATTAAGAAAAGTGCTCCGCGCTGAACCCAAAGAAATTAACGGAAAGTGATATGAGCAAAGTGATCATTGCGATAGCCGTATCTTGGCTGACAATGCTTCTGGCTAGCGGCGCCTCCGCAAGCTATTACAGCGGTAAAGGCGTCATCGCCAACTGTGGCAGTGAGGCCTCTTACGATAACGGGTGGTGCGCAGGCTATCTGGGTAGTTGGGCCGATGGCGATATCGATATGGTGCGGCGAAAGGCCTGCATTCCCGCCGATACGAGCATTGGCACGCTAAAAAAAGTATTGATGGATTACGCAGAGGCAAACCCGCAGGATGTGGAAACGATGAGCGGCGGAGAATTGTTGCAGAGAGCATTCAGCAGAAAGTGGCCCACCGACTCGACCGACGACACCGTATCCGAAATTTATCGCAAGACGTGCTGAGACCCGATTGTCCTTGCGGGTGATTTGGGGGCAGATGAAGCACCCTGATAAATCGATGGGCGGAGCTTGAGCAGTTCGCCTACTGCGCACCCACACTTCGCAACATACGATCGGCATGGCGCTCAAGGCGATCTAACTGGCGACGTGCCTCGTTGAGCTGGCATATCAACTTAGATGAGGCGTTGAGGTAGATCAGATTCCCCTCATGCACCACCTCTGGTCGCCCGCAAGCGGTGGTGAGACGCTGACCAGCTGTGCCTTTGTCGGTATGTTGTTTCACAAGCCTTATCCCAATTCGCCATCTTCCTTACATTTCAGTTATCGGACAAATACAAGCTGGCTTGATAGGGCAGTTTCCCACGCTCTGATCAAGACCTGGCGCCGGTGCAGTAGACACCAAGCGTTTGCAGCCAAGCCGAGTGAACGGCATCATGCGACGTGAAACGATGCTGTCAGGGGGTTTTAAGACAGAGCACCTGTACTTGCGCAGTTTGATCAAAACGGTTTTTCAGGCAGCTCCCATTGGCGGGTAAGAACATCTTCACCTCGTCGCCTTCAGTCACCGCGTAGCGGAGCCCGGGATCGATTTTGGCACCCGATACGTAGGGACCCAGGCTGTGAGCGAGCATCATCTCAATCTTGGTCGGTAATCGAGCGCCAAGAGCGGCACAATATCCACTGGCTTCGGCCACACGTAAGGTCGTCGAGACGCCTTCTTTTGAACCGCCAAGCCAAGCCGCTGTGGCAAAGGGGTTTGTCACACCTTGAGAACCCGGGAACTGGAAAGCATCAAACATTTTTGCAGCCAGCCGTTTTATAGCTTGCAGTGGTTCGCCCGCCGAAACAAAGGTTCTCGACTCGCCGTCACTCAGCCGAACCAACTTCAAGGTGATGGAAATCGCCTCTGAGTCGATATACGCGTAGGTACCGTAAGCGGCAAAGCCAATCGCGTCTTGTCCATCTGAACCGCTGTGCGTCGCGAAGTAAATCCTGCGCCCGCGCGTGCTGGTTTGAAAATACAGTGCATCGAGCTCTCCCATCAGCCGCTCGGAGATTAGTCGACCGATGTTCTCTGAAGCTGCTTCCAACATGTAACCGTAGTATTTGTTCAGGAACGCGAGGTAATCCTCAACCTCCTTGAGCGACGCTTAAGAGCTCTTCGCCACTTCCGGTGTCATAGCAAACAGTTGCTCGATCGTAACGAGCCGCTCGAGGTCATTGGTTTTCAGAAAGTCCTGCAGATTGCCTGCCGTCGTCACAGGTATGTTGGCGAAAATGCGCGCCGGCACCCCATCTTGTGAGCAAAAATCGTCCTGAGCGGCCACCGGCCCCGAGATCAATACTGCCGCAAAAATCGACAGCGGGTACAGCTCTCGCGCAAGACGTGTAAGCCAGTTCATCATCAATTCCTGTGATCGATCACGTGATAGCAACGCCCGAAGTGTGACTCATCGGAAAATACTTGTCACCGCACTGATGTGAGCCCGTCAGTCAAGACGCTGAACCACCCGTGTTATACCGGCGCCAACAACCTTCTCTGCATTGCTTGGCACTCAAAAAAATCGTCTCGCCATCGGCGAGTGCTTTTCTCATTTATTGCATTTTGCATTTATATTGCATTTTGCTATAGTCGTCGAAAATGGAGGACATGTCATGGATAGACTTTCACCCCAGCTGCTTCTCTCTCTTGAAGAGAGAGAAGCAATATCTGCTGCCATTCAAGACCTGTATGGCGGCGCTCGCATGACGCGCCCAACCCGCAAGAAAGGGCGCCCCACAATACCCAACATGAGGCACAGCGCGGTCATCTTCAGTTTGTCTGTCGTCTCCTTGCTAGCCACCCATGCTGTATGGATCAACACCGGGTATTGACCACACCCGGGACCGCATTGGCGGCCGGCAAACCAAATACCGAACTGAAAAATGGTGATATTTGTACTTACATCGACCGCCACTTCAGGCGAGGATTGTATGAGATACAACATGTTGTGCGCCATCTCTCACCAAACACTACATAAGGCGGAATGTTATGCTCGCTGAAGTTACTGAAGTTGCAGAATCGCGGCGTTCTCTGAGGTTGTTGCAGGCCGACCTGGACCGCATCGAGCAAGAATTACAGCTGACGAACCGCCGATTCATTCAAAGCCGGCCCAGCGCGTGGGCGCGTGCTCGCGCAACAACCGCGATCTACCTCGCCAATATTCGGATTCAGAGCCGCTTCAAGTTCTGGCTGCTGCCCGACCAAGACTGAAAACCCTCAAAACATCGGTCGTGCGCAGCGCTTCGTTTCGAAGGCGGCGGCGCTATAGACTGGCTGTTCGGGTGATATGTACAGCGCTACTCAGCCACAAAATATTAAAGCCCTCAGCCGCTTCAGCCGATGATTGTTTTGGTGCGAGATGCAATAGAGGGTAAACAGATCATGTCTGAGCAGGTGGTTGATTTTGCTGAGTTCCGAGCCAGTAGAAAGCAGACAACAAGCGATCAGGAAGTGCTCCGCATCAGCGAAGAGGTGGGTGCAGCCGCTGTCACGTTAGTAAGGCAATTCTCGGAAAAATACCCTGAACTGCCCGATACCTTCTTCGCTTTTTTAATCAACCAGCAGCTGCTATCCACCGCCTGCAGTGGCGCCGAGACCGGGCATGAAGGCTCTAAACGACTACTTAACCATGCATTGAATCTGCTGGAGATATACGAGCACTACCTTAACCGAAAAGGACAAAGTTTTAGGATGCCCCATGAGCCGGAAGCTCGCGAGCCAGGAACACAGCTACACTAATCAAGCTGCCATCCAAGGCATGAGTCTCTAGAGAATTTGACCAACACCCTTGCGTGCCCGCTGGATTGCTCCTGCTACATCGCCCATTGAAAACTCAATCCAACCCTTATTTCTCTGGGAGTTCATCCGGATCGGTGCCAGCCTTTTTCTTTTTGAAACCTTTGAACACACTTGCAAAAATGAAGACGATGGTGGCCATGAAGGCTGCGAATACGCCATTGAACCAACCAGTCGCCATGCAGCCTAAGTAGACCCCGACACCCAATACAACGGCAAGAGACGTTTTCACGGCATCACCCCAATAGACTTTCCACGCACTATAAATGGCCCGTTACGCATTAGCCATGCCAAGAGTTTTTAGCATGCCTCGTCATTTTAGGCAGCCGCCCGACAAGTATCAGCCCCACTTGCTCGCTTTCCCCTAGCGCCCTTTTGCACCGGGATCGCGCAGGTATGAGCGAGGCACTCCCGCCAAATTTTTAACGCGATTTTCTCGTTGAGGCGAGTTAAGCTCTCACGAGATATCAGTTGATAAGATCCAGACTCCGATGGCAGCTTCATCGATAACAAAGAGGGTTTAGCAATGTCTGACAGCACAGGCGCACCCCACTCTCAAGACGGGGGCATTTTCGCAACTTTCCATGCGTTGACACTTAAAGGCCTGGAGCAATCGCTCCTCGACGCGCAAGCTCGCTACGAGCGCGGTGAAGCTCAAGCGGATCCAGCACCGAGCCTGAATTGGGCGGTCACGAATCAAGCGTTGACTGATGACAATGGAGCGCCGCCCTCGATTGAGAAGCTGATGCAGGAAGAAGTGATATTGTGGCTGAGCGTTGGCAGCGAAAAGTTAGAAATCGTGCCCGGCAGTGATCATGCCACGATTCAGGCATCCTCGCTGATTAACGCTCTAAAAGAAATGGAAAACATGGTGCAGGGCCTTGCAGTTGACCGATCCTCAGAGCTGGCCACCCAGTTCCACCAGATCGCTATTGCCCAGGCCACCCCCACCAGCCCACCCGAGGAAGAGGGGAAGACGGCTTGGGAATATGACTCCGAGTCTGATCGATATATCGCGATCTAACATCCAAAGTCTTGAGAGAGGCGGCTCTATGAGTAGCTTTCTCAGCAAATCATAGCCAAGCATCGGCACCCCGGGTGAATTGATATGGACTCTGGAAATTTATTGGACCTAGCGAGCCTCACTTTTGTGCTAGGCGGCCTGCTTTCCATTGCAGCGGTCGTCAGGTTTAGACCCGACCAATTCAGGTTGGTGGCGGACGCCGCACTACCGGTTGGTTTAATCGGATTTCTGATCGGCGCGGTGAGTATGCTTGCCGCTGTATCCGATCCTCACCGTGTCGCTCCGGCCTTGGCCGTTGCGATTCTCACTGTGTTGTATTCGGGTGCGGTCCGGTTGGTACTGTCAGACACCTTGAGTCAGGCAGTAGAAACAGAACACTCGATGACTGGCAAAGTCTTGGGCACGCTGGGCTTTTTAGCCACGACAATTTGGGCGATGGTGGCGGTATCACCTGCCGGTGCCATCGTGTTTTGGGAGCCGCAGGTCGCCCTGACGTTAATCAGTCTCGCTGCGTTCATATTAGGTGTCGGTCGAGCACTCAACTTGCAGTATTTAACTGGCTGGGCAAGCAAGCTGGTCGGTCTGGCTTGGCTGGGGTTTACCGCAGGCATTGTCGGCGCGCTCCCAAATCTGGACACACCCGCATCACTGGGGCCTGCGTTGGCGTTCTCGATTCTCAGTCTACTGTACGCGCTGATCGCGCTCATCCTCGGTTTGATATGGATGCCGCGGGCCATGGTAGCGAGTGATGGATCGTTGCCTACAGGCCTGAGCTTGGCAGCGCCCTTCGTGGTGCTCGTATTGCTCACGTTCGCCGGGCTAGCCATGACCGTTTTCTGAGTATCGCTACCCAACTCCGATAGACTCTAGCCCGACAGTCAACGATGACGCGGCGCATGATCGTTCCATGACGAATTGAGGACCAAATAATTTCGGTGGCCCAACCATGGCCCCCTAGAGGATCGATCCGCTGCTAGGATGCCTCAAGCCCTCCCTTGTCCAAGCGTGTCTTGGTGCGGCCAACCGGCCTTGACATGGCAGAGGTCGGGGGTTCGATCAAATGCGACTACGAGAGCATTTGGCACCGAGCGCCCTCGGCGCGAAGCCCAACGGGGCAAAACAGGCTGAAGCCTGTTTTGAATAATCCGCCTGGCCCGACCACATTTTTAAGCCTCCGTTTTACTAGCTTTCTTCTACTTTGAGACAGCAATTTTTGGCGGGTTGTCTCGCATTGTGCGATATTGCACGTAACAAGGCCTCCGGCCATTGTGGCTGTGCTGATTCAAGTCCAAAACCAGACCCGGTACCTGACACCGAGGAGACAGTCATCGAGACGTCAACCACAGCTGAGCAAAAAACGGACCCATCTCAACCCAGCCTGAAGCAACGCTACCTGCAACTCCTTCTCCTGATTATTGGCAGCGGAACCATCTACCCCGTGGTCTACATGCGCCAAAATTTCGAGGGGTCGATGCTGGAAACCTTCGACATCACTCGCGCTCAGCTGGGTGAATGCCACTCCATCTTGGGAATCGTCTTCTTTTTGACCTATCTCCCCAGCGGGTGGCTGTCAGACAAACTCCCTACCCGCTGGCTCATGAGCCTGTCGATGGCCGGCACGGGATTCCTCGCACTCTGGCTGAGCACGGCCCCCGAGTTCGCGCAGATCAAACTGATTTTTATCGGTTGGGGAATCACCAGTGGACTGACTCTCTGGGGCGCGCTGATCAAAGGCACTTCTCTGCTTGCGCCGCACGACCAGCAAGGCCGGTTTTTCGGATTATTGGAGAGTGGTCGAGGCTTAGTTGAAGCGCTACTTGCGAGCATTGGGCTCGCCGTTTTTGCCTACTTCCTGAATAGTGTAGGAACGGGTACTAGCGGCTCTCTGACCGCAGTGATTTGGTTCTACGGTCTGGTCGCGATTGGATTTACGCCAATTCTATTTTTTGCCTTGAGAACCTCTCACATGGAGGCCCCGCCTGACCCGAATAGTCGCGGGATCTCCGGCCTGTTCCGAGACCTAAAACAACTGCTGACAAATCAAAAAATCTGGCTGGCAGCAATCGTTATTCTCGTGGGCTACCAAATATTCTGGGTGACCTATTCATTGGCAGGGTTACTGCAATCTATCTTCCAGCTAAGTGCCGTGACCGTAGGGGCCATCACGGTAGGAAGACTCTGGATGCGCCCCCTTGGCGGCGTGCTAGCGGGCTTTATCGGAGATTACTTTCGCGTCATCCCTTTTCTCGGGGTGCTCATGCTGATTGCCGGAGGGCTACTGGCATTACTCCCCTCTCTACCCGCCACCGCTGGAGTGATGGTGTTGTTCCCCATGGTGCTGCTGATCGGGCTTTTCACCTACGGGGTTCGCGGTATCTTCTGGGCAACGCTCGATGAGTGCGACGTGTCAGCCAGTACCCGAGGGCTTGCCGTGGGTCTAATCAGTTTGCTCGCGTACACCCCTGATATTTATGTGCCAATGGTGCAATCCTGGGCGCTGGCAAACTGGAGTGGCCAACAAGGTTTCCAGATCTACTACGGTCTTTTCGGGGCGAGCAGCCTTTTGGGGTTTGTCGCGGCAAGACAGCTGACGCGCCTGAATAAAGCATAATCAGAATTGAGGCCCGGCATTGAAATTCACGGAGCTTCTCAACGACTCAGTGATGAACGTGAACCAAGACCCTGACTTCGCCATTTATTTGCTCTACCAAAAACCACGATACCTCGTGCCCAAAGTAAAGGTATTTGGGGACTTTCTCGTCTAGAAATTAATGCGCAATGAACCGAAAGTGAACATGGGCTAACGATTTTCGGTGAGCCTGCCTTCTAGCTGAGCAAACAAATCGTCGACCGACGAACTGCCCTGCTCTTTTCCAACCGTATCAAACTGCCACAACATGCCGTCTAGGTCTGGATTAGCGAAGTAGACGATGCCGTGGCGCACCGGGTCAGTGGATTGCTGGCTCAACACACGGTGCGTCACCGCGCTGACCGCGTGATCAGAGTGGGCGGTGATGAAGTTCAGCGCCTCACCAAAATTGATGATGAGATGCCCGGGCAGCACCGGCACGTCTTCAAAACCGCCATCGACCTCAATTTGCAGACCGGGCGCACTGGCATCAAGAATGGTGACAAAGCCATAGTCGGTGTGGGGGCGCAGCCCCCAGTCAGGGGTCCGGGTGTCGTAGTGAACGAAATTCAGAAACGCATCACCTCCGCCTGAAGCGTAGCCCCCCGAGGCGCGATCCCACAGCGCTTCGGGAATGCCCGACTGACGAAATACCGCGCGGATAATGGCGATGCCGATGCTGTCGAGCTGGCGACCAAAAACGGCGATATGTTCTGGGTAGTGCTGATCCCAGCGCTCACGGCGAAGCGCCAGCTTGGTCTGCTGGTTGTTCTCAAGCGCAATGAAGCCCTCCAACTCGCCATATTGTGGGAGTCTCCGGTAAGGGCTGTCGGTATCGATCAATCCGCTGCCAAATTGGCGCGCAAATTCGAGATTTAAATTGCCGGGTGTTTTTAGATAGAAGAGACCCAACTCCCAAGCGCGATTCAGGTCCCCGGGAGTAACAAAGGAAAGATAGGCCTCGGTCGAGGCTGAATCATCTGAGAGCGTGGCAACCGGGATCTGTGAGTTCAGCATGACCCATCCTACTCAAAAACGCCCTTTCATGCCGCATGCGGTCACTGCCAAACCTCAAGGTTCTCTGACCGAACGATGCGGCGGCTGAGTCCTGCCGCCAAAAGGCTCTTCATGCCGCATGCCTCCAGTAATGCGCTGATCTCGGTCTGCTTTTCGTCTGACGAATTAGCAAAGGCATGCTGAACGCGTTGCAGCAAATAAAACCGATGCGGCTGGGCGAGCGCCGTGATCGTCTCGCCCCGCACCGCAAAATCAGCTGTGCCCAAGGCTTCTGCGAGGCGGCCCACAGCGACCGCGCCCGCCTCGGGCTGATGCTCCGCTAGCCAGTCGTTAATCAACGCCGCGGCCGCCAGCGTCTCGGGCACAAAATCCTCGGCCAGTATTTTCAGTACCGGTGTTAGCGTCTCGGGTATCTCATCGTTCGCCAGAAAATCACTGCCGGCATTGAAGCATTCCGGCACATCTTGATCTTCACGATTCATGCGCTCCACCCACCGATACACGGCCGGCGCACGCTGTTGCATGAGCCGCGCGGGATACGGGTCGCGCCCTAAATGCGCATACATTGGCGCGAGCAATCCGAAGTCACCAATGCAGGGTCGCCAGCCTAAAAGGTATGGGTAGTGTTGGAAATGCGTATTCAGCGCGTCGAGGTACTCAAGGTACAGAGCCTCGACCACCGGCTGACTCTGCTCGGTCACGCCAAAGATCATCGCCGCATGGCGCATGCGATTCATCATCGCCTCAGTTTTGTCCTCGCGTTCCGGCACATCGCGCTGCGAATGCAAAAAGTGGTAGCGCACAAACTCGAGATTGTCGTTGGGGAAATTCCAACGGTAGTGCATGGCCGGTCGCAGAAGGCCGTCGGTGCCGATCACATCAAACAAGGCGCTGATCACTTGCTGGCACGCACCTGGGGGCTGAAAGGGCCGCCCGCTCGCCGCCTCAAAGTGCTCAATGATGGCACCTCCATCGCGAATCACTTCGCCCTCTGGGGTCACCAAAGTGGGGATGGTCGGCAGTTTGCCTTGGGGGAGCACCTCCGCCTTAAAACTCTCGTGCCCCGTTGAGCGCTCCACAAAGGGGATGTGGTTTTTTATGAGGTAACTGCGCGCACGCCCCGAGTAGAGCGAGTGCGGCATGGCATAGAGGATGTGCGGCTTGTCCACGCTAGGGTTTTCGCCTCGTGCGATAGGCCACCAAAAATGGCAACAGGATCAGCAACGTGACAAGCCCCACCAGCAACGGGGTGCGCCACTGTTGGTGAAGCGTATTGATCAGTAACTGCTTGATATGACCATACCCCGCTGGCATATCCAGCACCTTGTTCTCACGTTGATAGCGCTCGTACGCAGACAGCATCTGCTGCACTCGCGCGGGCTCTTCTTGCGCCAGATCTCGAGTCTCACCCGGGTCCTTTTTGATATTAAACAGGCGCCATACGCCGTCACCCAACGGTTTGCGGTTCACGACAATTTTATAATCGCCCTGAAAAAGCGCGGCATTGCCCGCTAACTCGTACCCAACCGCGTCAGTAGGGCTGTATACCCGCTCGGTGCTTCCCGACAGCACGGGGGACAGGTCGCGGCCAATGATGGATTCCACGGGACGACCACCGTACCGACCGTCAGGAGACTTCACACCTGCCAAGGCGAGCACCGTCGGCGTGATGTCTGTGACAAAGGAAAAGGCATCGCTCAGCACACCCTGTCTGGGTAAAGCAGCGCCGGCAACAATCAGCGGCACCCGCATGCCCCCCTCGCCCGCATAAAACTTGTAGTAGGCCAGAGGGCTCACTGCCGCGCTGGCAAAGCTGGGACTGATGGTGTTGTAGCTACCTTTCAAACCGAGCATCTCGTAATCGTTGTTGTAGCCCAGCGCACTCATTTGTCGTGAAGTCATGAAATCATCTGGGTCAGCAGATCCCGACGCCTCGGCGCCGTTATCAGAGGTAAAGATGAAGATCGTATTGTCGAACTGACCCTGACTTTTCAGATAAGCAATCAACCGACCAATGTGGTGGTCCATCGCCTCGACCATCCCCGCATAAACGGCCATCCGTTTGGCCTCATAGCGCTGCTGATCAGCATCGAGCGCTTGCCAGTCTCCGGTGGTCGCATACCGACCATCGCGACATCGGGCGGGATGACCCCCAGCGCTTCAGCACGACGCCGGCGCGCGTCACGGATCGCATCCCAACCCTCGTCATACTTACCCATGTACGGGTCAATAAAGGCCTGTGGCGCCTGCACGGGTATGTGCACCGCCTGAAAAGGGAGGTAGGCAAAGAAGGGGCGCCGGTCCTCAATTTGGCTATCAATAAACTCGATGGTTTTATCCACCAGGAACCGAGAAGAGTAAAAATCCTCGGGCAGCTGATACGGCTCACCGTCTGCAAACCAGTTGGCGTTGTCATAGAGCGGGATGTAGGGCCGTTGCTCCCAGTTATCGGCACCGGAATCGGCTAGCGCAACCGTGCGCTCGAAACCCCGGCGACTGGGTAGCAGCTCTGGCGTGCTGCCCAGATGCCACTTGCCCGCCATATAGGTGTGATAACCCGCACCCTCCAGAAGGGTCGCGACCGTCACCACGTTATGCCCCAAGACACCGCGATAGTGCGGATGTCGCTGTTGTTCAGGTGCCAGCATTTCAGGAATGTTCGGCACCCCCGCCAAGTGAGCGTCGACTCCCGTCAGCAGCATGGCCCGAGCGGGCGCGCAATTGGCAGCGGTGTGATAGTTGGTAAAGCTCACCCCTGCGGCGGCCAGTGCTGACAGGCTGGGTGTGCTGATCTCGCTGCCATAAGGCGCGATATCAGAGAAGCCCAAATCATCGGCGAGGATTAAAACGATGTTAGGTGGGGGCTGTGTCGACGCAGCATTGGCCTCACTGGACTCAGCGAGTGATTGCGCAGCCGCCGCGCTGACAAGCGCAGACCGCAGTGCGATTGAGAGCAGTGCGCAACAGAGAGTGAAGCGTTTCAAGCGCTCAACCTTGAGTGGCAAGGCGACGTGATGCGATCAGTAAAATCAGCGCCACAATGACCTCGGGCGCGATGAGGCCGGTCGCCAGCGCCGCATCATGGAGCAGCCAGGCCAGAATGCGTCCAACGGTAGTCAGCGAGAGCAAAATCATCGGCGGGTAGTACCAAATGGCGCGCCCGGTAGTGAGCCCCATCAGAATGCTCACGCCAAGCGTCAGGAAGAAAGCTGACATATCGCCGATTTGAGAGCTCAGGCCAACGCCAGTACTCAGTGCCAAACCAAATTCAGGCGCTACACCAGCCGGCGCCAGCAGCCAACGCAGGCCCGTAACGATAAAGAGCACGCCACATAGCAGCACAATCGCTTTAAGGGCGACGTTCACAGGCTTTATCCGCGGTTCGCGATGACTTGCATCATGCGGTGCGCCGTCTCGAGACCTGAATTTTGGTTTTGCCCGGTCACAAACCGTTGTTCGTCATCCACCACCACGTGCGTGGCAAACAAATCCCGGAAAGCCGTCTGGCTCTCAAACAGTGCTCCCGCTTTGCGCAACTCGGTCTCTGGGTGCAGGGGTGTTATTTCAATGCCGAGCTCCTTGACTTGCTTATCAGTGACGCCGGTCATGCGGCGCCCGGAGATCAAGGTGTTGCCCTCTTTATCTTTCGCATTGACGAGCCCGAGCACACCGTGACACACACCGCCAATGACCGCCGTGCGTTCCCCGTAATAGGCCTCGCTGACTTTGCTTGCCATGACCGGTGACTGCGCCAGATCATAAGCGGCTCCCCAACCCCCAGAGATGAAGACAATGTCGTACTGACTGATATCAACATCAGCAATGGCGAGCGAGTTGCGCACCTTGGTTTGAGCCACCGAGTCGTTGAGGTAGCGCTCGTCTTCAGGTGAGCGAATCACATAGGACAACGTCTGCGGGTCGATGGGTATCTGCCCGCCCTGAATACTGGCCATGTCCACATCCATACCCGCGTCCAGGAAGCTGTAGTAAGGATGCGTAAATTCAGAGGCCATCACCCCCGTCTCGGGGCCCT
>Ga0255767_1002942_pt1 | contig 14595 bp, 17 predicted proteins | sample 071ome_24_FD_179967 | JGI IMG/M metagenome (GOLD analysis project Ga0255767, IMG submission 179967) | Coastal salt marsh microbial communities from the Groves Creek Marsh, Skidaway Island, Georgia - 071402CT metaG (version 2) | ecosystem: Environmental > Aquatic > Marine > Intertidal zone > Salt...
TGTGAAATCCGTGAATGCGCCCGAACCGGTCGATCTCGCCTCAGTGAAGGCCGAGCTTGTCGCCGCGATGCGAAGCGAGTTGCAGGCGGTGGTGGCGGCTGATCTGCGCCCGATGATCAAGGCGGCGATTGCCGAGGCATTGCAGGAGCTTCCCGCCGCGCAGCCGAAGACCCGCGCGAAGAAAGCCGCTGCCGGTGATACAGCCAAGAAAAGGACGGCGAAGAAGATGGCAAGGAAAAAAAGTGCCACCCGCGCGAAGACATCCCCCGCGGCCCCGGAATCCGAAGATTGATCGGACACCTGACCGACCGGGCTTATTTTTTCACTTTGCTAACGATTTTTTAGTCACTGTCGCGGCACAAAGGAGCGGACGGCACATCCCGCCGTCCAGTCAACGGGTCGCGATCACCAATGCAGCTGACATGCCCGCATTGCCAGAAAACCCTCACGGTGCCTGACAGCCTGCGACGCTATTACGACATGCCGGTGCGATGTCATCATTGCCGCCATGTCTTCACCGTTCAGCGGCTAGGCCCGCATGATGATTTCAGGCCTGCGCATGAAATCCGGCACCCCCTCGACAGATCGGTCTCGGCGCGGCAAAGCCACCACTTCATTGTCTGTCATGTCTGCAACGCGGAGTTGCGGGTACCGGGACGGCTGCGGAACAGGCGCATATCACCCGCCACGCCGCTACGCCTGAGCTGTCCCTGTTGCTCTGTCAGTTTTCCTTATCATGGAACCGGCGATGCGGCGCGTCCGGACTGGCCGATCATTATCCTGGGTACCGGAATTGCCATCGGAGGCGTGGTGCTATGGGGCCATCATCAAGGCTATATCGCGCTCCACAACATTGCCGGACATGGCTGGCTGACGGCGCTGCAGCAGAGGCTGGCCGAATCAATCGGTCATCTTCAGGACATCAACTGAGGACGGCGGCGATGGCACGGCTGGTATAATCGACCATCGGGATGATCCTGGCATAGTTCATGTGACGCGGCCCCAGAACGCCGATGGCGCCAATGACATTCCTGTCAGCATTGTGATAGGGCGCGATGACCAGCGAGCAGCCGGTATTCACGAACATCCGGTGCTCGGCGCCGATGAAGATCTTCACCCCGTCGCCGCCGCTTGTCGCCTCCAGAAGGCGCAGCGCGTTTTCCCGCGCCTCGAGCTCGGAGAACAGCTGCCTGATCGTATCGAGATCATCACCAGCCTCGAGATCCTCAAGAAGATTGGCCTGGCCCCGCATCACCAGCACGGCATCCTCTGCTGCCTCGCCCCCGGTCCACAGACCAACACCGGCCTCGACAAGCTGGCGTGACATTTCGTCGAGTTCGGCGCGGTGCGCGGCGATCTCGGACCGGATCAGCCCGGTGGCAGCCAGGAGATCACGCCCCGACAGCCGCGCATTCATATAGTTGCTGGCCCGTATCATCGCCGATTGCGGCACACCGGCAGGCAGATCGATCAGGCGGTTCTCAACACGGCCATCCATCCGCACCAGTACCGCCAGGGCCCGATTCTCGCCAAGCGGCACGAATTCGAAATGCTGCAGTTCGGCATTGCTTTTCGAGGACAGCACAAGGCTGGCACAGCGTGACAGGCCGGACAGGGTGCGCGTCGTCTTTTCCAGAAGATCATCGACAGAGATACCGCGCATCGCGCATTCGCCATCGATCGACATCCGGTCCTCATCCGTCAGATCGGAGCTGTATTCCATCAACCCGTCGACAAACATCCGCAGACCGGTTTCGGTCGGCACGCGCCCGGCCGAGATATGCGGAGAGAATAAAAGCCCCGCCGCCTCGAGGTCGCTCATGTTGCTGCGGATCGACGCCGGCGACAGATCAAGACGCAGCCGCTGTGCCAGCGTCTTCGAACCGATCGGCTGGCCGGATTCGAGATAGGCGGCAACGAGCGCATTGAAAATTTCAATCGCCCTTGGTTTCAGGCCAAGAAGGGTGGCGTCATTCATCGTTCCAGCTTAGGGTAACGCCTGATAACGGGTCAATGCCGGTCTGCCCGTCCCCTGCCTCGCCGCGGCAATATGGCAATGTGGCAACAGATGCATAGATGCATCCGGGGCAGGGCCGGACCGATACATCTTTGTGAGGGTTCCATGAATCGTTCCTCTGGCCGCACGGCCGCCGATCTCCGCTCCGTGACGCTTGAAGCTGGCGTTTCTCTGCATGCCGAGGGCTCCTGCCTGGCAAAATTCGGCAACACGCATGTGTTGTGCACAGCCTCGGTCGAGGATCGCGTTCCGCATTTCCTGCGCAACACCGGGCGCGGGTGGGTGACGGCCGAATACGGCATGCTGCCCCGCGCAACACACAGCCGCACCGACCGCGAGGCGGCGCGCGGCAAGCAGGGTGGGCGGACCCTTGAAATCCAGCGTCTGATCGGGCGGGCATTGCGCTCCGTCACCGATCTGGAGGCGCTTGGCGAACATCAGATCAAGCTGGATTGCGACGTGATCCAGGCGGATGGCGGCACGCGAACCGCGGCCATCACCGGTGCCTGGGTGGCGTTGCGGATCGCCTGCGAGAAAATGCTGCTGTCAGGCGCGATCACGCGACAGCCGATGACCGACCACGTCGCCGCCATTTCCTGCGGCGTCTGGCAGGGCCAGCCGATCGCCGATCTTGATTATGGCGAGGACAGCGCCGCCGAGGTTGATGCGAATTTTGTTCTCAGCGCCGATGGCGGGCTGGTCGAAATCCAGGCGACAGGTGAGGAACGACCCTTCAGCCGCGACGAGTTGAACCGGATCCTCGATCTGGCAGAAGCCGGATGCCAGCAGCTTTTCACGCTGCAGGCCGCCGCCGTGCGCGGCGCGTTCTGATCGACGGGACCGGTAACGACAGGCTGACCCATGGCACGGATGTTCACCGAGGACGAGCTGGTCATTGCTTCGCACAATGACGGCAAATTGCGTGAGATCACGGCGCTTTTCTCCGGCCGGCCGTTCCTTGTCACCTCGGCAAGGACCTATGATCTTCCCGAGCCGGAGGAAACCGAGGACAGCTTTCTAGGCAACGCGGCGCTGAAGGCGCGGGCCACCGCGGCGGCGACTGGCAAGCCGGCACTTGCCGATGATTCGGGCCTCGTGGTGCCGGCGCTGAATGGTGCCCCGGGAATCTATTCGGCGCGGTGGGCCGGACCGGACAAGGATTTCATTCTGGCAATGCAGAAAGTGGAAAGCTCGCTTGCCGCCACCGGTGGCACCGATCGGCGGGCACATTTCATCTGCGCGCTTGTGCTGTGCTGGCCCGATGGCCATGAGGAAGGATTTGAGGGACGGATCGACGGGCAGCTTGTCTGGCCGCCGCGCGGCGACCGCGGATTCGGATATGATCCGATTTTCGTTGCCGAGGGGCATGACATCACCTTTGGCGAGATGGAGCCGCAGACCAAGCTGGCCATGGGGCACCGGGCGCGCGCCTTTGCCGGGCTGGTCGATGCCTGCTTTGCATGAGCAGCAGCAGCAAAACTCCGCTGGCGCTCTACATCCACTGGCCGTTCTGTCGCGCCAAATGCCCCTATTGCGATTTCAACTCCCACGTCGCGCAGGATATCGATCATGCGCGCTTTGCCGCCGCCTATCACCGCGAGATGGCGCATATGGCGGCGCATTACGGCGCCGGACGCAAGCTTGTCTCGATATTTTTCGGCGGCGGCACACCAAGCCTGATGCCGCCATCTCTGGTCGCCGGTATTGTCGCCGAAGCTGAGCGGCTTTTCGGACTGTCCGATGATGTGGAAATCACCGCCGAGGCGAATCCGACTTCCAGTGAAGCTGCCATGTTCGAGGGGTTTCACGCCGCCGGGGTGAACCGGATCTCGCTTGGTGTACAGTCGCTTCGTGACGAAGGGCTTGCCTTTCTCGGGCGCGAACACTCGGCCGATGAGGCCCGTAATGCCATCTCGGCAGCGCGGCAGCATTTCGCGCGCGTCTCGATCGATCTGATCTATGCACAGCGCGGCCAGACAGCTGCCGGCTGGGTAAATGAGCTGCGCGAAGCGCTCGATCTTGGCCTGACGCATATGTCGCTATACCAGCTGACCATCGAGCAGGGGACCGTCTTTCACACCCGCACACGTCGCGGCGAGACACTGATCCCGCCGGACGATCAGGCAGCCGAGATGTATGAGATGACCAACGACGTCATGACCGACGCCGGGCTTCCCGCCTATGAGATTTCCAATCATGCTGCCGCCGGCGAGGCCTGCCGTCACAATCTGGTCTATTGGCGGGCGCAGGACTGGCTCGGCGTCGGGCCCGGTGCGCATGGGCGCCTCACTCTGCCTGATGGCAGGCTGGGCCTTGCCACGCGCCGCAGCCCGGCAGCCTGGCTGGAAGCGGTCGGGGAGTCCGGCCATGCCATCGACATCATTACCGAGGATGGACGCGCGGACAGCGTCGCCGAATGGCTGATGATGGGGTTGCGTCTTGCCGAGGGGGTGTCGATGCCGGCCATGGAGGCCCGGTTCGGAAGCCGCGCCTCATGGCTTGACGAGACCGCGCTGAACCGGCTTGTGGAGTCCGGAATGCTGGAGAATAGCGACGGGCAACTTCGGGCAACCCCCGCCGGGCGGTTGCTTCTTGATGGCATTCTGGCCGATCTCATGCCCGCCTAGATCCTGCCCCCTAAATTTTATCCGGAGCCGGCTGCAACATGGCTGACACGCCATTCTCGATCCGGCGAAGCTCGAAGGCGCGTTGATTTCCGCCGCCGGGAAGCAACCGGTAGGCGCCGCTGAACCCGCTGAAACCGGATTCCGATTCCAGCGCGGCCTGCCAGAGCTGGCGTTGCTGGCCGGTCAGCACCGTTGCCATCGCCATGGCATCAAAACTGAGCCGTGCCAACACCCCCGGCCGTGACCTCCAGATGTCGGACCAGAGCCTGTTGAAGGCGTCATCACGGCCGGTTGGCCGCGAGACGAACACACCGCCCTGAAGCGACGGTTCGGTCAGAATCCGCTGTTGGTTCCATTGCGCGTTGCCAAGATAGAGAACCCGTTCCGGGTCGGCATCGTAATAGGCAAGGACGGGCGCGGTGCGCAGCGCGAAATCGGCGCTTCCGGCAAACAGCAGGGCGTCAAACCGTGCCGGCGGCAAGTCTGCAAAGGCCGGTGCCGTTTCATCGGCGGCCGGCGGCTGATAGCCGGTGAAGGTCCGGATCGCCGATCTCAGCTGATCCTCGTCTGCCAGCATGCTGCTTGTCAGCGTCAGCGAGTCCACCGGGCGGAGTCCGAACTGCGCCAGCCTGTCCACCGCATGCCGGGCCAGTGTCTGACCGAACGGGGCGTCCTCGGCGATAATCCCGACCCTGTTGCCGCCCGCTGTCAATGCGTGGCCAAGGATAACATCGACCTGCTGTTCCGGCACATAGCCAAGAAGCCAGCTGCCACTGTCGGCTATCTTCAGGTTGTTCGACAGCGCCAGCATCGGAATATTGGCCTGCCTGACAATCTTGCGGGCGCTGACAACAGCGTCCGAGAAGAGCGGCCCGACAACAATATCCGCCCCGGCGACCACCGCCTGGCTGGCGGCAACGTCTGGCCCGTCACCATGCGTATCAAAAACAAGAAGTTCGACCTTTGGATTGCGCACTGAGAAAAGGGCCAGTTCAGCACCTTTCTGCAGCTCGGCACCAAGCGCGGCATGGGGGCCGCTGACCGGGATCAACAGCGCGATACGGGTCGTGCCCGCCACCTTTGGTGGCAGCACGAACACATCATCCGGCAATGAATGTCCGCGTCTGGCGATCTGCGCGAAGGCGGCCTCCAGCGCGTCACTTGCCAGTGACGGATCAGGGCCGACCGGAATCTGTGGCTCCGGCGGTGGCGGCGGCTGTGCGCGATTGGCAGCTTCGAGATTCCAGATGATATTCCCCACCACATCCCCTGCTATACCGGCATCATCTGTCTGGCCATCATCTGTCTGGCCTTCACCTTTCTGGCCTTCATCCCTTTCGCCATCATTCTCCCGGACCGCGTCACCGGCGGGCAATAAGGGCGTGCCGGGGGCGGAACTGACATCCAGATCACCGTCACCATCAGCCTGATCTTTTGCTGCATCCTCCGGCGGCGGCGGCGTTGTCACCTGCGGGGGTTGCGCTTCAGCCGGTTCTTCAGATTTCAGAAGATCATCGATGCTTGCCGCCGCCGACGGGGCAAGACTGGCAATCTCGACATCTTCATCGGCAGCTATGTCCACCTCGCCGTCATCTGTAGCGATATCTGTAGCAATATCTGGGGCAGTATCTGCCGCAAAATCTGTCTGGATTTCAGCGCTTGCCGGGGTCTGCACAAGTGTCCGGTCTGTCGTGACCGTTGCGGATGGCGCGTTGGAAACCTGTTCGGGTGCTGCTTCGGGAGTTGGGGTGATGGCCGTGTCGGCGCGGCTTGCCTGGGACGGGGCGGCTGTCGTCTGAAGCGTGCGCTGATCCACAGCCACGCCGCATCCCGCCAGACCCGTCACCAGGACCAACGCCACACCGAGCTGCCACAACCTTGTCATCCACCCTCTCCCTTCGGCCTGTACATCATGATGACCTGTTTTTGCGCGCAAGTCATTAATCGGCTATATCTTCTGACCCGCACGCTCGCCATGACGGAAATGACATGACCGCCGCCGGCACTCTCATACTTGTCGCAACCCCGATCGGAAATCTCGGTGATTTCTCGCGCCGCGCCGCCGAAACGCTGGCGGCGGTCGAGGTGATCGCCTGCGAGGACACGCGGGTGACCCGCAAGCTGTTGCGGCTGACAGGCACCAGCAGCATGGCAAGGATGGTGCCCTATCATGACCATAATGGGGCAGAGATGCGGCCCTGGATCATCGCGCAGCTTGAACAGGGAAAATCTGTCGCGCTTGTCAGCGATGCCGGCACGCCGCTGGTCTCCGATCCCGGGTACAAGCTTGTCGCCGCCTGCCGCGAACAGGGCATCCCGGTTCAGGCCGTTCCGGGTGCCAGCGCCGTGCTCGCGGCGCTGGCTGTCTCCGGACTGCCAAGCGATCGCTTCATGTTTGCCGGCTTTCTTGCCAGCGGCGGCGGGGCGCGGCGAAGCCAGATCACCGAATTGTGCGATCTTGCGGCGACAACAATCTGGTTCGAAACGCCGGCGCGGCTGGCACAGAGCCTTTCAGACATGGCGGACATCATGGGCCCGCGGCAGGCCGTCGTGGCGCGCGAACTGACCAAAATGCATGAGGAGGTACTGCGTGGCGATCTTGCCGAGCTGGCATCACAAATCGCCGGCATGTCGCGCCTGAAGGGCGAGATCGTGGTGCTGGTGGCAGGAAAATCGGATGATGAACCAGCGTTTGACGATGCCCAGTTAACAGCCATGCTTCGCGCCGAGCTTGACGGACAGCGGCTTCGTGACGCGGTGAAATCGGTGGTCGAGACGACCGGCCTGCCGCGCAACCGGGTCTATCGGCTGGCCCTGGAATTGAACGCCGACACAGACGCAGCGCCGGACCGGAATGCGTGACCGCCGCCAGTCCGAGCGTCAGGGGCGGGGCGCCGAGACTTTGGCGATGATCTGGCTGCGGCTGACCGGGCACCGTATTCTGGCCCGCCGGTGGCGTGGCCGGAATGGCGAGATCGATATCGTGGCATACCGCCACCGGGTGATCATTTTCTGTGAAGTGAAATTTCGGCGGCAGCCCGATGTAACCGGCATTCCCTCACCGCAGCAACGGCGCCGGATCTGCCGCGCCGCGCAGGAATTCGCCTCACGCCGGCATTTGTCCAACAATGTCGAATGGCGATTCGATCTTGTCCAGATTTCGCCACCTTTACGTGGCAGTGTCTTGCCAATTCGTCATTTGAAGGATGCATGGCGGTGCGATGGGTGAAAGGTTCCGCAATGAAGGGTGTTGCGAGGAAAGGCCTCGTGGAGAAGGACTCACGGTCAAGAACCTTGCGGCACCACCTCTTGACCGTCGATTCAGCAGGCGGCACATTGACCGCATGGTGTTAGTCACAACCAACGTCATCTACAGGCAAAGTCACTCATAAATCAGGGAACAGCCCAGAATGTCAGCAGCAACGCCAGGCGGGATTTCCAGCGCCGCCCCCCGTCTTCGCCCAGGGCTCGCCCTGCCAATCGCCATGATTGCCCTTGCCGGCCTTGTCACATCGAGTTGCGCGCCGGCGGTGATCGGTGCCGGCACGGCGGCGGTTGCCGCCTCGTCGACCGACAAGGGCCTGTCGACCTCGGTATCGGATAATCTGATCGTGACCAAGCTGAATGACAAATTCATCCAGAATGACGCCAGCCTGTTTGTCGATGTTGATGTGTCGGTGAATGACGCCGCAGTGCTGATGACCGGCAAGGTGAAAACGCCGGAGGAAAAGATACTCTCCACCAAGCTTGCCTGGGAGGTGCGCGGCGTCCGCGAGGTGGTGAACGAGCTTCAGGTCGTTGACCGCAGCTCGCTCAAGGATGTGGCCAAGGATCTCGCCGCCAGTGCCCAGCTTCGCGGCAAGCTGATCGCCGATCCCGACGTCTCGTCGCTGAATTTCAACATCGATGTTGTGAATGGCACGGTGTATCTCTCCGGTGTCGCCGCCGATGCCGAGGAAATGAACCGCGTTGTCAGCCATGCGCGGGAGCTTCGCTTCGCGCAGCAGGTGGTCAATTACATTTCACTTCGCAGCGATCTTCGCGACTAGGAGCCGGCGATGCCGCTCTCCATTGCTCTCCAGATGGACCCTATCGGCGCCATCGACATTGCCGGTGACACGTCTTTTGCCCTGGCTCTTGAGGCGCAGCGGCGCGGACATTCCCTCTGGTACTATACACCGGACAGTCTGTCGCTGAACGAAGGACGGGTCGAGGCGGTCGGACAGAGCCTCACACTTCGTGACAGGGCCGGCGACCATTTTACCGCCGGCACCCCGGAACGTCGCAATCTCGACGGTTTCGATGTGATCCTGATGCGTCAGGACCCGCCCTTCGACATGGCCTATATCACGCTGACGCATCTTCTTGAGATGCTGCCACCATCGACCATGGTGGTGAACAATCCGGCCGAGGTACGCAACGCACCCGAGAAACTTCTGGTGACGATGTTTACCGAACTGATGCCACCGACACTGATTTCCCGCGATACCGGGGCCATTAAATCCTTTCGGGAGCGGCATCGCGACATCATCGTCAAACCGCTTTTCGGCAATGGCGGTGCCGGCGTATTCCGTCTCACCCCCGATGACCAGAATCTGAACGCGCTTCTGGAAATGTTCCTTGCCGTGTCCCGCGAGCCGGTAATGGTGCAGCGCTACCTGCCCGAGGTCCGACAGGGCGACAAGCGGGTCATCCTGGTGGATGGCGAGCCCGTCGGCGCAGTCAATCGCGTGCCGTCGGCCGGCGAGGCGCGCTCAAATCTGCATGTTGGCGGCACCGCCGAAGCCGCCGGGCTGACCGCACGCGACCGGGAGATCTGCGCCATGATCGGCCCGGAACTTCGCCGGCGCGGCCTGTTGTTTGTCGGCATCGACGTGATTGGTGACTATCTGACCGAGATCAATGTCACCTCGCCAACCGGCATCCGCGAGATCCAGCGCCTGACCGGAATCGATATCGCCGCAATGACCTGGGACGCGATCGAGCGCAAGAAGTCCGGTCACGCAAGCAACGGCATGGCACGATAGCCTAGCGCCTCGGCAAGATGCCCGCGATCAATCACCGGTTGCTGCTGCAGATCGGCGATTGTCCGCGCCACCCTCAATACGCGATGAAACCCGCGTGCCGACAATGATTTCTTCTCGATTGCAACCTCGAGAAGGGATGTCGCATCGGGGCTGACATCACGAAGCGGCACATTGAAAATTTCATCCGAATCCCCGTCCACCGCCGCCCGCCTGATAGCGAAATCCTGCGCACTGGCAACCCGCCGCGCCACGTCAAGGCTGGCCTCGCCGGGGGTACGATCCAACAGCAGCTGGCCGCTGACCTCGGGGACCTCGATCACCATGTCGAACCTGTCCAGCATCGGGCCCGAGACACGCGCGCAATAGGTGCGCCCGCAATCGGGTGCCCGCGTACAGGCCCGCGCCGGATCGCCAAGATAGCCACAACGACAGGGATTCATCGCGGCGATCAGCTGAAATCGCGCCGGATAGGTGACATGATGGTTGGCCCGCGCCACCACGACCTGTCCAGTCTCCAGCGGCTGGCGCAGCGCGTCGAGGGCCGGCTTGGCGAATTCCGCCAGCTCATCCAGGAACAGCACCCCGCCATGTGCCAGGGAAATTTCCCCCGGCCGCGCCCGCGCGCCGCCACCGACAAGCGCCGCCATCGAGGCAGAATGATGCGGATCCCGGAAAGGACGGCTCTGTACCAGCCCGCCGGCCGGCAGCTGGCCAGCGATAGAATGCAGCATCGTCACATCCAGAGCCTCGCGCGCCGACAAGGGGGGCAACAGACCCGGCAGTCTGGCCGCCAGCATCGATTTGCCGGCGCCGGGTGGCCCGATCATGAGAAGGTTGTGACGACCGGCGGCGGCAATTTCCAGAACGCGGCGCGCCGTTTCCTGGCCCTTGAGGTCGGCAAGGTCGGGCACCTGATGCGCCGGTGGCAGCAATTCGGCCTCTGGTGGTGGCAGATGTTGCACTCCGCGAAGATGATTGAGCAGCGCCATCAGATCAGGCGCGGCGACAATCGACAGCTCGCTTGCCCAGGCCGCCTCCGGGCCACATCTTGCCGGACAGATCAGGTCAAGACCGGCGGCCACCGCCGCCATGGCAGCAGGCAGAACGCCCGATACAGGTTCAATGGCACCGTGAAGTGACAATTCGCCAAGCACCATATGGCCGTCAACCGCGTCACCGGGGATGCTGCCGATGGCAACCAGCAGGCCAAGCGCGATTGGCAAATCGAAATGCGCGCCTTCCTTGACCACATCGGCCGGCGCCAGATTGATCGCGATCCGTTTCGGCGGCAGCGCCAGACCGATCGACGCCAGCGCCGCACGAACACGCTCCTTCGATTCGGCAACGGCCTTGTCGGCAAGCCCGACAATCGCCATTGATGGCAGACCGTTCGCCACATGCACCTGAACATCCACCGGAATGGTGTCGATGCCCCGAAAGGCCACAGTCCTGATACTTGCATGCATGGCGTGCGATCCCATACCTATGGATCAGCCATGATGGCCAGTGGCCGGCAAACCTGCAAGATTATTAGATTTTTCTGATATTTAGCCGCGATCCACCATGCGCCCGACCGGTTCACCACCAAGGACATGCATATGGAGATGCGGCACCTCCTGATGTCCATTGACGCCGATATTCGAAATCACGCGGAATCCGGTTTCGGCAATGCCCGTCACCTCGGCGACATGCGCAATCATGCGGGTGAAGGCAGCCTGTTCCTCGGCCACGGCGTTGGCGGCGAAATCCCGCCAGTCGACATAGGCGCCTTTGGGTATGACCAGCACATGAACGGCGCGTGCCGGGTTGATGTCGGCAAAGGCAAGGGTGTGCTCGTCCTCGGCAACCTTGTTACAGGGAATTTCGCCGCGCAGGATCCTGGCGAACACATTCTGGTCATCATAGGCTGTCTGGTCGTGATCGGCCATCACCTCAGCTCCTTGTGGTAATAGAAACCGGGCACATAATCATTGCCCACGCGGGCATAATAATCGTTCACCGCATAGCGGACAAATCCGCGGGCCTCGAAAGACTGGATGGCGCGGTCCTGTGTCGAGCGGACATCAAGGCTGATCATCGTGAAGCCCTTGGATTTCGCCAGCGCCTCGGCCTCGGCGACAATCATCTGCGCCAGACCATGGCCACGCGCCCAGGGGGCGACGAAGAATGTTGTCAGCTGACACATGAAGGCCTGCGCCTCGTTATTGCGGGGGGGGCTGACAATCTGGCATGATCCGGCAATGACCTTGTCAAGCCTGGCGACGATGAGGTGGCGTTCCGGGATCATCTGCACACCGCGCCAGTAATCCTCCATCACCGAACGTGGCGGCGGCGTCAGCCAACCGAAACCACCGCCCGACAGAATGGCGCCCTCGGCCGCATCGCACAGCTCGTCGATATCGACGCTGCTGAGCCGCGACGGGCTTTCAACCGAAATGCGGGGCACATGTGAGGACAGTTTCCTTGGTGTCATCTGACGTGGCGGCCTCGGCAGGTGAAAAGGGGAGTGACGGACATCCGTCACTGTTGGCGCTGTCCTAACACAAGATACCCGACCACAAAAGCCATCTGTTCCGGCGCCGTGCGCTGCCGACCCTGCCGCTACCGGCCAGGTTTTTGCACTTCATCCTCTAGCGCGGTGATCAGGCGCCGACAGGCCGCAGCATCAAGCGAACCGATATGTGTGGCAACAAGATTGGCAAGCTCGACCGCGGCGGCGTGCGAGCGGCTGGCATCTATAACGGGCTTCGGGTGTGACATCACGGCAAGCGCCTTCAGCTCCTCGGCATCATCCCAGATCAGCCCGAGCCATGCGCATATCTGATCGACGAAAGGTGCCGACGGACGGCCGCGCGCACCGGTCTCCAGCGCCGATATATAGGCCTTGGACACGCCAAGCTGGTCCGCCTGCTGCTGCTGCGTCAGGCCGCGGGCGGCACGAAGTTCGCGCATTCTTTCACCAAACGGGGTCATGGTGACTGCCGGCGGCGGCGAAGCAGAACGTAAAGCGCGCCGTCACCGCCATCAGCCGGGCGGGCCGCGGAAATTGCCAGCACGCGCGGTGCCAGCGGCGGCGCCTTCAACCATTGCGGCACCAGACGGCGCAAAACACCGTTGCCCTCAACACCCTTGCCAGTGATCACCAGAACGCATCGCTGATCCAGTCTGGCGGCGGAATCGATGAAGGTGGAGAGGCGTCGTTCGGCCTGTGCGGCGGTCATCCCGTGAAGATCGAGACGGGATTCGATCGCCAGCTGGCCCTGGGCAAGCCGGCGGCGTGTCGATTTGTCGATCCCTGCATGTTCGCCGGCGCGAAGATCAACCGGGTCGGGGTTTCTTGCCGGTGATGTGACGGGGATCGATCGCGCCGCAGGTACCGCGGTCCTGGCGCGGCGCGGGGCCGGCGGCGATACTTTCGGGCGGACAGGTGCGGGCGGGTCGGGACGATAGGGCTTCACACCGTCTGTCAGACGTTTCCAGACAGTGGCATCATCATCGGTCTGATTGTCACGATGTTTGGTCATGTCCCCAGTCACGACAACCCGGCCGGGGCGTCACTCCCCGTCGGGTGTTTCGGTTTCGGCCAGCTTCCAGTTCGGGTCATCAAGCGTCAGGTCACGCTCGAAGGTCCAGATATCGATCAGGTCACGCGTTCCTGTATCCTCATCCTCGATGGTATTGCCGTCACCATCGGTCAGCGTGCGGGTCTGCGTACTTTGATACTCAACGGTCACTGAGGCGATATTGTCGAACACCTTGGCATCAATGATCCGCAGGTCGCGCAGCTCATCAAGCGAGATGTTCAGTGTTTCGCCATCCGATGAACGTTGCTGGATCGACTGTGTGAAGCTCTGCAACAGATCATAGCTGAGAAGGCGCTTCAGCTTCGCAAGGTCACCCTCTGCATAGGCGGACAGAATCATCTCGAACGCGCCGGCGGCGCCATTGAGAAACTGTTTCTCCGAGAATTGCCGGTCCGCCTTCTTCAGGGCGGCGAGCCCATGGCCGTCACCGGCATCGGAGCGCCTGCCCGAATCAATGGAAATAACCTCGGCCGACCCGTTATCCATCTGCTCGCGGCGTGAGGGCTGTTTGTCATAACCGGTACGCTGCCCCAGAACGGAGCGCAGGCGCAGCACCAGCAGGACGGCTATCACGGCGAAAATGATGATATCAATGAAAGGCACGGGATCCCCCAGCGGGATGATTTGGTGTTCTCTGCAAAGCCTCTTACAATGCAGGGATATAGGATACATATGTTGCCTTGAGAATCCAGCAAGCTGCTGATGGTAATTTTTTCCTGAATCGAACGGAATAACAGTGCCAATTGTCTATCTAATCGGGTTCATCCTCTGGATATGGGCCGAAATCGAGGTGTTTGTCGCACTCGGCAGCGCTGCCGGTGTGTTGCTGACGCTGATCGGCATTTTCGTCACCGGGATGATCGGAATCTCGCTTCTGCGATCACAGGGGCGGCGAATCACCGAATCGCTACAGGCGCAATTGGCCCGCGGCGAGGCGCCTGTCGCCTCGCTTGCCGGTGGTATGTCGATTCTGGTCGGCGCGGTGCTGATGCTGATCCCGGGCTATCTGACGGACGCCATCGGGCTGCTGCTGTTTCTTCCGGGCATCCGCACGGTGATCGGCGCGCTGATCCTGAAACGGATTTCAGCGCGTGGCAGTGTCATGATGGGGGGAGGAATGCCGTTTGCCAGCGGGATGTCGTTTGGCCATCGGCCAGGCAACCGGCGCCCGCCATCAAGAGACGCCGGGATGGGTACCAAGATGGGCGACGAGACGGGCGACATCATCGAAGGCGACTTCGAGGAACGGCCGACCGATCGCAAGCCGATTGACAGGAAAGACTAGTCGCACCGACCCCGGGCGTGCTATCGCGGCGTCTTCAAATGAATCCCGGGCTGGC
>Ga0255767_1002953_pt1 | contig 14571 bp, 9 predicted proteins | sample 071ome_24_FD_179967 | JGI IMG/M metagenome (GOLD analysis project Ga0255767, IMG submission 179967) | Coastal salt marsh microbial communities from the Groves Creek Marsh, Skidaway Island, Georgia - 071402CT metaG (version 2) | ecosystem: Environmental > Aquatic > Marine > Intertidal zone > Salt...
CCATTCGCAACCAGGGGCCCCTCCTGTCCGAAGACACCCTCGCCAGCATGTTCGATTCCATGGTGACCCGTCGAGACGGCACGAACGACACCAAGCTCCATTTTGGCCTGGGCCTTTACGTGGTTCGGGTGATTGCTGCGCACCATGGCGGCAGCGCCCTGGCGCGTAATCTCCCCGACGGCTCCGGCGTGGAAATTGAAGTTCGCCTACCCCTGGCCCGGCGCCTCCGAGGAAACGCGAAATGATCTTTTCGGACGAAAGCCTCCCGCACCATGCCCTCGTGCTGGGGGCCGGGGGCGTGGGCCATGCCCTTGCCCAGGCCCTGGCCACCCATCCCCGGGTGGCTTCGGTGACCGCAACGCACCGCGGCGCGGCCACGGAAAAGAACGGGATTCCCTACCAAAGCCTCGATCTCACCGATGACGAGGCCATCGCTGCCTTCGGCGCGGCGCAGGTGAGCGGGCCCCAGGCCCCGAATCTGATTTTCTATACCGCGGGGCTTCTGCACGGAGAAGGGCTTGCGCCGGAAAAGCGCCTTGCCGAGGTGGAGAGCGCGGCCCTTTTGGCCAGCTACCGGATTAACGCCGTCGCGCCCCTCCTCCTGGCCAAGGCCCTTTCCCCCGGGATACCGCGCCGAGGCCCGGCGCTATGGGCCAGCCTCTCGGCTCGGGTGGGCAGCATTGGGGATAACCGGCTAGGGGGCTGGTACAGCTATCGTATGAGCAAAGCGGCCCACAATATGGCCCTGCGCACCCTGGCTATCGAGCTTAGGCGCAAGCATCGGGATCTGCTCTGCGTCGCGCTTCATCCCGGCACCGTGGCCACGAAGCTTTCCGAGCCCTTCCGCCGCCCCGATCAGCCAAAGCTGCTGACGCCCGAGGGCTCCGCTGCGGCCCTGCTGAAAACGGTGAGCGCCCTGACCCTCGAGGATCACGGCGGCTTCTTCGCCTACGACGGCCAGCCTATCCCCTGGTAGGGCGCATCGCGTTCTAGCGGAGGGCCAGCACCGCGTCGGCGTTTAGGGCCCCGGCCACGGTGAGCTTGCCCTGATCTTCAAGGTAGGCCACGGCAGCCAACACGGAGCGCGTCGCCGCAGGGTAAAGGTTCGGGGAAACGTCCGCGTACATCTTCGGCACCATGGCCGACACCTGTGTCAGCCCCGACGCCAGCGCATCGAGAATCTGCTGAGCCCGGGCCTGTCGATGGGCGATAAAGGCCCGCACGTGAGTTTTTGGATCTTCGATGGACGGCCCGTGGGTGGGCCAATAGCGGACGTCATCTCGATCCAGGAGCTTTTCCAGGGAGGCCATGTAGGCGGCCATATCCCCATCGGGGGGCGAGATCACGCTCGTGGACCAGCCCATCACATGATCCCCGGAAAAGAGCGTTTTCTCTTCCCGCAGGGCAAAGGCCATATGATTGGAGGTATGACCTGGGGTAAAAACGCACTCCACGGACCAGCCCTCGCCCTCGATGATCTGTCCGTCCACCACGCAGTGATCGGGGATAAAGTCCCAGTCCGCGCCCTCCTCGCTTTCCCCCTGATCCCCGAGGCGCCCGGCGCCGTGGGGCCCAAAGGCGTAGCTAGGCGCCCCCGTTTCCGCCTGGAGCATGCGGGCCCCGGGGGAGTGATCGTGATGGCAATGGGTAATGAGGATGTGGCTCACGCGCTCCCCATCGAGGCCGTCCAGGAGTGCCTCGATGTGTCGCGGATCGTCCGGGCCCGGATCAATGACCGCCACCGAGCCTTCCCCCAGCACGTAGGTGCCCGTGCCGTGGAAGGTAAAGGCGCTTGGATTGTGGGCGATAATGCGCCGGATCCTTGAGCTTAGGCGCTCGAGCTTGCCGTACTCAAAGCTCATTTCACGCCGATAGGGAATGCTTACGCTCATAGCCAGTGGCCTTACTGCAAACGTTAAATTCAGGCCCCTAGGCCCCCCGCTCCTTCAGCCAGCGATCGATATGATCGGCCGCCCCGTCCCGTGCCCCCGCGGGCTCGGTGAGGTAATGATCGCCGGGGATCATCACCAACGCTTTATCCTCGCTCCCAAGCGCACCATAGATGGCTTGGGCATCGCTTGGAAAGACCCCCGTGTCCGCCGTGCTTTGCAGCACCAAGGCGGGGATGCGCAGCCGCGCCAGATGCGGCGCCCCCTGGCAATCAGAAGCTTCAAGGCTCCACATGGCCAGCCAGCTCCGAAGCGTGCAGGTGAGACCGACGTTAAAGGGGGTGAAGTTCGCCCGAGAAGGATCGCCGGCATAGCATTGCTGCGGGGCGCGGTCGGAGGGGTCGAGGGTGCTATCCCACATGCGAGGATCGGCCCAGGCTCGGTGGAACAGGAAGGCCTCATCCCGATGCCCCGCCGCCGCCAGCGTTTCTAGGCGGCTCCGGGCCCAGGCCGTGATGCGATGATTACGCGCTTCCTGGGCGGCGCGGTAGCGCGCCACAAAGGCCGGGGCGAGGGGCAAGGCCTGAGTAAAAAGATCCAGTGCCGGGTCCCTGGCGAAGGGGTCGCGCTCGTCGATCACGGAAGGATCGCTCCAAGCCGTGAGCACCTCAGGCCGGCCCCCGTGGGCGTTCAGGGAAATGTAGAAGTCCGCCCCCGGAAGCGCACCCAACGCCTCGGGCAAGCGCTCCCCGGCCACGCTCCGGAGCGTGACCCCCTGGGCCTGGCTTTCGTAGGCGGCCATGAGTGACCCACCCCCGGAATTCCCCAGGAGTACGATGTTCTCCACGCCCTGTTCCCGAAGCCAGCGCACCCCCACGGCAATTTCGCAGAGGGCGTGATCGAGGCGGAAAAAGGCCTCGGCGCCCCGATATTTCGTATTCCAACCAAGAAAGCCGTAGCCCCGGGCCGCCAGGAGGGGCGCGAGGTAGTGCTCGGTAAAATCGACGTTGTAGTGCGTCGCGATAAAGGCTGTTTTTACCGGCGCCCCGAGGTGGTGCCAAAGGCCCTGGCAGGGGGCAAAGCCCGCCCCGTTCACCGGCGTCACGGGCGAAGCGCTCGAGACGAAGGTGCGCTGTACCCTCACGGCGTGGCCCCCGAGGTCTCCCTAAAGGTCAGGGCATAGTCCGCGCGCAGCTGGTTTTTCTGCACCTTCCCCATGGTGTTCCGGGGGAGCGCCGCCACGGGGAACAGGGCCTTGGGCACCTTAAAGGCCGCCAGCGCCTCCCGCAGCGCCGCCAGCGTGGCGTTCTCCCCAGGATAGGCGTCCACCTTAAGAACCACCGCCGCCACCACCGCTTCCCCGAAGTCCCGATGAGGGACCCCAAAAACCGCACTCTCTTCAATACCTGGCAGCGTATCGAGCACGCTCTCCACCTCCCGGGGATAAACATTCAAGCCCCCGGAGATGACCAAATCCTTGTGGCGGCCGACGATGCTCACCCGCCCGGTCTCGTCGATTTGCGCCATATCGCCCGTGATAAACCAGCCATCCCGGAAGCTTTCCGCGGTCTTCTCCGGTTGCCGCCAATAGCCCGAGAACACATTGGGGCCGCGGATTTCCAAAACCCCCACGGCGCCCTCAGGCACCGGCGCGCCTTCTTCGGACCGTAGGCGCACTTCCCCCTCCGGAAGCACGAAGCCCACGGTGCCCGGGATGCGCGCCCCCTCGAGGGGGTTGGAAGTAATCATGCCCGCCTCGGACATGCCGTAGCGCTCAAGAATCTTGTGCCCCGTGCGGGCCTCGAAGGCCTCGTGGGTTTCCGGCCGCAGGGGAGCGGAGCCGGACACCCAGAGACGCATGGCTGCGGAGGCCTCGACCGTGAGCCCCGGCGCATCCAGGAGCCGCACGTAATGGGTGGGCACGCCCATGAACACCGTCGCCCCGGGTAAGGCCTCGAGGACGGCCTCGGGGCTGAAGCGTGGCAGAAAGCGCACCTCCGAGGGTTCGAGCATGGCGCAGTGCAGGGCCACAAACAGGCCGTGGACGTGGTAGATGGGCAGGCTGTGCACAAGCACGTCATCGGCCTGCCAGCCCCAGAGAGATCGGAGCGCTTGGGCGTTGGACAATAGATTGCCATGGCTCAGCATGGCCCCCTTGGACCGCCCCGTGGTGCCCGAGGTGTAGAGAATGGCTGCAAGATCTTCGGCGCTCCGAAGCACGGGAGCGAGGGCCTCCCTTTCCTCATCGAGCTGCGCGGCCAGGGCGTCGAGGGTGAGGCAACAACAGCCGTCGGCGTGCGCAGCCAGCGCCTCCGGCGCGGGCAGCACCGCCACCGTCGGTGCTGCGTCGGCGAAGAAATAGGCCATTTCCGTCGCCGTGTAGGCAGTATTGAGGGGCACATAGCAGGCGCCCGTACGAAGCGTCGCCAGATATAGAACGACCACCTCTACGGATTTTTCCGCCTGCACCAGGACCCGATCCCCGGGGCCCACGCCCAGCGCTTGGAGCCCCGCTGCCCAGCGTCCGGCCCGCGCGTGAAGGGCGCCGTAGCTGACCCCCTCGGCGCCCAGGTCCGGGCCGGAAAAGGCCCGCTGCTCTGGCTTCCCCTCGGCGGCGCGCCACAATGCGTCGTAAAGCCCCATGCGATTCTCCCCTATCGTATGCTTGCGCTCTTCTTCCACCGAACCGGACCGAGGCCGCATGCCTGATGTGATGCCCCTGGGCAATTTTCTCCCCCTCTGCTTTGCCCTGGGCCTCGGCACGGGCTTTCTCGGCGGGCTGCTCGGGATCGGTGGCGGCGTGGTCATCGTACCGTCCCTGGTGCTGATCTTCGACGCCTTCGCCCTCCCCCTGGGCATTCGGGAGGCCGTGGCCACAGGCCTTGGCGCCATGGTCTTTACCAGCCTCGCCGCCGGCCGGGCCCAGTGGCGGCGGGGGGCCCTGGAGTGGCCCTTGCTCCGGCGCTGGACACCGGGGTTGATGCTTGGGGGCCTAGGCGCCGGCACGCTAGCAAGCCTGCTCCCGGAGATCGCCCTAACCCGCTTCCTCGGTGCCTTCCTCGCGGCGATTGCCGTGATCTTCCTGACTCGCTGGCAGCCCCCGGCGCAGCGCCGGCACCCGGGAGCTGCGGGCACCACGGGGCTCGCTCTGGGCGCCGGTCTGCTTTCGGGGCTCGCGGGCATCGCCGGAGGCAACATCATCGTGCCCACGCTGATCTTTTTTAACATCAGCCCCGTGCGCGCCGCCGCCCAATCCAGCGCCCTCGGCGTCCCGGTGGCCCTCGCCGGGGCCTTGGGCTACGCCGTGCTGCCGTCCGTGCCCCTTTCCGGCACCCTAGGCGCACTCTACCTGCCGGCGGTGGCGGCCCTGGCCCTCGGCGCCATGATCTCCGCGCCCCAGGGGGTCCGCCTGGCCCATCGGGTCCCGGCCCTCGCCCTGCGCCGGGCCTTCGCAGTGCTGCTCCTCGCCGCCGCGCTCCGTCTCATCAGCAAAACCCTCTAGGCCCCCTCGCCAAAAGGCTTCGCATTCGGCCAGGGCCTGGCCCCGATGGCAGCGCCGGGGTGGCGTCTCCCCGGGCCATAGGGGCGCGAGGTCTGACGCCGCAAAGCGTCGATCCACAAAGGCCACCACGCCGCGATCGGCGCTGCGTCGTATTAATCGCCCAGCGCTCTGAAGCGCACTGCGCAGGGCCCGCGCTTCGTAGCTTCGAAAGCGCCCCTCCGTTGCCTGAGCCGCCAGCGCTTCCTGCTCCTCATCGGGGGCCGGCAGGGGTAAGCCCAGAATGAGCACGCTGGCGAGGGCCCCGGGGGGAAGATCCATGCCTTCGGAAAAGCGCCCCCCGGCCACGATCAGGGCGAGGCGGCCCGCCCCGGGGCTGCCGGCCTGTCGGGGCGGCGCGGCAAGCTCGGCAAGGAAGGCATCCTGCTCCGCCTCGCTCAAGCTCCGGCGCTGCACCGGGCCTAGGCGCTCTCGCGCCGCTGCCCGAAGGGCCTCCGCGAGCCTCTCGAGCCACGCAAAGGCCGGCACCACCACCAGGTGATGACCGCCAGCCTGCTCGGCCCAGGCCGTCAGGAAGGTGACGAGGTCCGGCAGGGCGTGCTCCCGGTGCCGGGCCCGGAGGTCAAAGTCGGAAAGGAGAAGACTGAGCTGACGCTCCCGGGGGAAGGGGCTTGGCAGACGGAGCGTGGGGCTTTCGGGAAGGCCCAGGGCCTCCCCTTCGCTAGCCAGCGGCGCCAAGGTAGCGGAAAAGAGCAGCCGCGCCGGGGTCACGGGCCAAAGGGTTTTCAGCACCGGCGCCGGGGACAGGAGCGCGAGGGTGAGCGTACCCGGGACCGCCGCCTCCCAAAAGGCGCCGGGGTGTGCTGCGTCCAGCTGCTGCAAGCGATGAAAACGAAGCAGCTCGCCGCGCAAAGGACGCAGAGACGAGGCAAAGGGCAGCTCGCGCAAGCTGTGCAGGGTCCGCTCGAGCAGCGTCGCAAGGGCCCCGCCCGATGACCCTGAGGGCCCAATCCCCTGGGCATGCGAGAGGCGCTCGAGGTGGGCGACGAGGGCTTTCAGCGGTCCCTGCCAGGGCCCTGCAGGGGCTTCCGCGAGGGCCCTCCGTAAGGCGCCCGCATCCAGCGCCTGGCGATACATGCCCCGCACGCGGGCATGAAGCTGATGGGCCTCGTCCAGCAACAGCATGGCGCCCCCCTCCCCCGGGGACAGCAAGGCTGGCTTTCGCTGCAGCGGATCGAAGGCAAAATTCACGTCGCTCAGCAGCACATCCCCATCCCGGGCCAGGCGCTGCGCAAGGGCCACGGGGCAAAGGCCGTGGCGACGCCCGAGGCGGCGAAGCGCCGCTGTGGTGAAAAGCGCATTGCGATCGCCTCGCCGGGGCGCCCGAAGCGCCCGAAGTACGGGACGGCTTCGCCCATAGAAATCCTGGCCGTGGGGACAGGCGGGGCCGCTGCAGACCCCATCGGCGGCCAGGCACAGGGTGCTTTCCGCGGGCAGCTCTACCACCCGTAGGGCCAGCGCCGTGGGAAGCGTCTCCTTAAGCGTTCGGAGAAAGGCCCCCCGCTGGGTGCGCCGCGGCGTCATAATCCAGAGCCGCTCCTGCCGGGCCTCGGGCAGGGCTTTGAGGGCCCCGAAGAGCACCCCAAGGGTTTTCCCCAGGCCCGTCGGGGCTTCCGCCAAGAGGCCCTCACCGCGCCGACAGGCCCGAAAGGCCGCCCGAGCCAGGGCTAGCTGCCCGGCCCGAGGCTGGGGCAAGGGAAAGGCCAGGGCAGACAGTGCCCCATTCCGAGCCCGAAGGCGGGCCCCCTCCCCGGCGAGGCCGGCGCCGTAGGCCCTCAGGCATTGCTGGAGAAAGGCCTCGAGGGCGGCCGTGGGCTCCTCCCAGCGCACCGCCGTCGCCGCCCCGGAGCTGGCCTGCACGTAGGTGAGGCAAAGCGCTAGGGAATCGGGGCACTCCGGCGTCTGCCGGGCCAGGAGCGCGCCGTAGCAGCGCAGCTGAGCCCGGTGCAGTTCGAGATCCTCCTGCGCTTCCCCGAGCGTGCCACCGTAGCTTTTGACCTCTTCCACCATCCAGCCATGAGCGCTCCGGACAACGCCATCGGCTCGGCCCCCAAGGCGCAGCTCCAGCGCGCCCTGAGGGAAGGTGCCTGCGAGGCGCACCTCCCTTTCGTAGTCAGCGCCCTTACTCGCCTGGTAGCGCTGCTGCGCCCGAAGCCCTTCAAGGGGGGCTAGGGGCAGGGCCCGGCGATCGAAAAGCCCTCCCTGGCGATAGAGGGTCTGGACCAGATGACCAACGGAAAGCTGCCTAGCCAGCATCGCGGGCAGCCTCCAGGGCGAGGCAGGTTGCGGAAAAGCCCCAGCGCGGTAGCAGAGTCAGCCACTCCCGCTGCTCTCGCCGGAGCTGATCCCCGGGGCCCTTGACCTCCACGAAGCTGAGCTCACCGTCCTTGGACAGCAGGGTAAGATCGGGGAAACCCCGGCGGCAGCGCAGGGGTGCGCGGAGCAGCCAGGCCACCAGAGCCGCCCAGCGCTCCGGGGTTTGGGCCAGCGCCCCCATCGCCAGCCACAGGGCGGAGCTGGGCAGCTGCCGGGGCACCAGGGCATTGGCGATGCCCCCAAAGCGGTGCCAGAGCCCTTGGGCGGCTTCGAGGTCAAAGGCACCGGAGGCCAGCGCGGCGCACCGTGCCTCGAGGGCCTCGGCCCGTGCTGGATAAAAGTCCTCGGTGAAGAGATCGTGGGGGGCCGTTTGCTGGGGATGGGTAAAGGCGCCGGGGCTTGGGGCAAAGATCACATCGGCGGCGCTTAGATAGAGCACCCAGGCGGGGAAGCGGTTCTCCCAGTGCCAGCCTCGAAAGGCACCTAGATGGCGCAAGGCGGCCCCTTCCACCCGCCCAAGCTGACGCCCCACGGGCAGAGCCAGCCGAGCGCGCATCATCGGCAGCTTCGGCGCTCGCCGACAGCGACCGCGGCCGTAGTCGTAGCGGGCAACGTCCCCTCCCGGCGTCGCGTCGAGGGTGGCCAAACGCCAGGCCTCCTGTTCCCGAGCCCCTATTTCATGGAGCCAGCGAAGGGTTGCGAGCCCTTCCACCGCCCGAGGCAGAGCGCCCAGCACGCGAAGGGCAAAGGCCTCCTCCCCCGCCGCGCGGGCATGGCGCGCCAAACGCCATAGCCCTCGACCCCGCCGCGCTTCGTCCCGGGGCCGCAGCCCAGGCCAGGCCAGGGCACAGAAGAGCCGCCGGCGCAGCGCCGCCGCCTCGGGCAGCCGAAGCCCGGGGGACCAGGTGCCATCGGCCGCCTCGTGGAGCGCAAGGGCCCCCTCGAAAGCCCCCCGGGAGGGCCAGGGCGCGCCCTTCGGCACCTGGGCAAAGCGCCGCTGCTGAAGGGCAGAGACCACGAGGGCGTTCAGGTCCCCCTCCGTTTCACCGAAGTAAGCAAAACCTAGGCGCTGAGTGGCCCGGGCACGCTCCCGGCGGACCGTGAGCGGCAGCAGGCCCCGCGCCAGGAGCGCCGGAGCCGCAGCTACCAGGGTCGCCTCCAGGGCCGGCCGGCGCTGATCCCGCGGCCGGGGCAGACCTAGTGCGTCGCAGAGCGTAAAAAGGGTTGCCCGGGGCAGCAACGTAAGGCGTGCGGGGACATCGTGCTCGAGGGACAGAAAGCCCCCGAGCAACAGCGCAAGGACGGGACCGGTGGGATCGCCAACTTCCTCGTAGGTGAGCTCTGAAACAATAAACCGAGGGCCCTTGCGCAGTAGCAGGCGCGCCCAGAGGCGCTGCGCCGGCAAGGGGAGGCGTTCAAAGTCCCGAACGTAGGCCCGCAGATCCTCCGGGCACAGGCCCGGAGCCCAGCCGCCTACCCAGCGCAAAAACTCGAGCACGCGCTCGCGATAAAAGTCGCCAAGCCCGGGGGGCACCGGAGAGGGGGCGGAAAGCGCCACGGCGTACCTTGTATAAATTTACAGGCTGTTTTTATTAACAGTCTTTCGGAAGAAGCACAAGGCCTAAGGGGGCCAGGGAATGAGGCGCTCAAAGTCCGTCGGGGCGAGGCGCTCCCGAGGTCGGCGCCGGGCATCCTCCAGGAGCTGCTGCCCTAGGGCCTCAAGGAAGGGAAAGCCCAAGGTTTCGTATTCGTAGCGATCGTCGTTAAAGATCCCGTTGGCGTTCACATAGACCGTCGCCGCCAGGAGGAACTCCGTTTGCGTGCTGCGCTCCACAAAATAGGCCACATCCGTTAGAAAACCATAGGCGTCCCCTACCTTATTGAAAATCACGAGGTCCTCGGGAAGCGTCGGCGCCCGCCCTCCAAAGGCGAGGAACTTCACATAGCCCTCGGGCAAGGCGGCGTAGGTTTCGTAGCCGCTGCGCGGCGCAAGCTGCCCAAAGCGCTCCAGAAACCAGCGTCGATCCTTCTCCGGGAGCGCCAGGCGCTGGGTCGGCGGCACCGTTTCCGGGAAGTAAAGACTTTGGAGAAAGGCCAGCTGCGCCTCCAGGGGAAAGGCATTCTTTTCATCGAAGGCCTTCGGGCCAGGGATTAGCTGCCCCTCAAGCTCCTCCCCCTGCCCAAGGGGGAGGGCCGGTCCGGGCGGCAAGGGGCGGGCTTGGCGCGGTCCCCAGGTCCATTGCCGCGGCCCCGGGGCCAGAAGGCGTACGGGATTTAAGCGCTGCATTGCCTCAGGGGTCAGGGAAACGGACAAACGATGACGTATGCGTACCCCTTCATGGCCCAGCGCGGCCATGCGCGCTTCCACGGCCTCCGGGCCCAGCCACTCGTAAAGGCGGTTGTAGGCATCGTTATCGCTGACCAGGGCAATCTTCTCGATATAGCGCGCCACCGTGGGGAGGGCGCCATCCCCAAAGGCGTCATAGCTCACAGCGCTTTGCTCGGGATGGGCTGCCCCGGTCAGGAGCACGGCCGTCCGATCGGCGCCGAGCAGAGTGCCCAGGTGCTCCAGGGCCAGGGCCGCCAAGGGAAGCTTTACCGTGGACGCGGGATAGAAATATTCATTTTTATCAACACGATATCGGAATTTCTTAATAGCAACTGTACCATTTGCGTCCCGGGAAAGGGGCGCATAAAGCACCTGCACGCGATGGCCCTTCGGATCTTCCATAACCGGCCCGAGGGCCCCCGATTCGAGCAGCCTCGCCAACGCGGCATCGGAATCAATCACCGCCGCGCTGTGCCCGCTAGAGGCCAGGGTCAGCAGCAGGAATGGAATCAGCCAATTGATGAATATTAGGAATGTATTAGTTGTCTCTCTTTCCATACTCTTTAGCAACTCAGGCTGGTAGGGTGCGCGCCGTCAGCTGGTAGCGGTGGAAGCGGAAGCACTCTCTAGGTCTCCAACCCTCCCCCTCCCTCCCCGGGGGCCTAGCCAGAGTGCTTCCTCTTCTATCGCTTTCTATCGCTGCTCACCCACGGGAGCTTGCCATGTCGAACTACCTAAACGAAATCGAAGCCGTCCGCGAAGGCCTGAAGGGCAAGGCGGAATGGGGCGCGATCAATCCCGAGTACGTGGTGCGCATGCGCCAGCAGAACCGTTTCCACACGGGCCTGGATATCGCCAAGTACACCGCCGGCATTATGCGCCGGGATATGGCGGCCTATGACGCCGATACCAGCAAGTACACCCAGTCCCTGGGCGCCTGGCACGGCTTCATCGCCCAGCAGACCATGATGTCCGTCAAGAAGCGTCACGGCTCCACGGATCGTCGCTACATCTACCTTTCTGGCTGGATGGTCGCGGCCCTCCGCTCGAAGTTCGGCCCCCTCCCCGATCAGTCCATGCACGAGAAGACCACGGTGCCGGAGCTCATCGAAGAGATTTACACCTTCCTGAAGCAGGCCGATGCGCGGGAACTGCGCCATGTGTTCACGGCCCTCGACGAAGCCCGGGCTGCTGGCCAGGACACCACGGCCCTTCTCGAGAAAATCGACAACTACGAGACCCACGTGGTGCCGATCATTGCCGACATCGATGCCGGCTTCGGTAATGAAGAGGCTACCTACCTCCTCGCGAAGAAGATGATTGAGGCCGGGGCCTGCGCTATCCAGATTGAAAACCAGGTGTCCGATGCCAAGCAGTGTGGGCACCAGGCCGGTAAGGTCACCGTGCCCCACGAAGACTTCATCTCCAAGATCAACGCCGTGCGCTACGCATTCCTTGAGCTCGGCATCCCCGAGGGCATCATCGTGGCCCGCACCGACTCCCTCGGCGCTGGCCTGACGCAAAAGGTCCCCGTTTCCCTCGCCGCCGGTGATCTGGGCGACCAATACTGCAGCTTCCTCGAAGTGGAAGAGGTCAAGGACCTCTCCGAGCTGCGCCAGGGCGACATCACGATTCAGCAAGACGGCAAGCTCGTGCGGCCCAAGCGCCTCGACAACGGCCTCTATGCCTTCCGGGAGGATACGGGCATCGACCGGGTGGTGCTGGACTGCGTCACCAGCCTCGAGCACGGCGCCGACCTTCTCTGGATCGAAACGGAGAAGCCCCACGTCGGCCAGATCGCCGAGATGGTGAACAAGATCCGTGAGAAGCGCCCGGAAGCGAAGCTGGTTTACAACAACTCGCCGTCCTTCAACTGGACCCTGAAGTTCCGCCAGCATGTCTACGAGACCTGGAAAGCGGAAGGTCAGGACGTGTCCGCCTATCCCGATCCGGCCTCGGACGAGAAGGGCCTTATGGACGTGAGCTTCGACACCACGCCCCTGGGCCAGGAAGCAGATCGCCAGATCCAGTCCTTCCAGGCCGATGCGGCGCGGGAAGCGGGCATCTTCCATCACCTCATTACCCTGCCCACCTACCACACGGCAGCCCTGTCCACGGACAGCCTCTCGGAAGGCTACTTCGGCAACGACGGCATGCTGGCCTACGTCCTTGGGGTGCAGCGCGCAGAACTCCGCCGCGACCTCGCCGCGGTGAAGCACCAAGATCTTGCGGGTTCCAACATTGGCGACGATCACAAGGAATACTTCCTTGGAGAAAAGGCCCTCCTCGCCGGGGGCGCCGCCAACACCATGAACCAGTTCTAAGGATCCTCCCCGGGCCGATTTTCGGCCCCCGGGCAGGCCCCTATCCTGCCCCTTTTAGACGGCGCCGCAAGGCGCCGTTTTTTTTGCCGCCGCGCCTCCGCTGGGTCACACTCCAAGACCTTACGCACGAGGAGACCTTCGGCATGACCCTGCGATTCCTAACTCCCGCGTTGGCCGCGCTGGCCCTTGTCAGCACCCCGCTTCTCCGGGCCAGCGAAGCACCCCTACTGGGCTTTGGCCCCGAAGGCAGCGCCACCCAGCACGCGCTCGAGGCCCGCTTCAGCGCCGCCCTCAGCGCCAGCGACCAGGATCAGTGGCTGAAAACCCTTACCGCCGAGCCTCATCACGTGGGCTCCGCCGCCGGGGCCCGGAACGTACAGTGGATGAAGGAACACTTCGAAAGCTGGGGCTATGAAACGGAAGTCGTACGCTATGACGTGAGCATCCCCTTCCCCACCGTGCGCCGGGTCGCCCTCACGGCCCCGGAAGCCTGGGAGGCGGCGCTGACGGAAGCGGGACTCGCGGAAGATCCCTCCACCCAAGCCCCGGAAGGGCTCCTGCCGCCCTATCATGCCTTTTCCGCCGCTGGCGACGTGGAAGCAGAGCTGGTCTTTGTGAACTACGGCCTGAAGGAAGATTACGAAGCCCTGGCGCGCCGGGGCATCGACGTCAAAGGCAAAATCGTTTTGGCCAAATATGGCCGCTCCTGGCGCGGCATTAAGCCGAAGCTTGCTGCGGAGAAAGGCGCCATCGGCGCCCTGATCTATTCCGATCCTGCGGACGACGGCTACGGGCAGGGGGATCCCTATCCCCGGGGGCCCTTCAAGCACGAAACGGGGGTGCAGCGCGGCTCGGTCATGGACCTCCCCCTGCGCCCGGGGGATATCCTGACCCCCTATGCGGGCGCTAAGGAGGGTACGCCGCGCCTCCCCCTGGAGGAGGTGGAAACCCTCACCCCCATTCCCGTGCTGCCCATCTCCTATGCCGATGCTACGCCTCTCCTGAAGGCCCTTGGGGGCGAGGTCGCGCCGACGAGCTGGTTCGGACAGCTACCCTTTGCCTATCACCTTGGCCCGGGCCCCGCTCGGGTCCGCCTGACCCTCGACTTCGACTACAAAACCGTGCCGGCCTATAACGTCATTGCGCGCCTCCCCGGCGCGCGCCTCCCGGAGCAGTGGATCCTCCGAGGGAACCACCACGATGGCTGGAACCACGGCGCCGCGGACCCGATCTCGGGGCTGGTGGCCATGCTGGCGGAGGCCAAGGCCCTTGGGGCGCTGGCCGCTGAGGGGCACCGCTTGGATCGCACGGTTATGTACGCCGCCTGGGATGCGGAGGAGCAGGGCCTCATTGGCTCCACGGAGTGGGTGGAGGATCACGCCGAGGCGCTCCGGGCGCACCTCGTGGCCTACCTCAATACGGACGGCAACAGCCGCGGCTTCGTGAGCCTTGGGGGCAGCCATAGCCTCCAGCGCCTGATGAACCAAGTGGCCGAAGCCACCACTGACCCAATCCTTGAGGTGCCCGTCACGGACCGGCTCCGGGCCAAGCTTCGGCTGAGCGCGGACAAGGGCGACCAGCAAGAGGCCCAAGCCCCGGAGCTGCCCATCGCGCCCCTGGGCTCGGGCTCGGACTACTCGCCCTTCCTCCAGCACCTAGGCATCGCGTCCTTGAATACGAGCTTTGGGGGGGAAGGGCCGAGCGGCAGCTATCACACTCTTTACGACACCTACGCCCACTACACGCGTTTTCGGGACCCTGGCCTCCGCTATGGCGTGGCCCTGGCGGAGCTCAACGGTCGGGCCACCCTTCGCCTCGCTCAGGCGCCCCTCCTCCCTTTCGAGTTTGAAGGCGTAGCCGCAGCGGTAGATCGCTTCCTCAGCGACCTTGAAGGCGCCACGGAGAAGCAGCGCACGGCCCAGCAACAGCGGGCCGCGCGCCTGAAGGATGGCAGCTATGCCCTGGCCCTCGACCCCGAGGGCGCTGTTGCGCCGCCGGAAGCGCAGCGCCCCGTGCCCTACTTCAACCTTGCGCCCTTGCGAAATGCCCACGCCCAGCTGGCAGAGGCCGCCAAGCGCTACGGGGCGCTCACCGCCGACCCTACGGTCCTACCGGAAGCGCTGCGGGCCACCGTCGACCGCATGCTGGCCCAGG
>Ga0255767_1002964_pt1 | contig 14538 bp, 10 predicted proteins | sample 071ome_24_FD_179967 | JGI IMG/M metagenome (GOLD analysis project Ga0255767, IMG submission 179967) | Coastal salt marsh microbial communities from the Groves Creek Marsh, Skidaway Island, Georgia - 071402CT metaG (version 2) | ecosystem: Environmental > Aquatic > Marine > Intertidal zone > Salt...
CTTAAGTAAGGAAAAAAAGAGCTATAAGACAGTGTGCCACAAGGTGTCGAAGCGCGAACGTTTAGAGATAGGGTGATAAAGACCTAGAGAGAAAGAGACGCGAAACAATCCTTTCTCAACCGGAACGACACCATAGCGCGCTTGGTTCAGTAGGCGCGAAGATTGGCGGGGAGACCTCGCTTGCTGACCCATACAAGCCATCCCTCAATCGCTGCGTCTCTACGGGCTTTACGAACACGCGAGCAACTAGAAAACAGAAACTAGTCCGAAGGAACAAGATGGCGCTCGCTAAAAAATGACTTCAGCACACTCCGAGGGCGTAACCTCTCCTATGGCGACAGCTTCCATATACCCGGCCTTACGAAGCTGCTCCAAGCATCGATCTACATCCGCTTGCGCGACACCAATGAGTAATCCGCCTGAGGTCTGCGGATCAAACAAAAGTCGCAATTTGGCATCGTCACTCGCCGAACTGATATGTGGTTTAAGCCAGCCATCCACGGCGGCGCGATTATGGGGAGAAAGACTGCTCTCTACGCTCGTTTGCGCGAGCAGGCGATCGACCCCAGGCAACACAGGCAGCGCGTTAAAATCGATGGCGACGCCCTTTTCCTCACCTTGCACCATTTCACTTAGGTGTCCTGCCAGGCCGAAACCTGTGATGTCAGTCATGGCAGAAACATCTAGCCCGTTCACAACATTCACTGCGTTACGGTTTGATTGAAGCATCGCTTGAATAGCGGCTTCAATGGCGCTCGATTCAATCTCGCGTTGCATGGCGGCAGCAAAAATCAGCCCTACCCCGAGCGGCTTCGTTAGAACGAGCACATCACCGACTCGCAGCCCATGCTTCGACCGTACTGAAGCGCCAAGCAGACGCCCAGTCACCGCGTAACCTACCTGAGTCTCAAGGCCTTCAGTACTGTGACCTCCATGGATAGTGAAACCCTCAGTGCTTGCCTGATCGAAACCTCCCGCGCTGAGCTGAGCAAACAGATTGTCTGCGACGCGACCCTCAGATTCCTCGATAGAGAGGTTCGCCAGCACCGACACCACCTCTCCCCCCATGGCGTAAATATCGCTGGCTGCATGGATCAATCCGATCTTTCCGAGCAGATACAAATCGGGTACGAGCGGCCGAATCTGATCAATCGTTTGCAGCCACAACTCACCTGCCGTGTCGCTAAAAGTGTGGGCGTCATCGTAGGTCAGCGCACTGGTTCGCTCACCCAAGACCTGCTTAAGCCGCGTGGCTGGAACCTTGGAGCCGCAACCAAGGCATCGCATTTGATCGTGCTGACCCGAAGACCCTCGCGGCGCCATGCCCGGCCAATCATTGAATTGCTCAAGAAAGTGTCGATCAATTCGATCTTTCAGCCGCCATACCCAGTGCCCAGAGAAAGAGACTCCATTTCTAAACCCAATAGCTCGTTGCTCGCCTAGCGCAATCAACGCGAGGTGCTGCGATTGCGGCTTGTACGAATTGAGCGATTGCGACTCAAGGTAGGCGCGAAGATTGGCGGCGAGGATCGGACCTTGACGAACCGCGTAAACCCCGGCTTTTGGCCGGGGATCCATCTCCATTGAAGCCGTATCGCCAGCAGCGAAGACGTTGGAATGGGACACACTTTGGAGCGTCGGTGTCACCAGCACGTATCCATCCTCATCTAAATCCAAGCCGCTGTCTTCTAGCCACGGCATTGGCCTCGCACCCGTCGCCCAAATCACTTCAGAAGCAGGAATGGACGCTCCATTTGCGCCATCAAGTAGACCATGCTCATAACCCGTCACGTGCACGCCAGTTGTCAAACGGATGCCATATTGATCTAACGCTCGGATAATGGCGCGCCGCACCCGGGCCGGCGCCTCCGGAAGAAGGTGTTCGCTGGCGGAAATAAGGTGGATATCCTGGCAGGCAACGTCTCTCTCACCCGCCTCCACTTGCGCGCCTCGGTTGCTTTTCAAAGCAGTCGCTATCGCCAGCGCGATCTCAACGGAGGCTGCGCCCCCGCCGACAATGGCAATAGAATCCTCGGGCGTCAGTCTCTGCAGACAGTCCCGCCATCGATCGATAAAGCTTGCGATCGGTTTCACCGGCGTAATGAGGTGCGAATCCCCTGACAGACCGCGGTTATCAGGGATAATTCCTACATCAAGCGATAAGACATCGTATTGAAGACTGGGCCGGTGGCTGAATATTACCGTTTGCTGCGCGGGGTCAACGCCGCAGATCTCATCAAGCACCCAATCGATCCCTGCAGCCTGGCATAGCTTGGCAAGATCGACATAAATGTCTGTGGGCTGATAGTGGCCTGCAATACAACCAGGCAGCATGCCCGAGTAAGGTGTTTTGAGCGACGGTGTCACCAGCGTCACTTTGACGCCAGGAATGGGCCGCATGCCCAACTGCTTAATCACCGTTACATGGCTATGACCGCCACCGACCAGCAGCAGCTGTTTACTGGGGCGAATTTGCTGCACGCTCGCAGGCCTCGAATTGCTCGTCAATATACTGACCGATAAGATCGAGCGATGTTTTCGCCTCTGGTATTCGGCCGATCAATACTTGAAAGACGTGAGGAACGTTTGTGAACACTTTGAGTGCTGCACTACCACCTGCCTCGATAATATGATCAACGTATTGCTCGGCGTCTGCCAGGAGCACTTCCGAATCGCCCACATGAACCAAAACTGGCGCAAGGTTGGCACAATCCCCAAAAAGCGGTGAGGCAAGTGGTGCCAACGGGTCCCTCTCGCCCAAGTAAGTCGCTGCCCAGCGGGCAAGCACCGCTTCGCCCAGCATGACATCACGATCAGCGTTAGATTGCATCGAACCACCGGTAAGCGCCAAATCGAGCCACGGCGATAAGAGCACCGCAGCAGCCGGCTGCGGCAATCCTTGCAGTTTTAGATTCAGTAGTGTGGCGGCCGCCAGACCGCCACCAGCTGAGTCCCCACCAACCATCAACTGATGCGATAGCAATCCTTTCTCTTGAAGCGCCTGAACAACGGCCATTGCGTCCTCCACAGCCGCTGGAAATGGGTGCTCGGGTGCCAATCGATAATCGACCAATATCACCCTGCACTGACCCACTAAACCAAGGTGTGCTGCCAGTTGTGCATGGCCTGCCGAGCCCGGCAAAACGTAGCCACCGCCATGAAAGTAAACCAGCGTCCGCTGGGTATTGAGCGCTTCTGGTGCTATCGATCGACAGGGGACCCCCCCTATTTCATAGGCATCACTCGTGAACCCCTTTGGTATCGGTCCTGACATTTGATCGGTGGTCGCGAGCCTTGCCCGCAGCGCCTCGATACTCAGGTCGTCCCGCCTTAGCATGGGCTTTAACGCAAGACGAATGGCGAAACTGACTAAACGGCCTCTGATACTCACAGTTGGTCTCCTTTTACACGCCGAATGATACCGCACCGAAAACCCGATCACGTAACATTCCCTAGCCTTGTGGTCACCAGGGTAGCTTTGGCGCAGATCGGGTCGTTTGTCGGCAAAGAACCAAGTCGCGATTCGAAGACCATTACAGGACCTGCTATGCCACAATGCGTACCGGTCATCAGCACTCAGTCAGCATGTCTGCACGAACCTATCGAGACGCAAAATGGGCGGTTAAAAGTCCGTCCTTTTTCTACGTTGCGGGATTAGCGCCCCCCTCGCCTGACTGGTTTGATCAGGTATGGAGTGAGCGAAGCCCATCTTCATGGGAAGACATTCAGCACGACTACCGTTTTCGATTGGGACGCTACTTCGAGTCTTTGTGGCACGACGTGCTTTCCGATCACCCGGTTTTCCCGCTCGTTGAGAGCAACTTAACCCTCCAAGGCGATGGTCGCACGATCGGCGAACTGGACCTCTTAGTCGGCGCTAAACAGCTGGAGCACTGGGAGCTTGCCGTCAAACTTTACCTCTGTGTTGGGGATCGAGATGACCCATTTCATTGGATAGGCCCCAGTCTGCGAGACCGGCTTGGGATAAAACGAGATCATCTACGTCAGCAGCAACTCGCACACACTAAAGACCCCGTACTCGGCGCATGGCTGGCTGCAAGGTACGGGCAACCCGTGCGCCAGATCAGAGCGATTATCAAAGGCTGGGGATTTTACCCCTATGACGACTGGTCTTCCGGCGTGAAGCCACCTCAATTTTTAAACCCGATGCACCTACGTGGCTGGTGGATGACTCGGAAGGAATTCGATTCTCGCTTCCAAAGCGGCGGCCATCACGTCAGAGTACTTACAAAGCCTTTCTGGTTGAGCCCAATCTCGGGCGAGGACCAGCTGTTAACCCCAAATTTGCTGGCGTTAGATCAGAGCAAGGCAAACGAACCAGCCGCTCAACTCGTTGCCCTCTTAACGCCCTCAGGTAACGAGTACAGCAGAGGATTTGTTGTCTCAGACGAATGGCTAAAGCAAGCTCAGGCGCTAGGTTCACCCACATCCTGAAACTGAAGCGCGTGAAGCGTTGCGTAGACGCCACCTGCACGAATCAAGTCATCATGAGCGCCAAGTTCTTTCACTTCGCCATCAACAAGCACAAGGACGCGATCCGCTTCTTGAATGGTCTGCAACCGGTGGGCAATAAGAATGCTCGTTCTGCCCTCCATCAACTTCTGCAGCGCGTCCTGAATCAGGAGCTCGGTTTCGGTATCGATACTTGCCGTCGCCTCGTCCAGCACCAAGATCTCCGGATTAGCCGCTAGCACCCTTGCGAATGCCAGTAGCTGCCGTTGCCCCTGAGACAAATTTGCCCCACGCTCAGCCAGCAGCGCGTCATACCCCCCGTCAATCTGGGAGATAAAACCATGCGCATTCACCGTTGTCGCTGCGTCAATCGCTTGCTCACGCGTGATCGACGGATCTCCCAGGGTAATGTTGTCCAAAATGCTGCCGGAGAAAATATGAAAATCTTGCAGCACCACACCAATCCTTCTCCTCACATCTTGAGAGCGGATGTCCTGCAGATCGATGTTGTCGATGAAAATCATCCCGTGGTCAAAATCGTAAAAACGGCCCAGCAGTCGGATCAGCGTACTTTTCCCTGAACCGGTAGGGCCAACGATGGCCAGCTTTTCACCCGCTCGGATTTCAAGCGATACATCTTTCAAAATAGGGCGGCCTGGCTCGTAGGCGAAGTTCACTCGATCGAACCTAATATTGCCTTCAAGCCGATCAGGGATTGTCCTCGGTGCTACCGGTTCGCGAATTTGCTCATCCCAATCTAGCGCCTGGAAAATTCGCTCGCCGCTAGCCATCGCCCGGAATAACACGTTGAGCTGCTCGCCGAGCAATACCACTGGCGTAAACAACATATTCATGAAGCGAGTAAACAAAATGACTGCGCCAAGAGACATTTCATCTTGAACGACCGCACCTGCGCCGTAGTAGACAATAATCCCTAGTCCCACTGAGGCGAGCGAATCATTGAACGCACCGTAATAGGTGGTAAGGCGGATCGATCGATACTCCTGCTCCAAATTCTCACGGTTAATTTCCGTGTAAGCCGCTCGGTTCCGCTGCTGGCGCTCGCTAAGCTGCACCACAGTCATTCCCGACAAGTTTTCTTGGAGATACTGGTTGAGCGACGACACGCTATTGCGCACTCGGCGAAAAATTTCGCGAGTAGCCCGCCTGAAGAAAAACGTCGCAATGCCTACCAGCGGCACCAGTGCCAGCAAAATGAGCGTCAATTTAACGCTAGTAGACAACATGATGATCAAAGCAACGAAAAATGGCACAAACTCACCAACGAGGCTGCCCAGTCCTCGTAACATCTCGTACAGCGCCTCAATGTCGTTGGTCACACGGGTCATAACGCGTCCTACTGGGACACGGTCATAAAAAGAGCTAGGTCTCGTCTCAAGGTGTGCGAACAAATCCTGACGCAGATCTCGCAAGGCTTTGACGATAGCACTCACCAGAGTCAATCGGTGCCAGTGTCCTAACAGGGCTGCAATGGTCATGAATGCGAAAAACAAGACGCCTGCGATCCATAGCGTAGGCAAGCCGGTTGCAACGCTGAGAGATTCGGTCAATTCGATCAGACCGAAGTCGGGCATCATAGAGTCCTGCTCACCAACAATGACATAGTCCACGAGCACTCGGCTAATGACGACTTCCATCATGACCGTGGCAAGGCTTGCGGCCAGTACTAAGATGCTGCTTACGATCAGGCTGAATCGATAAGGGACAAGCCAGCCAAGCACCCGTCTTAACAAACTAAGGTTGAGCACATTGCCTGAGAGTTCTGCCTCGAAAAGTGAGTGATCTCGCCGCCGCGGCGAGGCATCCTCTGAGGCGTTTCCCGCGAGTTCGCTGCTCATGCCATCAACTCGCTTTTGTCTTGATCTCTGCGACTCGTTTGCATCTTCTCAAGCGTTGCGTAGTGACCTCCGAGCGCCAGCAACTCATGATGGCTACCAGACTCGACAATACGACCCTCATCCAGCACAACAATTCTGTCGGTGTGCCTCAAGGTGGACACTCGATGACTAACCAAGACGGTTGTTTTATTACCGCGGAGCCCCTTCAATCGCCCCAAAATATGCTCTTCCGTTTCGGTATCTACAGCACTGAAACAATCATCCAAAATCAAAACGTCAGCGTCTCTGATGAGTCCTCGCGCGAGCGTCGCGCGTTGCTTTTGTCCGCCGCTTAAAGTCACGCCACGCTCGCCAACGAGCGTGTTTAGCCCATCGGCTAGGGATAAAATAGTGTCTTTCAGCGCCGCCGCTTCCGAGGCATTCCAAATGAGGGCTGCCTCTCTTCCGGGATCGTCATAGGTGATGTTGTCGCCAAGCGGTTCGCCGAACAAAAACGGATCTTGAAGCACTTGCACGACGCCCATTCTGAGTTGGGGTAAGGGATAATCACGCAACGCATGGCCGTCCAACTCGATAGAACCAGACTGCACGTCAAGCAGCCGCACCAAATGCTTTAAAAGCGTCGTTTTGCCAGAACCTACCCGTCCAACGATGCCGAGCGACTCCCCTGCTTCAATCTCAAGCGATATATCTTTCAAAGCCTCATCCATTGCCCCGGGATACCGATAACTCACCTGATCCAGCTTAAATCGACCACTAATTTGAGAAGGAGCCTTCCCACTGGGCTCGTTTGGAATTTCAGGGGCTGCGTCAAACACCTCTGCCAGACGATCCACGGCGACCCCCGCTCGCGCCAGCATGGTGATGAAGAATCCCGCCATCCGGATGGGTTGAAGAAGCATGTTGAGGCAGGCGAGAAAGAAGATGAGGTCACCAACAGAAAGCTCACCCTCCAGCACCAGATTACCGCCGTACATCAAGATGACCAGCTGCGCACAAGCCGTTAACCAAGGGGTCCATGCGGTCATCAGCGAATTAATGCGGGATTGCTCATAAAACGCGCTGGCATAGCGATCATTGGTTTTGAAAAATCGGGCGATTTCATTGGCTTCTTGCGCGCCAGCTTGAACCGTTCGGATTCCCGATAGGTTCTCCTGTGTGTGACTGCCGAGCGCGGCCAATGTCTCCTGAACAATGCGGGAGGACTCGGCCATCTGCCTGGCAACATACTGCGCATAGATATACAAGATGGGTAGAAGCGGCAGGATCAGCAACGTCAAAGTGACCGACTTCATCATCATCGCGGTCATACCAAAGAGCGGCGCGTAAATCATGATGACGACCTGAATCAGCCCAAACGCGATGAGACGCTGAATCAGTGAAATATCCTGAATCGCGCGCGTCATTAAGTCGCCGACGCCTATCCTTCCAAAGAAATTGGGGCCCTGTTGCAACAACGATTCGAAAAACTGCTCCCGTAGGTCAAAAGAAATCTTCTGACCCAACCTGCGAAACGCTTGCCTCGCTCTGGAGACAAAAATGAAACGGAGCGCTACCGCGCCTACTGCGATGACCACACACTCAAAAACAGTCAGCCCCCAGTCGCTTTGCTTGCCCGTAATGAGAAATTCAATGCCATCAATCCCTTGTGCAATAAAGTAATAGGTACTGACCTCGAAGAACCGTGCCAGAAAGAAGCCGAGAAATCCGCCGACAATTTGCCAGGGATAACGCATCATGTAAGGAATCAATCGAGCAAGGGATTTCACGGGACAAACCGGTTAAACTGAACGCCAGTATGCCACAGCTTAAGGGCGTAAATTTCTTGTCTTAGCACCGCTACAAGCTGCCCTTTGTAAAGCCCAAATTTGGTATTCAAAGCGGCATTAAAACCATCAGCACACCCATCAACAACAAGTCATTAAAGAGAACATCGTGAGTCAACCCACTATAGAGCCAAGGACTCGCCGCCCCATCTGGCTAATCTTGTGCCTCGCGTTTACGAGCGGCTTCATCATTATGTCAGTGGAGCTACTCGGCGGACGGATATTAGCCCCCTACTTTGGATCCTCCATCTACGTGTGGGGAAGCATCATCACTATCTTCATGATGGCGCTTTCAGTGGGCTATTTGATCGGCGGACGCCTGTCGCTGCACCAGCCGTCGCTATTCCGGTATGGCCTGTTCTTTATCATCGCAGCCATCGCGCTGACGCCAGTGATTGTCTTCGCTAACGCCTGGATGGATGCCGTATTCGTTAGAATCGAAGACCCGCGTTATGGCTCGCTAGTCGCTTCGACCGTTCTTTTTTTCATCCCGACAGCCATTCTAGGCATGATTGCCCCTTACTCGGTCAGGCTGGTCGTAGAATCCACGACAACCAGCGGACAGGTTGCTGGCGCGCTGTATTTCGTCTCTACGCTTGGGAGTGCCTTGGGCACGCTGATGACCTCTTTCTACCTCGTTTTGTGGTTCGACATGAACACGATCATATCCGTGATGATTGCTGCGCTGCTGATCGCCGGTGTTGCTGCCATGGCGGCTGATCGGTTCTTCCCAATCGAAGACATCGGAAACCAAACAGTTACAAACCCCATGGAAGCAAACGCATGAATCGAGCGCTGCTCATCGCCTGGCTTGCCGTTGTCTCAGTGATTAGCACGGAAGCCTTACAGGCCGACGTCATCCACCGAGAAAAATCCCTGTACCGTAATATTGAGATTACCGAGACGAATGAGCGCAGGTGTCTTATCTTTGCAGTTCGACAAACCAATCACAATCAAAGCTGTATTGACTTGGCCGACCCCAAGAAAATTGTCTTCCCCTACGTGCGAATGACCTTGGCTGGCCTGCTGGTTCAGCCTGAGATTGAGCGCGCCTTGATCGTTGGGTTGGGCGGGGGAACCGTTCCTCTCACCTTGTCTGAGCTCTATCCAGATGCGGTCATCGATAGCGTGGAAATCGATCCAGCCGTGGTTCGAGTCGCGGAGGAACACTTCGGATTCAAGCCTAACGAGAAGCTAACGGTTGCTGTGCAAGATGCACGCGTCTTCGTTAGAAGGCAGCTAGCGCGGGGGCACCGCTACGACTACATCCTGCTTGATGCTTTCACAGGTGAATATATCCCCGAGCACCTGATGACCAAGGAGTTCCTTACCGAAATAAAACGGTTACTGACCAAAGACGGCGTTGTCGTCGCCAATACCTTCTCGTCATCACGACTGTATCACCATGAATCAGCCACTTATGCCGATGTTTTTGGCGAGCTTTACACCATGCGCTTACCAACAAGCGGGAATCGCATCATTCTAGGTGCCCGGTCAGGCAACCTGCCAACCAAGGACATACTGGAGCAGCGAGCCAACACCCTCGGTAGCGCGCTTACTCCTTTTGGCGTTGCATTAGCCGCATTCCCCAAATACATCACTGATCGCGTCGATTGGGACAGTGGCGCTGCCGTCTTAACCGATCAATATGCACCCGCAAACCTACTCAATCGCCCCTAATGGGTGGTCAGAACATTGGTGGTTATAGAATCCCGGTTTGATGCCCTTCCCAGTACCGGTCTTTCAACAGACGCTTATAGAGCTTGCCCGTGGGATGCCTCGGCAGTTCCTTTTCGAAATCGACCGATTTTGGGCACTTAATGTGCGAGATATTTTCGCGGCAAAACTCGATGAGCTCTGCCTCTAATTCGGGACCAATGTCTGCCCAGTCAATAGGCTGGACAACCGCTTTGACTTCCTCACCGAATTCTTCATTCGGCACTCCAAAAACCGCGACGTCCATGACCTTTGGATGAGTGACTAGTAAGTTTTCAGTCTCTTGGGGGTAAATATTGACCCCGCCCGAGATAATCATGAAGCTCTTTCGGTCGGTAAGGTACAGGTAGCCCTCATCGTCTAGGTAACCAATGTCACCCAGTGTTGACCAACCCTTGGGATGACGCGACTCGGCTGTTTTCTTAGGGTCATTGTGGTACTCGAACTCTCCACCCCCTTCAAAAAAGATTGTTCCGGACTCTCCTGTTGGGACCTCATTTCCCTCCTCGTCGCAGATGTGAAGCACTGCCGTCAGGCCTCGCCCCACGGATCCTTTATGTGCAAGCCATTCCTCGGAGTTGATTGCGACAAATCCATTCCCTTCAGACCCTGCGTAATATTCGTAGATCACTGGGCCCCACCACTCGATCATTTGTTCCTTCACAGGCACAGGGCAAGGCGCTGCCGCATGAATCGCGCATTGAAGACTTGAGACGTCGTAGCGCAAGCGAGCCTCTTCTTCCAACTTCAGCATCCTAATAAACATCGTTGGCACCCACTGACTATGGGTAATTTTATATCGCTGAATAGCAGCCAGCGCCGCTTCAGCTTCGAAGTGCTCCATGATCACCAGCGTCATACCGCCCAGCAAAAAACCCATCGAGAACGTCAGTGGAGCCGCGTGGTACAAAGGAGCCGGGCTGAGATAGATGCTGTCGTCGGTGGCCCCATACAGCGCTCTAAACAGCGCGGCAGAGTCCTCGGCGCCCCACTCTCCCTCGGGCAGCTGCCTGAATACGCCTTTCGGCCTACCTGTGGTACCGGAGGAGTAGAGCATCGACGTGCCTATGCTCTCGTCGCTAATCGGTGTTCCTAGCTGAGCCGCCATCGCTTCCTCAAGCGATTCAAAGCCAGCGATGACACCATCGAGCATGAAGGCCTGGTCGAGCTCGGGTAGGTCGGGCAATAAGGCCTCAACCACGGTTTGCCGGTCTTTGGAGGTAATAAACACTTTGGCGCCGCAATCGTTAACGATATACGCAACCTCGTCGCTCTGCAGCCTGTAGCTAATCGCAGTGTAATAAAGGCCCGCGCGCTGTGCAGCAACGCAGATTTGAATGAACAGCGGGTGGTTTTCAAGCAAAATAGCGATGTGGTCCCCTCGAACCAATCCCAGACTTCTAAACAGCTGCGCTAACTGGTTGGAACCCCGCTCGAGATCGCTGTAACTAAACGTTTGCCCTGACCCCGCCATAATGTATGCCGGCTTGTCTGGGTTGACTGCAGCCAGTTGCGATAAATGCATGATGTCCTCTCTTACTTCCTTCGCGAGCCTCGTCGCGTTCCTTAACTTTCTTTACGCTCAGTCAATCAGTGCACGCATTGAGTGACCGATTAGCCACGGATACCTGTTGCCCCTGCTGCACTTGAAACCGAATGCCGCTCTAATACCCCCAACGCGGAGCCACTTAGCACAAGCTACCTTGTCGGCCCATGCGAGTGCGCCCCAGCCATTGTGTTTGACGCCAAGCCACACTAACCATCAGAAGGCTGAATGCTTCTAGCTGCCCCCACAGACTGTCGACATCATATCTTGGTCCTTTTGGCTTTCAATACCCCGTTGTCGTTCCCGTGAACAATGAGCCAGCCCTAGACGCAGGTATAGCCACCGTCAATCACAAGCTCGCTCCCGGTCATGAAGCTCGACTCCTCAGATAGAAGGAATTTGACGCCATTAGCGATATCTTCGGGGTGCCCCAACCGCCCTATCGGATGCTGTAGCAAGAGCATTTCCTTGAGCGCCTGCTCATCCTCGACCTCATCTGATACATCCGCAATCTGCTGAACCATCGGCGTCCAGATGTAACCTGGGTGGACCGAGTTACACCGTATCGGATATCCCATCTTTCCACAGTAAGCAGCGATGGATTTACTTAAGAGTCTCACGGCGCCCTTACTCGCGTTGTAGGCTGGCCCAGCGCCGCCCACCAGTCCCATCACCGACGAAATGTTCACAATACTGCCGCCACCGGCTTTCATCTTCTCCACGGCCATCCGGCAACCGAGGTGCACCGCATCGATGTTGACAGACATGACGAATCGCCACGCATCAAGCCCACCCGGTTCCTCGAGTCGATCTTGCCCAGCCCCACTTACTCCAGCGTTATTCACAAGCGCGTTAGGAGCGCCAAAAGTCGCGGTTGTCGCGTCAAACACCTGCTCCCACTGCTCTGGGCTCGTCACATCCTGAACGAGCGCTGCTGCTGATTGACCGCGCTGCGCGATCACATTAGCGGTCTGCTCAGCCGCCGCCTCTGAAATGTCGGTTACCACGACCGATGCACCGGAAGCCGCCAGCGCTTCGGCCGTAGCCGCCCCGATACCGCTGCCTCCGCCCGTTACAATCGCTACTCGATGGTTTAGATTCAAAGCTTTCGTCCTCTTCCCGTTGATTTAACGAGTCTCGCTTGACCTGGATAGCGATTGCAAGCCAGGCTAGGACGCGCATTTCTCAAGACTTGACCCCCAAAATTCATCAAATCTCCATAATTGACACTAAAGTTACCCCTACTACATCTTGTGCTCGCAAACGTCGTGTAGCACAATATCTTGCCGTTGCAGGTAACCACTCTTATCTTCAACCGAAGAGCTCGACTCCCTACAACGGAGACAATTACTCTTCATCGAGCACACATCCATTGCTCACTATTGAATAGCAAGTAGACACCGACTAGGTCGTTGCCCACCAATGGCAGCTAGTAGTGGCTGCTTGGAGTGGTGCCGGCGGGGCTGACAGAGCAGCACGCTAGCTAACGCTGGATGTGGTCCGAAAGCCTGCTGACCATTTCAGATAAAACGAAAAAAAGATCAAGGAAAAGAGCGTTTAGCGGAAGCCCAATTAATCAAGAGTCCACTTAGAAGAAAGCGGCAAAAGAGAGGGCGCACAGACCAGAAGCAGTTACGACCATGAGCTTCCGAGGCGAAAGTGGTACTTACGGATAACGCTGAGCTGCGGTGTAAAACAACAAAAGATAAAAAACAAAAGACGAAGACAAAAATCAAGGATAACCATCATCCAATCGTTACTCTGCCGATAGACACCAAAGGCAGGAAGCTGAATGAAGGCCGAATGAAGGGCCAGATGAAAATAGAAAACAGAAGCAATTCGCGTCACAGGGACCAAAAGAAGTCTCTAAACGCACGAAAATAGGGATCACTATCATTATGGAATCAAACGCAGCAAAACCAGAGTTAAAGGCCATACCCGCCCATGTAGGAGAGATCAAGCTACAACCCACTTCGCTAGACATTTGGGAAAACAAGTACTGCCTCAAAAGCAAGCAGGGCGAAATGATTGATCAGAATATCGATCAAACCTATCAGCGCGTTGCGCAGGCCCTTGTCGAGGTCGAAACTAAGGACAAACAGGCCGAGTGGTACGAAAAATTCCTGTGGGCTCTGAGGCAAGGCGTCATCCCAGCGGGCAGAATCACCTCGAATGCCGGCGCCCAAGAGCACAAACCCGCGACTAGCACCATTAATTGCACCGTCTCTGGAATTATCGATGATTCAATGGATGACATCTTGCAAAAGAACCTTGAGGCAGGACTCACACTGAAAGCCGGTTGCGGAATTGGCTACGAATTCTCAACACTCAGACCCAAAGGCGCTTATGTCTCGGGTGCAGGCGCTTACACCTCCGGCCCGCTCTCATTCATGGATATCTATGACAAGACCTGTTTTACGGTATCGTCAGCAGGCGGGCGCCGTGGTGCACAGATGGCTACCTTCGAAGTCGGCCATCCAGACGTCATGGATTTCATCCGCGCCAAACGCGAAGACGGTCGCCTCCGCCAGTTCAACCTCTCTCTTCTAATCACCAAGGAGTTTATGGAGGCGGTGAAAGCGGATGCCGATTGGCCGCTGTCTTTCCCGATTACGATCAAAGAGCAGGAAGCAGACGGCATCGATCTGAGTGACTCAAGCTCCGTTCTTTGGCGTGACTTCCCGGTAAGCGGTCGCTACGTCACGAATGATGAAGGTCTGGTTGCATGCAAAATCAGCAAAGTCATCAAAGCCAAGCGCCTCTGGGACATGATTATGGCGTCTACCTATGACTTTGCGGAGCCTGGATTCATCTTGATCGACAAAGTCAATGAAATGAACAACAACTGGTTCTGCGAAAATATCCGCGCTACTAACCCATGCGGCGAGCAGCCATTACCCCCTTATGGTAGTTGTCTGCTTGGGTCGGTCAATCTAACTCGCTTTGTTCAAAAGCCTTTCTCCAGTGACGCCAGCTTTGATTGGGATAGTTTTAGAGAGGCGGTGAAGATTTTTACGCGCATGCTAGACAATGTCGTCGAAATCAATGGCTTGCCCCTAGAAGAGCAACGCAACGAAATCGAACGAAAGCGTCGCCACGGTATGGGCTATCTGGGCCT
>Ga0255767_1002976_pt1 | contig 14514 bp, 10 predicted proteins | sample 071ome_24_FD_179967 | JGI IMG/M metagenome (GOLD analysis project Ga0255767, IMG submission 179967) | Coastal salt marsh microbial communities from the Groves Creek Marsh, Skidaway Island, Georgia - 071402CT metaG (version 2) | ecosystem: Environmental > Aquatic > Marine > Intertidal zone > Salt...
CTGCGCTTCGTGCATACCCTAGGCACACGGACCCGAGTAGCGTCACCGGCACCGCCTTCGACTAGGCGACTGCTCCGCCAGCGTGTGAACAAACCAGCGAAACCGTGTGAACACACCCATCGAGAAAGCGCTGACTTCCGCAGCAGGCCAGGTAAAACAGATTGCTACTATTCCCCCACTGAAATTTCAAGAGAGATCGGTCCGCAGGAGCCCGATCGACCTACTCGGGGAGCCAGGTAGAGACCCAGGCCCATCGGCATTGGTTGCGAGCCCTACACTCGACTGATGGCGTTCCAAAAAATTCCAACGGATGGCGAACTCCGAGAGGCAATCGCGACTTCGTCGGTCTGGTTCCAGCGCTGGAACATCCGTCAGGGGATTGAGACCCCGGGACGAAACGACGTAGTGGGAATCATGGATAGCGCAGGTGTTCCCGCCGATCTCACGGGCCGTCGTGTACTCGACATTGGTGCCTATAACGGCTGCGTTGCCCTTGAGTGCGAGCGACGTGGTGCAGCAGAGGTCGTTGCGCTCGACATTATGGATCCTGGAGTAACAGGCTTTCGGGCACTTGCCGAAGCACTTGGTTCCGAGGTCCGATGGGAGTACGGCACCGTTTACGAGCTCGATCCCGAGATTCACGGCACGTTCGACATCGTGATCTTTTTTGGAGTGCTCTACCACCTGAGATGGCCACTGCTCGGAATCGACCGGATCCGGTCCGTGGCAACAGATCTTGTGTTTACCGAAAGCCATGTAATCGACCGCTTCTTCGTGCACCCTCGTCGGTGGTTCCGTTGGCTGAAAGAAAAAGAGCAAAAGATCTCATCGGTCCCCATATGGCGCGGCTATCGCTCTCGTGAGTTGCATCCCGAAGACGCCTCAAACTTCTTTGGTCCGAACACATCGGCCGTCGTGTGCGCTTTCGATGATGTGGGAATCACCACCGAGACCATGGCGCTGTGGGACGACCGAGCCTCGTTCCGTGGCGTCGTGAGGCCCGGAGCCACTCGTCAGCATGAGGTCTACGAGGCGCTGCATCATGCCACGGCAAGTCTCATGGGGATTAAGACGGTTAGCGATCCTTTATTCGTCGAGACCAACGCTTCAGACGACAAGCGGATGTAGCGCACCGACCAATCCTTTCGGGGAGCCAACCTCCACACGCACTGACCGACTGTCACGGACGTCGACGGAATACAACCCCTGAAATCACGGGGAACGCCGAGGTCGACACCTTGCGTCAACTAGCCGGCTGGATCCAGGCGATGGCCGGCTTTACTCACGGCAACCCTCAGTTACGCCCGGGCTTCGATGCAACAAGAGAGCAGAACGTCTACCCCGTCGTCGTGTACTGGAACGGACCAATCATGATCAACGTGACCGAATTCTCACTGTCCAGTTTCGATGATGCACCCACTTCGAGTGAGGGGAAGAACTGCACCGAAGCGGGATAACTAGAGCCGAGATTGACCCTCAGAGCTCTTGCATCGCCGACGACGACTATGCAATCCATCGGGCGGGTTTCCGGACAACGACGTGCGAGCGGATAGGTGGTCATTTGGGAAGGAGGACGAGGAACAACGCTCGCACCTACCTCACACGCGTCCATCGAGCCTTAGAGATCGTGTGATCAAGTCGGCAGGTTTGTGCGATCAAGATCTGCACCAACCCGTCAACATCCGCACCACAACAGGCCAAACCGATTTCTGCGAATTCCCCTGAGCTCACGACCTGAGCGCAGCGCGATGTACGTTGGAACTATGCGGAACCTTTCCTTTGTTCTCGCTGTGGCAGCGCTTTTTGCGGGTCTGACTGCACCGCTTGCAAGCGTTGAGTATCGAGGCCCGATCATTGACGATTCAGGCGTCACGACAGAACCAGATGCGGTCGCGAGTGACTCACAGGGTTCGGCAAGGTCATCGCCGGGTAACTGCGACGGTGCTTTGGCGCCGGCGGTCGAACCAGATCCCGCCTTTGAGGTTGCGATCGGCGACGTTGAGCTGCGCGGCAATGGGCAGCTCTCTTGGACTACCTCCGTGACTGGCGCATCGGTAGTGAGCTACGAAATTTGCTACCAAAGCCACGAAGAGCTGCACCCGTTGCTTCAGTCCAGATCCGAAGGTCGGGGTTCGCTGGCGCGAGCGTCCGGTCCACGCATCGTGAACGGCGATCCGCCCGGAATCGACGACTTTCGTTACATCGCAAGTTTGGATGGATGCGGGGGGACGTTCATTGCCCCGCGGTGGATGATCACAGCAGCTCATTGCGGGGAAGAGACCTACTACCCGATCTACGGGCTTGAGTATCCAAATGACATCTTCGACCTGGACGGTGCTGAGTTCCTTTCCCACATGAGCGCTTCGGTGGAGGTCTACCTTCACCCGAACTACGACCCCGAGACGTTCGAACACGACATTGCGTTGGTCAGGCTGGAAACCGACATTGACATGGGAAACGCCGACATCGTCCCCTTGTTTGACGCCTCGCGTTACGGAGCGCTCGAAGACGAAATGGCGGTGACGATCTCGGGTTGGGGATCGATCTGTCCTGGCTGCGACTCGAGTGATCAACTCCTGGCGGTTGATGTAGCCGTTGACGAAGACTGTGGTTCGTACCCGGCCCCTGGAGGCCTATCTGTCGTGGATGACGTGATGTTCTGCGCAGGCGGAAACAACCAGGACTCATGCCAGGGGGATAGTGGCGGGCCAGCAGTCGTTGCTGTCAACGGAGTCACGCACCTCGCCGGTGTCGTGAGTTGGGGGGAAGGCTGCGCAGAACCCGACTACCCGGGGGTTTACACGCGAGTTTCGAACTACGTCGACTGGATTGAGAGCTACACCGGCTCGCTGTGGGCCGCCGCTTCCGCATCTGTCGATTCTTCCGCTGAACTCGACCACATTGAACCCGGCCGTCGCTACACCGTCCGGATCACCGCCACCACCGACGAAGGCGTAGCCCGTTCGTGGGTGGGCGCACTGGAGGCATCCGTTGTTGCGCCTTCTCAGCCGCAGTCGATCGAAGCCAACGCCGGCCTCTTTGCTATCGATGTTTCCTGGCAAGCTCCGGCTGACCTTGGCGGCGCAAACACTGTCACCTACACCGCAACCGCATCGCCCTCCGGTAGGTCCTGCACCTCCTCGAACCTTTCGTGCACGATCACGGGCCTCAAAGCCGGAACGACGTACACCGTTGACGTTGGTGCAGCGAACACGGCCGGTAACGGTCCGCTCGCCAGCGTGTCCGCTACAACCGCTCAGCCAACCCATTCCTTCCTTGACGTGCCTTCGTCTGGCTGGCGAAACGGCGCAGTCGCCTGGATGAGCAGCGCAGGAATCACGACTGGCTGTTCAGCGACCACGTTTTGCCCGGACCAGGAGATGACTCGGGAGCAGCAGATCACGTTCCTTTGGCGCTACGCAGGGACACCGTCTCCGGGCGGATCGTCCCCATTTGGCGACGTGCCAACAGGCCAGTACTACACGAACCCAGTCACCTGGGCGTACAACAACAGGATCACCAACGGCGTAAGCCCGACCAGTTTCGGAACGAGTCGGCCAGTCACCCGCGCCCAAGCCGTGACCTTTCTGTGGCGTCAAGCCGGAGAACCGTCCCCATCAAGGCCATCACCCTTTGATGACGTACCTGAACGGCGGTACTTCACCGACGCAGTGGCATGGGCGTTCGAGAACGGCGTGACGACTGGCAGGTCAGCGACCGTGTTCGATCCCGACGCTCCGGTGAAGCGGGTTGAGTTCGCGGCCTTCCTATCCCGTTACGACAGCCTGAACTAGAACTAGCCCCCGTCAATCGGATCCGCAGCGGGACGCCGCGACAACTCCCAGTCGAGCCCGTCTGGTGAGCGAAAGGGCGGCTTTCTTAGAAGAGACGCCGGCAGAGAACGCGTCCCAGGAGGTTCACGTTCCAGTCGGCCATGATTTTCTGCACGTCGGGATCAGCCATGTTTTTCGCTGATGCGTCCATGAGTTGATCGAGTGAATCAGTCCAGGTGACGACAGTGTGGGTAAACGGCGCTGGACCTGCGGCGACATTCGCCAACGTGGTCATCCCGTGTGCGCCATGCTGAATATGGCCCCAATTGGTCGCGAAGTTCGCCTGGGCTGAAGCGTCATCGATCGGTGCGCTTGCGAGGTAGAGCACCGAGCTGTAGTCGCCATTTCGTTCGCCGAATTCGGCTTGGACCCGCATCAGGCTTCGGCGGCTGATTTGCACGGTGTGATCCTGCATCAACTGGACGAGAGCCTGATCGGTATAGAAAGCCTGTTGGCCGGCCATCGCGGCATTGACCGTGTCGTATTCGAACGCCACGAGGATGGTCCCGGCCATCTCGCCGCCCATGATGACTTGGCTACCCGTTGTGGTTGACGCACCAAGCGCTTTGTAGTGATCCTGCGCCCACGTGGCCCCGGCTTCAGCGAAACCATCGACGTTCGTTGCGGTCAGGGCAGTGACATACAGGTAACTCATGAGGACTCCCAATTGGCCAACAGGCCGTTGATGTGGCGGAACCCCATACTCAGCTGCTTCGCCCCTTTCGTCAATTGCCACCGTCATGACGCAGTCATGAACGTGCCTTGCCGCCACCGCGATTTGGGGCCACGGCAGGTTGTCGCCCGGCAACCTTTCTGACCGGACGGTTGAGCAGGTGAATCAAAGCTGCCTACCGCGATGGGGTCCAACCTGGAGGCGCTCGTGAGGTTCATACATCGGCTTCTTGCCACCGCAACCGTGATCGCCTTGCTGAGCAGTTGTTCTGACAGCGACCAAGGGAGCCTCACCGACGAGCTCGATGCTGCGCTCGACCGCATCGAGCAACTCGAACTCTCGCTGGCACAAGCCGAGGCAGCCTCGGGCACCTCGACAACGACGTCAACCGTCGCACCGACGAGCACGACCGCAGCACCGACCACAACAACCGCATCGCCGACGACGACCACAACGACTGCTCCAGTCTCTGAAGAGTCAGGAGGGCAAGACTGTGTGGTTGAGACGACCGGTGGCGCCATCGCCGGCATCGAGTTTGAAACAGACATCCTCAAGGCAGTCGCGACGCTGGTGGACCGGTGTGGAGTACCTGACATCAACTCAGGCTGGTCATGGAGCTGTGCACTGAACGGCCCGGGATACGACGGACCCGTTGAGCCAGAGCGCAACATGATCTGGGGAAACCTCCGAGTCACGTTCTGGCGTCAGCCCGACAGCACATGGGTGCCGCAAGAATTCAGCGAAACTCCCACCTACTTCAATGCCGGAACCCTGTGGTCGTGGCAGTTCTTGGACTGGGATGAAGATCGGGTTGCGCTCGACCTTCAAGAGGCAGGTATCACGTTTGGCACCCCCATGAGTGAGATCGCCGCAGCGGTCGGGGTCGGTGAGGCACCTGACGCCTGGTACGCAGAATCCGGCAGCTGGGACGACCCCTGGGATGCCTACGTCGACAATGTGCTCTCGGTCTTTGGCCTTTTGGAATTCGTAGGCGGCGACGGTGTCAACTACGCCGGGTGGGTCGACGATCCCTCGCCAGCAACGTTCGAAGACGCGCTTGCGACAACCAACCTCGGACTGATCGGCCGCCCTTCGTTCTGCGACTAGAAACGCACTCGGTCATCGGCCGTCTTGGCGGCCCCCGACGGGGCCGTCACTGCGCTGGGGTGTTCCCGTTCGGCACCCACGGTCGGCACGGCTGGCTTCGGGTGTGTTCACAATCGGGTCGCTCCGCCGGCACGTCCACGCCCGAAACGAACGGCAACGTCAGTGACGATGCTGCCGGGTCGATCCGGGCCTGAGACCCGTCGAATCCCAACACATCGCAAACCCGTTGTTGTAGATGCCGCCAGGCCACACCACCGACCGATACGAATCCTCGATCACCGAAATCGGGGTGATCGCAGCAAGGTTCGGTGGCTGGGTCTGCGCAACAAAGAGCTGGCTGATGCCCGAGTAGCTGATCCCAACCATGCCGACATGGTGCTCATAGACCCAGTCCTGCGCAGCGATCGCCTCAATGACGTCGTATCCGTCGATCGACTGCATCGGCTCGAAATAGTCGAAGGCCCCGCCCGAACACCCCGACCCACGCATGTTGACCCCGACGGTGGCCCAGCCCAGCAGGCCGTAGATGTTGATCGCCGGTTCGATCTCGTAAGGGCTCGAGGGGTCGTAGCCGGAATACTCGACGACGGTCGGATACGGGCCGTCCTCAATCGGCCCGGGCAAGCGCACCGTTGCACTCAGCAAGGTGCCGTCACGCATCTCGATATAGCCGAACCCCTCACCGATCTCCTGGCTGTCGAAGAAGGCTTGATCGGGGTGTTCGTCGAAGTCCGGCACTCGCAACGCGTCGCTGCTCAGGACCGGATCGCTGCCGAGCGCCAGCACCTGCCAGCCTTCGCCTGGCTCGACCTGACGGAATAGGAGGTTGCCGAGCTCATCGACCGTGCCGACCTGCTCGTCGCCTGGTCCCCGCAGGGTCAACTCGGTGCCGGCGGCTGCGCCTGTCACCGTCACCTGACCAGCCGCCGCAGCAGCGGCGAAGTCGGCTGGGACCGTCGCCGGCTATGTGGTGTCGGACCCTGCATCTTCTGATGCAGTGGAGGTGTCCGCTGCGGAATCATCAGCGGGTGCTTCGGTGTCCGCCGGCTCGATCGCGATGTCATCTACCGGTGCCGCCGCGTCCCCCTCGCTGCCACTGCAGCCGGCAGCAAGCAGCGCCAGGCTCAAAAAGGCCACCGCCGACAGGCGAAACGGGAGCGATCCATGCCGGGAGCGCAAATCGGAGAACCCGGCGAAGCGACACGGGGCTCAAGGCCGAGCTCTTGCGTCCGATGCTCTCGTGACGGGCCGGTCGCGGCCCTCACCCGGCCGTCAGACCAGAGAGCGCTCCCCATGTCCCTCATGCAGATCACCTACACGAGCAAGGCCTTCAGCGACTTTGACGATGACGCCCTGACCGAACTCACCGCCCAAGCCTGGCGATCGAACGCGGCCCACGGCATTACCGGTGCGCTCTACTACGCAGACCGCCGCTTTATCCAAGTGATCGAGGGTGAGCAGACGGCGGTGGTTCCGCTCTTTGCGAAGATCCTCACCGACCCCCGGCATTTTGATATCCAGACCGTGTCGATCCGACCGGTCGAGCGGCGTCACTTCCCCGAGTGGGGTATGGGCCAGGTCAACACGGATCTCACCGTGACCGGTGTGCAGGACGTACTCGAGTTGATTCGGGGTCCCGGCATCGAATGGCCTGAGGATGCGCTCGAGGTCGTGCTCCAATCGTTGCGCGAGTCGCTCGAACTCGTCTGAGTCGGACCCCAACGCACAGCACGACCGGTCCCCTGTCGATGTCGGACTCGTCTCCCGAGGGTCAGTAGCCTGAGCGGGTGGCAGGTGAGCGTTCCGTTGAGGCTGAGGTCGACGGGAGAACGCTGCGTGCGGAGCGGAGCCGCGAAGCCACCACCGCCCCCACGACGACAACAACCACGACGACCGCCCCGGCAACAACGAGCACCACCACAACGACGACGGCGGTGGTGGTCGCCCCGCCAGGTTCAACTGCGCCTTCGACCGAGCCTGCGGAGCCCGTCGTTTCGCCACCAGCAACCGCCTCTCCCTCCGAACCGGCATTCACCGGGTAAACGCGGCAAGCGCAGCAAGCCAGCGCTGCGCACCACGATCGGGGAATCGACCGTCGGTGGCGAACGGGACCGACGACAACCCGATCATCGGCTACAAGGAGACACCAGCGACGACGTGGAACTGTATGCGTGTGCCGACCGAGGCTGTGCCAGCGGAACCAACCAGACCCACCTCGGCACAGTTTCGACACAGAGGGTCCTGAACAACTAGACCGATCTTTGAGCTTGCCGCGGCGGGACCGGGCGCTCCCGACACAACGACTCACTCCCGAAACGAGGAACTATGGATCCCAAGGCATTCTTCCGTGAGGTCAGCGACCTTCTGACACCCCTGGTTGAGGGGACCGACTCGGCCCACCTTGCCAACGACACGCCATGCGACGGCTTCACGGTCCGAGACCTGATCGGCCACTTCACACTCGGACGCTTCATCTTCGGTGCCGGGATGGCAGGCGATGACGCACGTCAGCAGGAACTCATTTCCACCATGCCAGCCCAAATGGGCGACGTCCTCGGTGACGACCACCACGAGACCTACCGACAAGCCACCGAAGCGATCGACCAGGCCGTGGCTGGTGTCGACGATGTGAGCGAAAACGTGAGCCTTGTGTTCGGCGAGATGCCAGCGGGCTACGCCCTGCAAATGCTTTCAGCCGACAACTATGTCCACTGCTGGGACCTCGCCCGCGCGACTGGCCAAGCGTTCGAGCCGCCGGAACATCTCACGGAAGCAGCGGCAACGTTCTTCAGTTCCTTCATCACCGAGGATTCTCGGGCCGGGGGCGCGTTCGGTCCAGAGGTCGATGTGCCCGCCGATGCGAGCAGCTTCGATCGCATGCTGGCCTTCTGCGGCCGCACTCCCTGACACGTCACTACCGTCGCCTCCCGCTGAGGGGAGGCGACGCGTTCACAGGCCTTCCCGTTTTGGGGGCTTCAGCACCGGCGAACCGAGTGCTTCAGGGTCAAAGGCAGCGATCAGCGACATAGCGAGACCACCGACCTCCTGCACTTTCGCGGCGAGATCCTCCGGGGTCTTGATCTTGTCCGAGTACTGCTTTTCGACCTCAAGAGCGGACGCGAGTTCGTGGGGATCGCCATCGCCTTCGGGTCGCTCCACGCCGGGCTTGGAATAGTCCGTCTTCTTGATCCTGTTCGAGATCTCATCGCCCAAGGCGTACGTCCTCATCACCAGATCGTCGGTGATCCCCGCATTCTTGGCTGCGTCCGCAAGCCGGAAGAGATACTTGCCGCTCTTAAATGCTGCTTCGCCGAGTGATCCGTTCTTTCCGTGGCGGTGGATCTCTTTGAGCGCATCCGCCATGTTCTCGGTGATCGCATCGCCGCCCTGCGCCATCGTCTGCCGGATCTTCTTGCCGATCTGAAGACCCTGAACTGCATGGTTCACCGCGCCGTCGGTGAGGTACGCCTCGTTGGCAAACAGGTTGCCCTCAGAGATCTTGTCGCGCAGCAAGGTCAGGTGGATCTCGACATTTCGCTCGGCGTCGGCAATCTCGGTTCCGGTCGGGTGACTCCACGCCAGTTCGTGCTGCGCGAGCGCACCCTCGAGGTCCTTGCGGATCTGAGCAACCTCGGTCAGCTTCTCCTCGTAGATGCGGTTGGCCGACGACAGCATGAGCTGTTCCTTTTTCACATCGCCGTCCACCTGACCGGCGACGAGTGCGGCGGCGACCCGTTCGAGACTCACCTGCGGTGTGACTTTGGGGTTTGGCTCATCCACCAGGGCGCGGGCCTCAGGTCCGAGATTCTCGGGATTAATTCCCGCGAGGGCGGCCATCTTGTGCGTGACCTCCCGGTAGTAGGCGAGATGGCGATCCTGGGCAATGGCGGAAAGGTGCTGGGGTGTTCCCGACGTGTCGCAGTGCGCCCCCCAGGCCTTCAACGTCGTGTAGTGGCGAACCTTGACCAGCGCCCACGATCGCTGCTCCATGAGATCTGCGCCCACGATGTCGGCATCGGCGTCCATCATCGACGCGACACCGCCGGCGGCGGCGCCAGCCCGACCGCCTTCGGCCAATGCCTGCAGCCCCTGCCCACCCGCATCGCTCGTGCCATGCATGAAGTCGAGTGCGTAGACATTGATGTCGAACACCACACCCGACTCCATGCCCCAGTGTTCCTCCCGACTGAAAATGTCGTTGAAGATGGCGACAGCTTTCTCGGTCGAGGTGCCCTTGAGGTTCGCATCAATATCGCTGGAGAGCGTCTGTGAGCCAGCGGCCGATGCGGACGTGAGTCCGCCCTCCTTCGCCTGCTCCTCCTCGAGCTTCAGCATGGTTTTGGCAAACACTCGGTCGTGGGAGCGCTGCCGGAACACCAGGAGCTGCTCCATGACTTTTTCGGTGTCGGGGTTACCAATGAGGGCGTGTTTTGCCCTCGACCAGCTCGACGCAAACGCCGTCTTGTGAACGTTCTTGCAAACCTCGTCACTGTTCCTCATCTGCTGCGCAGCCCGCAGCGGGAAGGCCGCCACCTGAGCAGCCGTCACTGGCTGGGCGAAATTCGGGGGCGTCGCCGACGCAGACTCCGCCGTCTCGTCGCCGTCCCGACGCACGGTTTCAGATCCCACCCGATCAGCCGTTATGGAGCGAGCGTCTCGTCGCTGCACGCGCTCCGAGGGCGCCTCGACAGCGTCATTCGTTCCACCTGCCAACAGCTTCGCCTGCAAGCCCAGTGCTGCCGACCGTACGGCGTCGGACTGGCCAACCGGGTCCTGCGCACCCTGCGGTCGCCGACGCACCGTCTCCGGCGTTGCGCCCGAACGCTCCGACACCTCACCGTCGTCTGAGCGTTCCTGCTCTCGCTTGCGGCGGACTTTCCGGAACACGTCCCGATCCTAGGAGTCGGGCCGCTCAGCGAAAAGTGCGCTGACTCAGTGGGGACCTCCGAGCCCCCAATCGGTGATTCGCTGCCACCCGACTGAGAACGGAGTAAGTAACACCTTGGTAGGTTCAGACGATTACTTAGGAGAAGCGCAATAGAGGACAATCGTCAATTTAGGGTCGACCCCCACCTGTCGATGGGACGAGGAGTGAGGAGCGCGGGCCATCATGCACCAGCATCGGACACCCTCCAGAACACGGTTCGCCCTGTTTGCCGCGTCTGCGCTTGCACTTGCCCTCTCTCTTGCGACGACAACTCCGACCGCAGGCGCCCCGGTAGCCGAGCAGGCGGATAACGACAGCCTTTCGCTCAACGGAACCGGTCGCTACGCCGACCAACTTGCACAGATCGTGCTCGAGTTCGGCGCCGACGTTGCACACAACCCCTACGCACTCCTCGTCGAATTCGAACCGGACGCCAATCCCGCCGACGTGGACGCCCTGCTCGAAAGCGCCCACGCCGCTCTCGTCGAACGCTTTGGTGAGAGCGACGTCTACCTGCTTGAAACACGAGCCGACCTCGACAAGACCCAGGAAACCCTCGAGGCCCATCCCGCGGTCCGTAACGTGGCGTTCGACACCACCGTCCACGTCTCGACGAGCAATGATCCCGAAGCCGGATCGCTCTGGGGGCTCTTCGGCACGCAAGGCATCAACGCAACCGCTGCCTGGGATCTCACCGACACACTTGCCCCTGTCGTGGTTGCGGTGATCGACAGTGGTGTCGACACCAACCACCCCGATCTCGCCGCCAACATCTGGACCAACCCTGACGAGATCGCCGGCAACGGCATCGACGATGACGGCAACGGCTTGGTGGACGACATCCATGGCTGGGACTTCGTCGAGGACGACGCCACCCCGAACGATCCCAACGGTCACGGCACCCACGTCGCCGGAACGATCGCCGCCGTGCGAGACAACGGCATCGGCGTCGCCGGCGTCGCCGACAACGCCCAGATCATGGCCCTTCGCTTCCTCAACGCCGAGGGCTCTGGCTACACCTCTGATGCACTCGCTTCGCTCGAGTACGCCATCGATAAGGGCGCTCCGATCTCGAACAACTCGTGGGGTGGCGGCAGCTTCAACACTGCGCTCTCCTCGCTGATCGCATCAAATGCTGACACGCACCTCTTCGTCGCCGCCGCCGGCAACTCGGGGCTGAACATCGATTCGTCTCCGCAGTACCCCGCCGCCTACACCGCAACGAACATCCTGAGCGTTGCCGCCCACAATTCATCCGGCTCACTCGCCAGTTTCAGCAACTACGGGACGACCGCCGTCGACATCTCTGCTCCCGGCGTCTCGATTCGTTCGACCGAACCTGGCACCGGGTACAGAAATCTCAGCGGCACCTCGATGGCTGCCCCACACGCGGCCGGTGTTGCCGCCTTGCTCCTGGGAACTGACACGCAGCTGACGCCATCGGAAACGATCGACATCCTGCTCCAGTCGGGTCGACCCGACGACGCCTTCGTCACGGTTCGCTCCGGGTCAGCACTCGACGCCGAAAAAGCGGTTCGACTCGCGGGCGACGGCCCGACCGTGACCCTCAGCGGCCAACCAGCCGAGACGACGGTAATGGTCGGCACCCAACTCTCGCTGACCGCCACCGCGACCGCCGCTGACGGAACCGACCTGTCGGCCACGGTCACTTGGAGCAACCAGGCGGGGACCCAGCTGGGGACCGGCCCGTCGCTGACCACAACCCTCGATGAAGCCGGCTCGATCCTGATCATCGCCGAGGCCACCGACGCCAACAGCAACCTCGGTCGCGCTCAACTGGCGCTCGACGTGGTCCATCCGACCGTCGAGTTCACCCGACCAGTCGACGATGTGACCGCGGTTTCCGGCGAGACGCTCACCGTCGACTGGACATGGAATGGGTCGTCGGACTCGACCGCCCTGCTCGCCCTTGCACCGCTGACCGACGTCAACCACGAGGTGGACAACGGCGCAATCAACGATCATTCGACCACGATCGTGTCGATCGACATTGATGACGACACAACCGTCGACGACCTCACCGTGAGCTTGCGGGCCGACCACACCTACCTTCGAGATCTGACCGTCCGCCTCATCTCACCATCCGGCACCGAGGTCGTGCTCGTCGAACGCCGAGGAAGTTCCGGTAACGACTTCGGCACCGGCAACGACGACTGCACCGGTTCACCAACACAGTTCACCGACAACGCCGGACAGTCGATCTCAACCGGCGCCGCGCCCTTCAGCGGATCGTGGCGACCCGAGCAACCTCTCGCCGCCTTCGACGGCGAGTCAGCCAAAGGAACGTGGGAACTCCACATCCGCGACGATGCCCTTCTCGACACCGGTGCGGTGCACTGTGTCGGCCTCACCCTGCTCGATGAAAACAGCGCCGCTCCGCTCATCGCCAACATTGCGCTCGCCGACGAGACCGCCACCGTCAGCCACGACACACTCCTGAGCGCGGCGACGACATCCCTTAACCGATTGGTGATGATCGGTGACAGCTTCGCAACCGCCGCCGCTCCTGGTGCCGTGATGGTCCCAGCGGCGCTTCTTCCTCCTTCGGCACCAACGGCTGTCGTCGCCGAAGCAGGCGATCAATCCGCTGTCGTCTCGTGGAGCCCGGCGTCCTCCGAGGCGAGCGCTGCAACCTCATTCACCGCCACCGCAGTTGGAGGCGGGCCAGCCTGTACCTGGACCACCGGGCCGCACACCTGCGAGATCACTGGCCTCACCAACGGCACGCCCTACACCTTCACCGTCACAGCGAGTAACGCCGCTGGAACCAGCGCTGCCTCTGCAGCGTCGGCTGCCGTCACCCCGTTCGCCGTCACCGCCGACAACCTGGTGCTGACCGATGGCGGCGACCTCACGTGGCAGACCACGATCGAGGGAGCCGACGTTACGGCCTATGAGGTCGAATACCAGCCGATCGTTTCAACCTCGCCCTCCGCCACCGACGACAACGACGCACAGATCGTTGGCGGCTACTTCCCAGGCATCGACGCGACCCGTCACATTGCGAAGCTCCCCGGATGCGGGGCGACCATCATTGCACCCCAGTGGATCGTCACCGCCGCCCACTGTGCCCCGTCACCCGGTGATGACGTGATTTACGGACTCGAGTACTGGGCCGATGCGTATCAGTTGCCGGCCGAGCAACAGTCCGGTCATCTCACACAGATCGATCTCGTTCACCTGCATCCCGACTACAACGCCTGGACGCTCGAGAACGACATCGCTGTCGCCCGGCTGGCGACCCCGGTCAATCTGAGCGCCGCCACCCCGATCGCGCTCCACAGCCCTCCGGCCGGCACGGAACTCACCGAGAATCAGGAACTCACGGTCGCGGGATGGGGCACAACCTCGTCAGGTGGGGTGTCCAGTGCCCGGCTCAAGGCGGCGACCATCTTCGTCGACACCGGCTGTGGCCAATACCCCAGCAGCGAGATCATCGACAGCGCAATGTTCTGTGCCGCAGCACCGAGCACAGACTCGTGCCAGGGCGACAGCGGCGGGCCCGTCGTGCTCAACGACGACAACGGCACCACCTATCTGGCCGGTGTCGTCAGCTGGGGGTACGGCTGCGCGCAGGCGGCCTATCCGGGGGTCTACACCCGAGTATCCACGTACACCGACTGGGTTGAGTCCCACACCGGGCCTGCGTGGAACTCCGTTCGGGTCGTCACGGACTCGACGACGCCGACCATCAAATTGCCCGGGATCATGCCCGGCGCCTCCTACCTGATCGAGCTCACCGTCGAAACAACCAGCGGCTCGCGCACCTTGCCGAACACGACGGTTCGAGCCGCAGAACGACCCGACCCGCCCTCGCCCCCCACCGCAGTGCAAGCTGACGTCGACGGGACCAGCGCCACGGTTTCGTGGACGGCGCCGACAACCGACGGCGGCCTCCCCATCGTCTCCTACACCGTGACGACCGATCCCGCTATCGCTGGCTGTACGACCAC
>Ga0255767_1002986_pt1 | contig 14482 bp, 12 predicted proteins | sample 071ome_24_FD_179967 | JGI IMG/M metagenome (GOLD analysis project Ga0255767, IMG submission 179967) | Coastal salt marsh microbial communities from the Groves Creek Marsh, Skidaway Island, Georgia - 071402CT metaG (version 2) | ecosystem: Environmental > Aquatic > Marine > Intertidal zone > Salt...
GCGACGACGATACGCCGACGGCCTGCTACCGCTGCATCTTCCCGAAAATACCGCCGCCTGACATGGTGCCGCGCTGCGAGGAGGCGGGCATCCTCGGCGCGCTGGCAGGCGTGATGGGCTCGCTTCAAACCACGGAAATTCTGAAAGAACTGCTCGGCCTGGGCGACAGCCTTGCGGGGCGGATGCTGATGTACGATTCCCTCGCCACCAGTTTCCACAGCATCGCCGTGCCCCACGACCCAAATTGCGCGCTGTGCGGCGACAACCCAAGCATCCGGTCCGCGGCCATGCCAGAGGTTACGGCGTGATCCGCGCGAGATAGTGACGCGCAGCCCGGCCCTGTATCCGCTTCTTTCCTGCGCCCCAATCCTTGGCCTGCTGTGCGGAACCGCAACCGCCGCGACGGCGAAGGGCCACTTGCGGGTGTTGGATAACCGGATGGCGAACGAGATGGAGTTCCGGCGCAAGCACGCCGACCACTCGCACCAGACCGACCAAGCCGTGGATACGACCTGGCGGCTTTAGGTCTTGGGTTCAGCCCTGTTCGGCTAGAACATCATCTCCAGTACACGGTCGGGCGGCGTGTGGCCATCGATGAAAGTGCGGATGTTGACCAGCACCTTCTCGCCCATCTCCTGGCGCCCCTCGACGGTGGCCGAGCCCAGATGCGGCAGCAGTACGACATTGTCAGCCGCCATCAGGCGCGGATCAACGGCGGGCTCGTTCTCGAAAACATCCAGGCCCGCACCCGCGATTTTCCCGGCCTCGATCAGTTCACCCAAAGCTTCCTCGTCGATCACCTCACCGCGCGAGGTGTTCACTAAATAGGCGTGGGACTGCATCAGCTCTAGTCGCCGCCGCGAAAGAAGGTGGAAGGTCGCCGGCGTGCGAGGGCAGTTCACCGAAACGATATCAACGCGAGCCAGCATCTGGTCGAGGGAATCCCAATAGGTCGCCTCCAGGTTAGATTCGATATCGGGATGGACCGGGCGGCGGTTGTGATAGTGGATGTGCAGGCCGAAGCCACGCGCGCGGCGCGCCAGCGCGGTGCCGATACGGCCCATGCCAACGATCCCGAGCCGCTTGCCCCAGATGCGACGTCCGGGAAGCTGCGTCGGCGACCAGCCGGCCCAGTCGCCGGACCGGATCAGGCGCTCACCTTCAGGCAGGCGGCGCGGAACGGCGAGGATCAGCGCCATAGTCATGTCCGCCGTGTCCTCGGTCAGGACGCTAGGCGTGTTGGTGACGGTAATGCCTCGTTCGCGAGCCGCCGGCAGGTCGATATTATCGACGCCGTTGCCGTAGTTGGCTATCAGCTTCAGCCGGTCGCCGGCGCGCGCGATCAGGTCGGCCGTGATGTGATCCGTGACCGTCGGCACAAGGACATCGGCCTTCTGCATCGCGGCCACCAGCGCCTCGTCGTCCATCTTGAGGTCTTCGAAATTGAAGCGCGCGTCGAACAACTCCATCATCCGGGCCTCGATGGCCTGGGGAAGTTTGCGCGTAACAACGACGACCGGTTTCTGGCTATTCATGATCTGCCCGGAACTCAAAGATCGAACCAGCGCACCAACGCGCGCCGACACTTTCGATTATCTCGGTTGCACCCGTGTGCGCAAGAGTACGGTCGCGTTTGCATGCGCTTCGCATTCGGCTTCGCGCGCTTGACCCCCGCCGGGGCTTTCGATAGACGGCGAGACATGCTCACGCCGCGTTTCTTTATCCCGCTGGCGGTCCTTGCGATGCTTCTCGCAAGCATTGTCGGTGCGCCTTTGGCGATAGCCCAAGGTAACGATACCGCCTCGATGCCCAACCCGTCCGGGCTGCCGATCCCGCGATGGGTCAGCATCCGTGCCGGGGAGGTTAACCTGCGCACAGGCCCGGGCGCGCGATATCCTATCGACTGGGTTCTGCAACGCAAGAGCTTGCCTGTCGAGGTAGTTGAGGAATTCGAGAACTGGCGCAAAGTCCGCGCGCGTGAGAACACCGAGGGCTGGGTCCACAAATCCATGCTGTCAGGACAGCGTACGGCGACGGTGGCGGTGGCGCAGGCGCGGATTTTGTCCGCGCCCAAATCGCGCGCGCCGGTGGCCGCCTTTGTCGAAGAAGGCGTGACCGTTATGTTGGGGTCTTGTGAGGCGGACTGGTGCGACGTAGCGATCCCAAGTCACGGCGTGAAAGGCTGGATTCCCCGGGCCGCATTGTGGGGCCTGCACGACGGCGAGACCGTCGAACGCTAGATCAAGTACAAGTGACGGGAAGTTCGGACGCCAGTTAATGTACCTATTGAAGTGTTAATCTTTTGTTCAGTGTAAGTCTGCAGGCTATTCAGTTTTTCCCATGATTCGCGTTGTTTTCCATATCTACGCGAGTGCCCACAAAGCACTAATGCTGAAGAATTCAGGTTTCAGCCGTCGAAATCACCGGACAACTCGGCTCGCATCGCCTCGGGCAACACGGTCATGTGACCGTATTCCGGGTGCGTGAACCCCAAGGTCACCTCGGTCCCGAGAGCGCAAAACTTTGCCACCTGCGCGTCGGTGAGGGGGAAATGGATGAACTGCACGGAACTCGCCTTACCGTCCGCGTTGGTGCGATCCACATCGGCTTCCGGCACGCCAGTCAGTGTCTCATCGGCAAATTTCAGGACAGCCGTCTCCTCGACCCCGCCTAGCTTCGCCAGCACCATCTTGCGACGGACCTCGTCATCGATCTCGAACATCACCGTCGCCACAAGCTCGCGACCGTTCGGAATGAGCGGGTTATATGCCGACAGCTCGTCGGCAATCTGTTCCTCGCCCCCGCGCTCGATGAACAGCATCTCGTGCACCTGATGCCACATGGTCTCATAGCACTCAAAATAGGCGGTCGCATATGGACCAATATCCACCCGCCGATTTTTCTTGCGGGCCACCATCGCGGACCGCCGCTCCTTGCGGGAGCGGGCGTACTCCGCCATGTCGAGGATATCGTTTCTGGTGATTTCGCGTTTGGCAGACATGTGATCCGTCTCTCGTCCTTCGGGTGGGATCAGGTTTTGATTTCGGGGGCTAGGCTGTAGGCCATCGCGAACAGCTCGACCGGATGATAGGTGCGCGCGGGGGCGCTTTCGCCCTTGTCGAGCTGCTTCTCGATCCCCTGCAGGATGTGGTCAGCGGCCAGCGGGCACTCGGACGCAATGTAACGCGCTTCCTTGGCCTGACGGGCGACCGGGCGGCCAACCTTAATGGCGATGTCGAAGTTCTCCTTCATCACGCCCCAAGAGCCACCATGGCCCGAGCAGCGCTCGATCACCTTCAAGTCGGAGTCGGGGATCAGGCGCAGCATTTCCGCGGCTTTCTGGCCCATGTTCTGGGCCCGGGCGTGACATGCGAGGTGCAGGGCTACGGGATCCGGCAGGGCGCCGAGCCCGTCAGCCAGGCCCTCATTCTTTGCGATATCGACAATGTATTCGGCGATGTCACTGGTCGCACGCGACAGGGCAGCGACGTCTTCGTCGTCCGGAACGATAAGCGGCCATTCGAACTTCATCATCAGCGCGCAGGACGGCGTCAGCGCGATAATGTCCTGGCCCTCGTCGATCTTCGGGCGGAACGCCTTCGCGACAGTCTTCGCGTATTCGGCAACATCCTCAAGTAGGCCCTGTTCGAGCTGCGGCATGCCGCAGCAATGCGGGTGCATGGCCGTGGTCGCGACGCCGTTCTTGGCAAGGATGCGCTGGGCCAGCACCCCCGTATCGGGCTTGTTGTAGTTCACGAAACAGGTGGCGTAGAGGACCGCCTTGCGGCCATGCGCCGGCGCCGAGGCGTTTACCTCGGGCGGGCGGTTCGTAGCCTGCGCGACGAAGGTCTTCGATGTCGGCACGAATTCCGGCAGGTCCGCGTCGCGGTGAATCCCAGAGACGGATTCCATCACAGGTCGCGTTAGGCCGTTGCCGCATTTCGATGCCCAGTTGGCCATCCCCGACATCTTGCCGGCGAGACGACCATTGCGGTCGGTCTGGATGAGCTGTTTTTCATTCCAGGGCACACCGTCGCGTTTCGCCTCGACGGCGCGGTAGCGCAGCATCAGGTGCGGGAAGTCGAGGTCAAACTCGTGCGGAGGCACATAGGGACACTTTGTCATAAAGCACATATCGCAGAGCGTGCAGGCATCCACGACCGGCTTGAAATCGTTGCTGGAGACGGAATCCAGCTCCCCAGTGTCGGATTCGTCAATCAGATCAAATAGGCGGGGGAATGAATCGCAGAGATTGAAGCAGCGACGGCAGCCGTGACAGATATCGAACACGCGCCGAAGCTCTTGGTCGAGCTTCGCCTCGTCGTAGAAGTCGGCCTCGCGCCATTCGATGGGGTGGCGTGTCGGCGCATCAAGGCTGCCTTCACGCGGGACTTCGCTACTTCCCTGATTGGTGTCGCTCATTATTGCCGCCCCTTCCTTCGCACGCCGGATACAACTATCCTGTTGCCCGGCATCACCATCTTCGCACGGGCCGTTCGGACGCAAGGTCTTCAAACGAAGCCAGGTCCGCGGCTTCCCGCAACGGGAAAGCCGCGGCCCGGGAATCATATCTTAATCGAGGTCGTCGAGCGCTTTCTGGAAGCGACCGGCGTGGCTCTTCTCGGCCTTGGCGAGCGTCTCGAACCAGTCAGCGATCTCGTCGAAGCCTTCGTCGCGCGCCGTGCGGGCCATGCCCGGATACATGTCGGTGTACTCGTGGGTCTCACCGGCGACGGCAGCAGCGAGGTTGGCCGACGTGCCGCCGATCGGCAGGCCGGTGGCCGGATCGCCGCTTTCCTCTAGGAACTCGAGATGGCCGTGAGCGTGGCCCGTCTCACCTTCCGCGGTGGAGCGGAAAACGGCGGCGACGTCATTGTAGCCCTCAACGTCCGCCTTCTGGGCAAAATAGAGGTAGCGACGGTTCGCCTGGCTTTCACCAGCGAAAGCCTCCTTCAGATTGTCTTCGGTCTTGGATCCCTTGAGCGCCATCACACATCTCCTTATGCCCTTGTTAAGGCTGTTTGAGTTTAAAAACCTACGAGACCTAGGTCGGACTGTAGGTCGGTGTCACGCTTGCAATATGGCTACGCTTAACAAACAAGTCAATAGTTTAGAAAATTTCCAAACTTATTTAAATCTCATTGTTACAGTTTGATTTATTAAAAACGATTATCACCCGCACGCCGCAGGCGCACGATAACATCGACACGTGTGACTTCAGCATCCGACGGCGCGTCGGGCAGCCTCGCCAGCTCGATCGCATCGTGGGGGATATCCTTCAGTGCGCCGTCATCCTCAAAAAAGAAGTGGTGGTGCTCGTTGATATTGGTGTCGAAATACGAGCGGCCGGGCGAGACCACGACTTCGCGCAGCAGGCCAGTGTCGGTGAACTGGTTGAGCGTGTTGTACACCGTCGCCAGGGACACCTTGATACCTTGGGAGATGGCCTCGTCATGCAGCTGCTCGGCTGTGATATGGCAGTCGCCGGCGTCGAACAGGATCTTGCCCAGCGCCAAACGCTGCCGCGTCGGCCGCAGGCCCGCATCCTTCAAACGTCGCAGTGTCTGAGAGAAGGGCCGCTTCGACCCGTCGGAACGTACGTTGCTCATGGCGCAAATATGGCGCATCGAACGCGAAAGTAAAGATGAATCTTTCGAAAAACGTTCACAACATTCTGAAATCAAATAAATAAAATATCGCCTACATGAGTTCGAGCCACGGTCGGTCTGCGCCGAAATCCGGGCTGTTATGTATCCCACAGACAGGGAATCATTGCGTAATCATGTATTCTCGTCAAATTACGGACAGAGCCGCGAACACCTGATAGAACGTTCCGGCAAAAACAAAATACGACGGTCGCCTCGCGGGGCGGCATCTGGTGGCGAGAAAGCGGGTATGGACGGTTTTACTCAGAAGTCGAGCTTCTCCTTTGAAGACCTGATCGAGTGCGGACACGGCAAGTTATTCGGCTCGGGCAACGCACAGTTGCCGCTGCCGCCGATGCTGATGTTCGACAGGATCACGGAAATTTCTGACGACGGCGGCGAGTACGACAAAGGCCTGATCGTGGCCGAACTCGATATTAAAGAGGACCTCTGGTTCTACCCCTGCCATTTCGAGGGCGACCCGATCATGCCGGGCTGCCTGGGCCTAGACGCCCTGTGGCAGATGCTGGGCTTCTACCTCGGCTGGCTTGGCCTGCCCGGCCCCGGCCGCGCCCTCGGCGTGGGCGAGGTCAAATTCGCTGGCGAGGTCAAGCCGTCGGGCACACTCCTGCGCTACCAGGTGGATGTGCAGAAGGTCCTCAAACGGGGTTTTGCCATCGCGGTTGCCGACGGCAAGGCCGAACTGGACGGAGAGACCGTCTATACGACCGCCGGCCTCCGCGTCGGTCTGTTCCCGCCCTCTGACAAGGAGGCAAAATGACTACTAACGGCTTGCGTCGGGTCGCCATCACTGGACTCGGCATCGTCTCCCCGATCGGTTCAAATGCCGGCGAAGTGACCGACAGCCTGCGCGCTGGACGCTCGGGCATCGTGAAGAGCGACATATATGAGGAAATGGGCTTCCGCTCGCATGTGCACGGCGCACCCGATATCGATTTCGAGGACCATATCGACCGCAAGTTGCGCCGCTTCATGGGTGACGGCGCAGCCTATGGCTATATCGCCATGCAGGAAGCCATCGCCAGTTCCGGCCTCCCCGACGACAAAATCCGCTCCGAACGTACAGGCCTGGTTGCCGGCACGGGCGGCCCGTCCACTTCTGCCCAGGTCGCTGCGGCCGACACGGCCCGCGAGAAGGGCCCCAAACGCGTCGGCCCCTATGCAGTGCCCAAGGCCATGTGCTCGACGCTATCGGCCAACCTGTCCACCGCCTTCGGTATGCGCGGGCTCAGCTACTCGATCAGCTCCGCCTGCTCGACTAGCGCGCATTGCATCGGCAACGCCGCGGAACTGATCCAGATGGGCAAGCAGGACATTGTCTTCGCTGGCGGCGCGGAAGAACTCCACTGGTCGCTGTCCGTCCTGTTCGACGCGATGGGCGCGCTGTCGTCCAACTACAACGACACGCCCGAGCGCGCCTCGCGCCCGTACGATGCCAACCGCGACGGATTTGTGATTGCGGGCGGCGGCGGCATGGTCGTTTTGGAAGAACTGGAACACGCCAAGGCGCGCGGCGCGAAGATCTACGCGGAACTCGTCGGCTACGGCGCGACTTCGGACGGCGTGGATATGGTCGCCCCCTCGGGCGAAGGCGCAGTGCGCTGCATGAAGATGGCCATGGCCAGCCTGGGCAACCGGTCGGTGGATTACATCAACGCCCACGGCACCTCGACCCCGGTCGGGGACATGGTGGAACTCGGCGCCATCAGGGAAGTGTTCGGCGACGAGCGCCCGAAGGTGTCCTCCACAAAGTCACTAACCGGACACTCCCAAGGCGCGACCGGCGCCCATGAAGCAATCTATTCGTTGCTCATGCTGGACAACGACTTCATCGCAGCCTCGGCCAATATTGAAAATCTTGACTCCGAGGCCGGTGACGCAGCCATCGTGACCGAGCGGATCGACAACGCCGGCCTCAACTGCGTCATGTCGAATAGCTTCGGCTTCGGCGGCACCAACGCATGTCTCGCTTTCCAGCGCTTTGACGGTTAACCCCATGGCAGACGCCCGCGCCCCCTCTCCGGAGCCCCGCCCCGTGTCTCGGCAATCCAAATTCTCTGATCCCGCTGACGACGCCGCGCCGGTGTCGGGCAACCTTATGGTCGGCAAGCGCGGCCTCATCATGGGCGTGGCCAACGACCATTCCATCGCCTGGGGCATCGCGCGCGCCGTGGCCGCCCAGGGCGCGGAACTGGCCTTCACCTACCAAGCCGAATCCTTTGCACGCCGGGTCGGTCCGCTGGCCGAATCTGTCGGCGCCTCGACCCTGCTCCAGTGTGACGCCTCAGACATGGCGAGCCTCGATTCCACCTTCGACGCGGTCGCCAAGACTTGGGACTCGCTGGACTTCGTGGTCCACGCGATCGCTTACTCGGACAAGGAAGAACTGAAGGGCCGGTATATGAACACGACGCAGGAAAACTTCCTGAGCACGATGAATATCTCCTGCTACTCCTTCACCGCCGTTGCCCAGCGCGCCGCCGCGATGATGAACGGTTCGGGCTCCCTACTCACTCTAACCTATCACGGCGCGCAGGCCGTGATGCCCAACTATAACGTTATGGGCATCGCCAAGGCCGCGCTGGAAGCCTCCGTGCGTTACCTGGCGTCCGACATGGGCCCCGACGGTGTCCGGGTCAACGCGATCTCCGCCGGCCCCATGCGCACACTGGCGGGCTCGGCGGTCGGCTCCGCCCGACAGGTCTACAACTACAACCGCGAAGTCGCGCCACTGCGCCGCAACGTGGTGCTAGACGATGTGGGCGGCTCGGGCCTCTACCTGCTGTCCGACCTGTCCAAAGCCGTGACCGGCGAGATTCACTATGTCGACTGCGGCTTCAACGCCATCGGCATGCCGGACCCCACCGCCCCAAAAGCCGAGGCGGAATAGCTCCGAGCCACCGCGCAGCCACTCGCATTTTTCTGCCTGAATTCCATGCCCCGGGGGCTGTTCCAAATGCCTCCAGCCATGTAGCGTTAGCGCGCCCGGAACATGGCTGTGACCGCACGAAAATGGCGGCGGCCGGTGAGCGGGTTAGGGAAACAAACCGGACAAAACGATGACGGATACACAATACCTTGCTCCGGCAACACTCGACGAGGCGGTCAGCGCCTTCGCCGCAGCAAACGGCGCGGCGCGCATTCTGGCAGGCGGCACAGACCTGCTGGTCCAGATTCAGGCCGGCGTGGTCAAGCCGGGCCTGATCGTCGATGTGAAGAAGATCGGCGAGCTGACCTCGGTCGAGGAGACTGTCGACGGCGGCTTCATTGTGGGCGCCGCTGTCTCGGGCGCAAAGCTGGAGAAGCACCTGAATTTCGCCAAGGCCTGGCCGGGCGCGCTTGAGGGGCTGAACCTGATCGGCTCCACCCAGGTGCAGGGCCGCGCGTCCTTCGGCGGGAACCTATGCAACGGCTCACCTGCCGCCGACAGCGTACCGGGCCTCGTCGCCGCGGGCGCCGTCGCCACCATCCAGGGCCCAAACGGGCGCCGCGAGATGCCGGTGGAGGACTTTCCCTCCGGCCCTGGCAAGACCAACCTCGCCCCTGGCGAGATCGTCGTCAGCTTCACCTTCCCGCCGCGCCCCCCGCATTCGGGCGATGCCTACCTACGCATGATTCCGCGCACGGAAATGGACATCGCGGTGGTCGGCTGCGGCGTGAACCTGACCATGGATGGCGACACCTGCACGGCGGCCCGAGTGGCAGTGGGTGCGGTAGCACCGACCGTGCGCCGGGTGCCCGACGCGGAAGCAGCGCTCATCGGCTCCACACTGGATGACACGGCCATCGAGGCCGCCGCAGCAGCCTGCCGCGTGGCGTGCGATCCCATCGACGACAAGCGCGGCACCATCGCCTACCGCACCCAGGTTGCGGGTGTGCTCCTGAAACGCACGACGGCCATCGCCGCCGAACGCGCAAAAGCCTAGAGGAGGATCAGACATGGCGAAGATCCACGTCACCACGACCATCAACGGCGAGCCGGAGGAATTCCTCTGTGATCCCGCTGAGACCATGCTGGACGTCCTGCGTAACCGCCTGAGCCTGACCGGCGCAAAGGAAGGCTGTGCGACCGGCGACTGCGGCGCCTGCTCCATCACGCTGGACGGTACGCTGGTGTGCTCCTGCCTGATGCTGGCCGCAGAGGCCGAAGGTCACGAGATCGGCACCATCGAGGGCATGGCGGACGGCGACCACCTGCACCCGCTGCAGCAGAAGTTCCTGGAAATGGCGGCCCTGCAGTGCGGCATCTGCACACCGGGCTTCCTGGTCGCGGCCAAGGCGCTACTAGAAGAGAACCCCGACCCGACCGAGACGGAGGTGCGCTTCTGGCTGGCGGGTAACCTGTGCCGCTGCACGGGCTATGACAAGATTATCCGCGCGGTGATGGACACCGCGGCCGAGATGCGGGAGGCAGCACAATGAATGAGATGTCCAACAAGTGGATTGGCAAGCGGACCATCCGCCCAGACGGCGTCGATAAGGTCACCGGCCGCGCCGCCTTTGCGGCCGACACAACCATGCCCGGCATGATCTGGGGCAAGGTTCTGCGCTCGCCCCATGCCCACGCGATCATCAAGTCCATCGACACCTCCAAGGCCGAGGCCCTGCCTGGCGTGAAGGCGATTGTAACGGCGGCGGACATTGTGGACTTCCCGGTCGATACCCCGTACCCACTGGGCATCCAGGACATGCGCTGGATGTGCCGCAACGTGATGGCACGTGAACGCGCTCTGTGGCACGGCCATGCTGTCGCAGGTGTGGCGGCCATGACAGAGGCCATCGCGGAGGAGGCCTGCGCACTTATCGAGGTGGATTATGAAGTCCTGCCCTTTGCAATCGAGATCGACGACGCGCTGGCCGAGGATGCGCCTATCCTGCATCCGTGGATGGAGTTCGATGGCAAACCGTCGAACATCGCGGGCACGCTGGAGCACTCCAAGGGCGACGTGGAGGCGGGCTTCGCCGAGGCCGACGTAATCGTCGAGGGTGAGTTCACCACGCGGCCGGTCCATCAAGGCTATATCGAACCCCATGCCTGCCTCGTCTCGACGGCGGCCGACGGCAAGATGACCATCTGGTCATCCAGCCAGGGGCAGTTCATGGTCCGCGCAATGACCTCACTGCTGACGGGCATCCCTCAGTCGGATATCCGCGCGATCCCCGCCGAGATCGGCGGCGGCTTCGGCGGCAAGACCATCATCTACCTCGAACCGTTGGCTGCCGTGCTGTCGAAGAAGTCCGGCCGCCCGGTGAAGATGGCGATGACCCGCGAAGAGGTCATGCGCGCCTCCGGGCCCACCTCTGGCTCCAAGTCGAAGATCAAGATCGGCGCCAGGAAGGACGGCTCGATCACCGCGATCGAGGGCCTGTACTGGCTGCAGGCCGGCGGCCTGCCGGGCGCCCCGGTCCGCGGCGCGGTCGGCTGTGCGCTCGCGCCTTACGACATCCCCAACGGACACACCTTCGGCTATGACGTGGTGTGCAACCGCTCCAAGGTCGCGGCCTACCGCGCGCCGGGCGCGCCCATCGGCGCCTTCGGTATCGAGTGTCTGCTCGACGAACTGGCCGAAAAGCTGGAGATGGACCCGCTGGACCTTCGGCTGAAGAACGCCGCCAAGGAAGGTACCAAGGCTGTGCACGGCCCGACCTACCCGCTTATGGGCTATGTGGAATCGCTGGAGGCCGCCAAGGTCCACGACCACTATAAGGCCCCGCTGGACCGCACGAAGTTCCAGGGCCGCGGTGTCGCGTCAGGCTTCTGGTTCAACGCGGGCGGCGAGTCCAGTGCCCAGGTGAACATCACCGAGGACGGAAATGTGGTGGTCACCACCGGCCATCCTGATATCGGCGGCTCGCGCGCGGGCATCGCCAATATCTGCGCCGAGCTGCTGGGGATCGACTACAAACGTGTCTCCGTCCTAATCGGCGACACGGCCACCATCGGCTTCTCCAACCTGACCGGCGGCAGCCGCGTGCTGTTTGCCTCGTCAATGGTGGTGACGGAATCCACCAACAAGGTGATCCGTACCCTGTGCGAGCTAGCCGCGAAGATCTGGGACATCGATCCCGACGCGGTCATCTGGGAAGACGGCGAAGCCCGCCCAGCGGGCGACAATGCCGGACAGTTCGATCCGCTGTCGCTGGAGGAGCTGGCCTCACGTGCCAATGAATCCGGCGGGCCGATCGGCGCGGGCACCCAGCTCAACACCACGGGCGCGGAGGGCGGCTTCGGCACCCACATCTGCGACGTGGAGGTGGACACCGAACTAGGTATCGTTCGGGTGCTGCGCTACACGGTCCTGATGGATGTGGGCCGGGCCATCCACCCAGCCTATGTGGAGGGCCAGATGCAGGGCGGCGCGGTGCAAGCCATCGGCTGGGCGCTGAACGAGGAATACGTCTATGACAAGAACGGCAGGGTTGATAACCCGGGCTTCCTCGACTACCGCATGCCAGTTGCCTCGGACCTGCCGATGATCGATACCTTTATCATCGAGGTACCGAATCCGAAGCACCCACAGGGCGTACGCGGCGTAGGCGAGGTACCGCTGGTGCCGGGCCTGTCCGCGGTGCGCAACGCGGTCTATGACGCGCTGGGCATTCGGTTCAATAACCTCCCGCTATCACCGCCGCGCGTGCTGGCGGGGCTGGGCGAGATGAAGCAGGCCGCCGAATAGCGCCACCTTCATACCGAAACGCAAAACGGCCCCGGAGCGATCCGGGGCCGTTTCGTTTTGGGGCGAGCCCCGCGAACAGCGGGCCGGATTTAGCTCCGAAGGTTACTCGGCAGCGTCGCGGTCGCGGCGCGGGCGGCGGCGGCGCGGGCGGTCATCGCCATCGTTGTCCCCGTCACGCGAGCGCTCCTCGCGCGGCGGACGGGTGTCCTCCAGCTCCTCACCGGTCTCCTGATCGACGACACGCATAGACAACTTGACCTTACCCCGGTCGTCGATACCCAGCACCTTGACCTTTACCTCGTCGCCCTCGTTGATCACGTCGGTCACCTGACCGACGCGCTCGTTCTTGAGCTCGGAGATGTGGACCAGGCCATCGCGCGACCCGAAGAAGTTCACGAAGGCGCCGAAATCGACAACCTTCACGACCTTGCCGTTGTAGATCACGCCGACTTCCGGCTCCGCCACGATGGAGGTGATCCAATCGATCGCCTTCTGGGCCGCCTCGCCGTCCGAGGAAGCCACCTTGATCAGGCCTTCGTCGTCGATATCGACTTTACAGCCCGTGACCTCGCAGATCTCGCGGATGACCTTGCCACCGGTGCCGATCACGTCGCGGATCTTGTCAGTGGGGATGGTCATCGTGGTGATGCGCGGAGCGTGCTGCGACAGCTCGTTGCGCGAGGTGTCGATGGCCTTGGCCATCTCCCCCAGGATGTGAATACGTCCGTCCTTCGCTTGGTCGAGCGCTATCTCCATGATCTCCTTGGTGATAGACGTGATCTTGATGTCCATCTGGAGCGAGGTGATACCCTCCGTCGTTCCGGCGACCTTGAAGTCCATATCGCCGAGATGGTCCTCATCGCCAAGGATGTCGGACAGCACCGCGAAGCCATCATCTTCCTTGATGAGGCCCATGGCGATACCGGCCACCGGCGCCTTGAGCGGCACACCGGCATCCATCATCGCAAGCGAGGACCCGCAGACAGTGGCCATGGAGGACGACCCGTTGGATTCGGTGATCTCGGAGACTACGCGGATCGTGTAGGGAAAGTCTTCCTTGGCGGGCAGAAGCGGACGCAGCGCACGCCATGCCAGCTTGCCATGGCCGATTTCGCGGCGGCCTGTGAAGCCGATGCGGCCCGTCTCACCCACACTGAACGGCGGGAAGTTGTAGTGCAGCAAAAAGTGCTGCCGATACTCGCCTTCGAGCGCGTCGATGATCTGCTCATCCTGGCCGGTGCCAAGCGTGGCGACCACCAGGCCCTGGGTCTCACCCCTGGTGAACAGGGCAGAGCCGTGCGAGCGCGGCAAGACCGAGATCTGGCAGTCGATTGGGCGGACCGTCTTGGTGTCGCGACCGTCGATGCGGTTGCCGGTATCCAGAATAGAGCGGCGGACTACGTCGGATTCCAAAGCCTTCAGCGCGGAACCGGCACCGGCCTGCTCCTCTTCGGAGAGCTGCTCGATGACGGCGGCCTTCGCGGCCGCCACCTTGTCCTGACGAGTGAGCTTGTCCTTCTCGGTGTAGGCCTCGCGGATAGCGGCCTCGCCGAGTTCGCGGACCCTCGCCTTCAGATCTAGCTCTTCCTGGGACGGCTCGGACACGTCGCGCGGCTCCTTGGCCGCACGTTCTGCGACGGAGATGATCAGATCGATCACTTCCTGGTACGCCTCGTGGCCGAACATGACAGCGCCCAGCATAATGTCCTCGGACAGCTGATGGGCCTCCGATTCCACCATAAGCACGCCTTCCGACGTGCCGGCGACGACGAGATCGAGTTCTGATCCCTTCAGCTGTTCGGCCGTCGGGTTCAGGACGTATTCGCCGTCGATGTAGCCGACGCGCGCCGCGGCGATGGGGCCGAGGAACGGGATGCCTGAAATGGTCAGCGCAGCAGAAGCGCCGATCATCGCGGGTATGTCGGGATCATTCTCAAGGTCATGGCTGACCGTGGTGCAGATCACTTGGGTTTCGTTGCGATAGCTCTTGTGGAAGAGCGGGCGGATCGGGCGGTCGATCAGGCGGGAGGTCAGGACCTCCTTCTCTGTCGGGCGCCCTTCGCGCTTGAAGAAGCCGCCAGGAATCTTGCCGGCGGCAAACGTCTTTTCTTGGTAGTGCACCGTCAGCGGGAAGAAATC
>Ga0255767_1002990_pt1 | contig 14476 bp, 13 predicted proteins | sample 071ome_24_FD_179967 | JGI IMG/M metagenome (GOLD analysis project Ga0255767, IMG submission 179967) | Coastal salt marsh microbial communities from the Groves Creek Marsh, Skidaway Island, Georgia - 071402CT metaG (version 2) | ecosystem: Environmental > Aquatic > Marine > Intertidal zone > Salt...
TCACAGCCAGGCTCGCCACAATGTCAGATACGGCGTCACGTTCGTTCACTGCCAGACCTTTTGTCGCTTTGCCCGACATGCGGTAGCTGGCACCGATAAAGCCTGAAACCTCACCAAGAACGGCATCCTGCGCCACAGCCGAAACGCCCATGTCGGCGCGCGAACCGGGCCGCAGATAGTCATATCCCTGATATCGGTTCAGCAGGAACAGGTTACCTTCATCGATCCGGTAATCGGCGGAATCCCGGTTGGGAATGTCGTCGGTCATGTCGGGGCCGCCAACATGAACAAATTGCAGACGCGGCTCGAGGATGGCCGATCTGCTGTTCGAGGTGACCGCAATCGGCAGCCGCCAGCCGGCAGATACCTGCGGTGTGATGCGACCCAGATCATCAGTCTTTGTTGTGGCATCGGAAGGCTTTTTCTGGATGCTGTAGTAGGTGCCGATCGCGCCGGCTTTCAGGTCTGTGACAACACGCCCGGTCCGAATTTCATCATGAAGTTCGAGATTGCCGGTCCAGCGTGACATGTTATGGCCTTCATCATTATCGACCTGGATTGCCGAGATCTCTGTCCTGATCCTCTGCCCGCTTCGCATGCCGGGGGCAACCTTTTCATAGACAACATGCGGCAGGATAGTTGGCTCCCGGTCCGGCGTGTCCGCGGCATTCAATCCCTGGATGTCGGACATTTCGACCCGGTAATAGCGATCCTGTTTCAGCCGCTCCGCCACCACATCGGATTGCAACTTGGTGTCGCCGTTGAATTTATAACGGCGCATGAAGGTGTCCTGGCTGGCGCGGCGGAAGCGGGCTTTCACATCCCATCCATTACCAATACGCGCACCATAGCCGGCATCGATGGCGGCGACGGACTCGCGGTTCTTCTTGAATGTCTCAACCGAAGCTGTGTAGAGGCTCATATTAAGTTCGGAGTCGTCCCAATTCTGACGATATCGCGTTCTGAGAGCCTTTCCCCGGCGCTGGTAAAGGAACGGGGTGAATTCGACATCACGCGTGTCATCTATGACCTGGAAATAGGGTATCGAGGCGGTGAATCCGAGATCGGAATTGATCAGAAATGTCGGTGTCAGGAACCCGCTCCGCCGCCGCACCGTCCAGTCCGGATGCGCAAGGTAGGGAAGATAGCCAACCGGCAGATTCATGATGTGCATGCGCACATTGCGGTGGATGATGGTCTTTGTTTCGACATTATGCCGTGTCGATGTCGCTCTCAGATCCCAGATCGGCGTCTCGCCATTCTCGAAATCGCAATTGCAGGCGCTGAACCGTGACCCGTCGAAAATCGAGACACTTTTGGTCTTGATGTCGCCATCCTTGGCGGTGAAGAAGGATCCGTCCGGGTAACGTGACCGCAATGTCTCGGCGACGATATGCGTGAATTCACTGTCCAGCGTCATGACGTCGGATTTGTGCGTCGACCCGTCAGCTTCAACGAATACAACATTACCCTTGGCGACGGCGCGGCCTTCGGTCTTGTTGTATCGCACCTCATCGGCCGAAAGCGTCATGCCGGCCTGTTTCATGATCACATTGCCGGTGGCGAACAGGCTTCCGTCTTCTTCGTTGATGATGACGCTGTCGGCCTCGAAACTGATGTCTGTTTCGGCGGCGAATGATGGGGTGATGAAACCCAGACCCAGAATCAACAGCGCCAGAATGCGCAGTACGCGATGGAACATCATTGGGCCTTCACTCCCATAAACCTGTGTCTACAGCTAGCGTGTTTTCGGCGGCAAGTCCATCCGGTCCTGCCAATTCACGCCACTGCCATGGTGTTGATTGCGCGCGCCCTGATTGTGTCGGCATCACGGGCCATTCTGGCCGCGGTGAAAGGAAAATCCTGCCAGGCGGCGTGCTGCAGTGCCTCGCGATAGGATACGTCTGTAACAAGTCTGTGCAACGCCGTTGCAAAGCCATCCACATCCGGCGTGTCCACGATATGCGCGCGACCCTCGGCAACTTCTGGAATGCCGCCGCGCCGCGTTGTCAGTAGCGCACTTCCCGCCGCCAATGCCTCGAGCACCGCCTTTGGCATCGGGTCATGCCAGATCGACGGGCAGGCGATGATCGCCGCCTGTTCTTGCAGGTCGTGGATCTGATCAATCGGCAGAAATCCGGTCATCCGCGCCCGTTTCCCAAGCGGTGCAAGGGCGCTGGCGATTTGCCCTTCATAGCTTCCGGGCGTGCTGTCCTCAAACCGGCGTGCTCCGGCGATAACAACCTCCCATTCAGGGTGATCCTTCAGCACCAATGCCATGGCCAGCGCGCATTCAAGGATGCCTTTTTCCGGCACCATGCGCCCGGCAAGCAGGATCATCGGTTTTTTGGGAGCCGGTGTCTTCAGCCAGCGCGTCGCGCCATTGCGGGCCGTCGCCACCTTGCTGGCAAGGCTGCCCGCCTGATCCAGGCCGTCGAGGAAACAGGCGCGGATATAGTCGCTGACACAGATCACGGCCGCCATCGATTCAAGAAGCCGGCGTCTTTCGGAAACGCTGCGACTGCCTTTCATGTCGCGGGGATCATTGTGAAGATACAGGGCCACGCGCAGATCCGGCCGCTTTGTTTTCAGATAGGCTGCGACATGGCACCGGCTGTGAACCTCGACAAGATCGGGTGACGGAACGCCACGCAGTGAATCTAGATAGGCGGCGGCAAACCCTATATTGCCACCACGCAGCCAGGCATGCCGCGGGCGAAGGCCGTGAAAGGCAATGCCCTCGAATGGCTGATCCACAGCTGTGCCGACAACGCGGAAACAATCCGGCGTGGCGCTGTTGCGTATCTGGTCAAGAACCACACCGGAAATGGCACCGGCATTCGCCGGCCCAAATCGCTCCTTTGACGGCAGCATGACATCGATACGGGGCGATGGCGCGATGGCGGCAAGCGAGGTGGTCTCCGCTGGTTTGTCAGATGTCATGACGCGGCACGGTCCGTTTGGCATGATTGATGGCGGGCATGCGTCATTCTATGCTACAGCCGTCGCAAGACAACAGGCTTTGCACGCGCGCAGGGCATTTTAATCTGCAGAACAGAAAAGGTTCCGGTGTGGGAAACCCGCGAATTCTGGTGATCAAGCATGGGGCCCTTGGCGATCTGGTACAGGGGTTTGACGCCTTTGCCGGCCTGCGGCATGGCCTGCCGGACGCGCATATTACGCTTTTGACATCGCCTGCCTTTGCCGGACTGTCGCGTCGTGCGCCCTGGTTTGACGAGGTCGTCGAGGATCGGCGTGCGTCCGCTTTAAATCTGGCGCAACTTTTTCGCATGCGGCGCCTGTTTCATGCGCCTTGGGATATGATCATCGACTTGCAATGCAGTCGTCGCACCGCGCGCTATCATCAATTCCTGACGCCGCCGAAAACGCGCTGGCTCGGCACCGCATCCGGCGCCAGTGACCCCTATCCGGATTTCACCGGTGTGAACAATGCCGAGAGGATGAAGGTGGCCATCGGCATGGCGGGCGGTGCCGGGGGAATAACTGCATCGCTTGACTGGCTTGCATCAGATGATCATGGGAATGATGGTGAAGGGGCTTTGGTACTGGTTCCCGGATGCTCGCCGGCAAAGCCCGGCAAACGCTGGCCAGCATCATCCTATGCTGTGCTGGCGAACAGCTTTCTTCATGATGGACGCAAGGTGGTGATCGTCGGTACCGCCGCCGACCGCGCGGCGGCCGACACGGTGTTGCGCGATGCGCCAGGCTGCATCGATATGGTGGACCGGACAGGCCTTGACGCGCTCGCGGCGCTGTTTGGGCGCGCGCATGCTGTGGTCGGCAATGACACGGGGCCAGTTTTTCTGGCTGCCAAAACCGGTGTGCCGACGCTGATGGTGATGGGCGGCGATACCGACCCGTCAATGTCGGCGCCGGTTGGCGCGCGCGCCGGGTGGATCAGACAGCAGAATGTCGGTGACGTCACGCCGCAGCAGGCAAAGGATGCGCTTGCCGCGCTGTAGCCTCCGGCCTGCAGCTGGTCAGAAGGACGATCCCGGCTGTGTCAGGAATGCGACCTCCTCGTCGGTGGATGGTCGTCCGAGAATGGCGTTGCGGTGCGGAAATCTGCCAAATCGCGCGATGATATCGCGGTGTTTCACCGCGAATTCATGTGTCAGCGGGTTGGTCAGGCGCTCGAAAAGCGGCAGCGATCGCTCCTGGATCGCCAGATCCTCGCTATGCATCATCGGCATCAGCATGAATTGCCGATAGGCCTGGTTCTCATGCGCCAGATAGTCACGTTCAATACATCGAAGACTCAACGCCAGCGCCATCTCGTCGCCGGAAAAGGCGCGCGGGCTGTCGCGGTAGATATTGCGGGTGAACTGGTCGAGGAGGAGGATCAGCGCCAGACACCCCTCTGCATTGTCGGCCCAGCCATCAAGGCGTGAAGCCAGCCCCGCGGTGATCGTCGCCTCGAACCCCCCGCGGATGGTTTCATCGAATGCCGGATCCTTCTTGTACCATTGCTCGGGTTCGCTGTCCTCGAACCAGAAGGCTAGAACCGCTGCTGATGATTTTGGCTTTGACATCGGGGACTCCGGAAGGGACGCACGCGGCCGCGCACAGGATGGCGGTGGCTGTCAGATCACTTTGCCGGGATTCATCAAATTCTTGGGATCGATGGATGCCTTGATGGCCCGCATCACGTCGAGCACTTCCGGCGCCTTGACCTTGGCAAGCTGCGCGCGCTTTGTCTGGCCGATCCCATGCTCGGCGCTGATCGATCCGCCATATTTCGCCACCTTGTCATAGATCAGATCATAGAGATCGGTCTTCTTCTCGGCGAAATCGCTGTTGCTCCGTTCATCGGCCACAAGATTGAAATGCAGATTGCCATCGCCGATATGGCCATAGCCGCAAATCCACAGATTCGGGTCGATGGTCTTCACCCCGTCGACCATCTCGGCATAGAAGGGAGCAAGCGCCGATTGCGTCAACGAGATGTCCGAACGCACCACGCCCACTGATCGCTTGTGCGATTCAGGTGCCATCTCGCGGACATCCCAAAGCGCGCGGCGCTGCGCCTCGCTGTTGGCGATGGTGGCATCAATCACAAGCCCGTCCTCGAAGGCGGCGGCCAGTGTGTCCTGGATGATGGTCTGCAGTGGTGCTTCGCCTGTCTCGTCGGGCATGCCGCTGGCCGGGTTGGTGCTGCCGATTTCCATTAGCACATTCATCGCCCCGCGGGTGGCAAGGGGCTGCGGAATTTCGGGGAAGTGCCGGAAGACGACATGCAGAATGTCCGCCGGGATCAGTTCAAACGCCTCGACCCCGCCGCCCGATGCCGCCTGCAGGCGATGTAGCAACTGCACCGCGGCGTCCACATCACGCACCTCGGCAAAGGCAGTGGCACGCGCGACAGGTTGCGGAAACAGCTTCATCGTCGCGGCGGTGATGACACCAAGTGTGCCTTCCGAGCCGACAAACAGATGCCGAAGGTCATAGCCGGTATTGTCCTTGCGAAGACCACTGAGAAGGTTGAGGACGCGCCCCCCCATCAGCACCACCTCGACGCCGAGCGTCAACTCGCGCGTGGTGCCATAGCGGACGACATTCAGGCCGCCCGCATTGGTGCCAAGATTGCCGCCGATGGTGCAGCTTCCCTTCGCGGCCAGGTTCAGCGGAAAATAGAGCCCCTCGGCCTCGGTCGCCTCGTGAAGTGTCTGCAGAACGCAGCCTGCCTCGACGGTCATCGACATGTTGGTGGGGTCGATCTCGCGGATGCGGTTCATACGGCGCAGGGACAGAACAAGGCTGTGGCCCGAGGAGTCGGGTGTGGCACCGCCCATGAACCCGGTATTTCCTCCCTGCGGCACGACGACGATGTCATGCGCGTCGGCAAAGGCCATGACCTGCGAGACCTGTTCCGTTGTTTCCGGCATCACCACGGCAAGCGCCGCTCCATGATACTGCCCGTGCCAGTCGGTCAGGAACGAAGCGGTTGCGTCGGCATCGGTTTTCAGTCCCGGATCACCGACAATGTCACGAAGCGATGCGATCAGTTCTGTTGCCAAGATGGCGACCTCCTGCGGATAAGGAGGTCATCATAGCGCCGTTACCCGGCCATCGGCAACCGACGTGACGCCGCAGACCGCCTCGCTACGTCAACCTGCCCGGCGTGTCGTTCGGTGTCGCGGCGCGGCGCAGCCGGTCATTGATCGCCTCGCCAATGCCATGAGCGGGGATCGGCGCGACGCCGATCACCTCAGTGCCGGTGGCGTCGGCCCGGTGCAGCATGTCGAACAGATTGGCAGCAGCCTCGACAAGATCGCCGGTCGGACTGAGATTGAGACCGGCCGCGCCGGCCCCCTCGATATCGCCAAACCCGATCATCTCCATGCCAGGCCGCACCTTGGTGACATTCATCTCGAGACCGGCGCGCGGCGCATAATGGCTTGCCAGCATGCCCGGGCCTGCCGGTTGATCGGTATCGGACGAAGAGGCCGCCGGTGCCAGTTCAAGGCCGGCCTCGGCAAGACAGTCTGCCACCGCCTCGCGGGTGACGCCGCCCGGTCGCAGGATCACGGCGCGGCCGGTGCTGCAGTCGACAACGGTTGATTCAACACCGCTGTCACAGCGCCCACCATCAAGAATGATATCAATCCTGCCATCCAGCCCGGCCAGAACATGGTCGGCGCGTGTTGGGCTGATCCGGCCCGACGGGTTGGCGCTTGGCGCTGCCACCGGACCGCCAAAGGCCATCAGCAGCTGCCGTGCCGCCTTACTTGCCGGCACACGAAGCGCGATCCTGTCGAGGCCGGCGCTTGTCAGGCGCGCGATCGGGCAATCCGCCTTGCGGGTGAGGACCAGCGTCAGCGGGCCGGGCCAGAAACGGGCCGCCAGCGCGCGCGCCGGCGGCGTCGCCACGCCAAGGGCAAAGGCATGGTCGGCACTGTCGACATGGCTGATCAGCGGGTTGAAGGCTGGCCGGTCCTTGGCGGCGAAGATGGCCGCGACAGCCTCGGCGTTGCAGGCATCGCCGCCAAGTCCATAGACCGTTTCGGTTGGAAAGGCGACAAGCCCGCCGGCGGCGAGCATCGCCGCCGCGGCTTCAATCGCGCTCATCGACACATCGAGCCGCCGCGTCGAACGTTCCTGATCTTTCGCGGACATCGCCGTCATTCCTCGCCTTTCACGTGCGAAGCGGGTTTAGCGCAGCTTGCCGGTCAGTGCCACCGAATTCAGGCGACGCGCCGGCCACGCTTATGGCTTGGCCTGGACCCGCAACTGTCGCATGATGCCTGCGATTTCTGTGACCGGGGCAACGCCATGTGTGGCCGCTTTACAAGTACCGCCTCTCCGGAAGAGCTGATGCGGCTTTTCGGGGTGACGGTAATGGACAATCTGCAGCCGCGATGGAATGTGGCCCCGTCGCAGGCCGCTCTTGTCATCACCCAGACCGGACTTCAGCCGGAGGCGATCTTTCCGGCATGGGGCCTGCCGCCGGGTGGCGAGAGACGCAGCTTCCTGATCAACGCACGGATGGAAACCGCGGCTGAAAAACCGACCTTTCGCGAGGCGTTCATGCATCGTCGCTGCCTGGTCGTTGCCAGCGGCTGGTATGAATGGTCGGCCCCGAAACAGCCCTGGCATGTGCAGCTGTCCGATGGCGGGGTCATGGCGTTTGGTGGGCTTTTGCTGCGGCGCGGCGACGAGGACAGGTTCGTGGTGATGACAAGTGCCGCCAATGGCGATCTTGCCGCCATCCACCATCGCCAGCCGTTGGTGCTGTCGCCGGACAAATGGCAAGGCTGGCTGACCGGCGGGCCGGCGGTGGCGGCCAGGCTGTGCGTTGCCGCGCCGGCGAACCTGTTCAACTGGTATCGTGTTGGCCCGCAAGTCGGCCGGGTGGCAGAGGATCATCCGGAGCTGGTGACGCCGCTCGATGATGCGGCGCTTGCGGCCGAAACAGCAGGCCAGCACAAGCGTAAAGCCGATGATGGCAAATCCGATGATGGCAAATCCGATGATAGACAGGGCGACCTGTTCGGATAGACCGGTCAGATATCCGTGATGGCGACCTTGCGCACCTCGATGGCATAGAGATGCCACAATACAAGTGCGCCGGCGCCGCGATAGGGCCGCCATGATCTGGCAAGAACCTCCATCTCGGCCTGTCCGGGGCGATTCTCGAGGGTCTTCAGCCGCCGCATCGCCTCCTGCAACGCGACATCATTGGCTGGCCAGGCATCCATGTCGGCAAGGGCGAAGAGCCGGAAATTGTCGGCTGTCCAGGCCCCGACCCCGCGCAGACTGACAAGCCGTTCCTGCACCGCCTGGCCCGGCATGCTGGCAAGGTCTGCCAGGTCAAGGCGGCCGCTGACAATTTCGCTGGCGATCCCGACCAGATATTCCGCTTTGCGACGTGACAGGCCGGCCGACATCATCTCGTCCGGTGTCAGGCCGGCAATGGTCTCGGCGGATGTGAACCCCTGTACCTGCATCCGTTTCATGATCGCCGAGGCCGCCACCCGCGATACCTGCTGGCCGACGATGGCGCGGGACAGCGTGTCGTAGGTCGCCGGCAGCGAGCGGTCTGGCGGCGGGCCATGGGTGGCAAGGATGCGCGCGATATCGGAATCGCGTGCCGCCAGCGCATCAAGCGCACCGCCCTCGCCATGGCCGGCATCGCTGAACAGCTTGTGGTGCATGTCGTTCATGCCGCCACGATAACAGTGACAATTGAACTGGCCAACCATGGTGGCGAACACATAAAATTGAGGTCAAACAATTTGTTAATTCTGCTAACGCTTGGCGCAAAGCGAAAAGGGGGCAGCCATGTCCGAACCGACCATGTCCGAAGCGAAGGCGGACAGGCTTCTTGTCTGGGATCTGCCCCTGCGATTGTTCCATTGGGGGCTTGCAGCGGCTGTCATCACCAATGTTGTGACAGCGAATATCGGACGTATGGATCTTCACGAGAGATCCGGACTGACCGTGCTGGCGCTTGTCGCCTTCCGGCTGTTGTGGGGGTTTGTTGGCGGGCATCACGCCAGATTCAGGAATTTCGTGCGCGCGCCACGGGCGGTGCTGGCGTGGCTTCGGGTACGTTCGGATGCATCGGAGCCGCGCGAGGCGGGGCACTCGCCACTGGCCGCACTTTCGGTGCTGGCCTTGCTGGCGGTGACCGGGTTCATGGCCATGACCGGAATGTTCGCCAGCGACGGCATTCTGTTTGACGGGCCATTGGCGCATCTGGCGCCGGCGCAGTCCGAGGCTGCCACCAAAATCCATCACCGTGCCAAGCTGGCGCTGATCCTGCTGGTGGTGATGCACCTTGTCGCCATTCTGGTCTACAAATTCGGCAAGAAAATCAACCTGACCCGCGCCATGGTGACCGGCCGCGCCAGCGAGGCCCCGCACCGGATCACCGGCGCTGATGGCCGGATCAGCCGCGAAAGGCTGATGGCCGGGCTGGTGCTGATGGCGGCGCTGCAGCTGGCGGCGCATGCGCTGCCGCTTCTACGTCCGGCCTGGTAGCTGCCGGCACCGCATGCATCTCAATCGCCCGAGACTGGCTACCAGCTTTTGTATTTCTGATGGCAGGCCTTGCAGCTTGCACCAAGCGCCTTCAGCGCCGCGCCCACCTGTGCGGCGTCCTCGCTCTGCGCGGCTTTGATCAGGTCCCTGGCGGCCTCGTGGTTCGCCGCGGCGGCATTCTTGAAGCCGGCAAAGTCAGACCAGATCGCCGGTTTTGCGCTGGTGCCTTCACCGCTTCCCTCGGGAAAATAATCGGGCATGACCATGGCCCAGGCGGCGATTTTTTCGGCTTCGCCAACCACGGCGTCAAAATCATCGAAGCTGAGGGCTTCGCCGATGGCGCGCATCGAGGTGTTGTTGGCCTTGAAGTTGGCTTTGCGGTCCTCGATCACGCCGGCGATGGCGGACAGCGATGAGATGCAGATGATGAAAGCCGCGGCGGCGGCCGAAAGACTGTGTCTGCGCATGGGAAAGTGGTCTCCTGCCAGATGTTCCGTTCAGGTGGCGCTGCGACGGCAACGCCCGGTTTTGCTTCCCGATAGATGGGAATGGTAATCAGGAAGTAAAGTCATGGCCGTGCCAAAAGCTGTCGACTTTACCATCATCAGGGCATTCTGATATGGCCCTTCGGCAAGAAAGCCCGTAAGGTCAACCTCCTCACGACTCGGGTGTTCCGGTGCTTCTTCCACGTTCCTTTATCGGTATATTGCTGACTCTCATGGCGATCCTGTTCGGTGTCTGCACGGGGCTGATCGTCAAGATGATCGGTGACGGCATCCCGCTGGTGACACTGCTGATGTATCGCTTCATCTTCTCGGTGCCGCTGTTGCTGTTGCTGGCGGTGCTGGTACGTGGGCGTGATTTCCTGCAGATCAATGCGCGGCGCACGCTGATCGTGCGGATCGGGTTCGGTTGTGTGGCGATGGCTTGCTGGTTCACCTCCATCCGGCTGCTGCCGCTGGGGCAGGCGACGGCGCTGCTGCAGAGTTCGGTGATTTTCATCACCGTGCTCTCGCCGCTGTTGCTTGGTGAGGTCATCGGCATCTATCGCTGGAGCGCCGTTGCCACCGGCATGATCGGGATCGTGCTGCTGACGGATCCCTTCACCGGTGGGTTTTCGGTGAATGTCGGGTTCGGCATCGCCGGCGCCGTGGCCAGCGCCGGGCTGGCGATCATGCTGCGGCGGCTTGGCAAGGCGGACCACCCCTTCAGCGTCGCTGTCTGGTACAATGGAAGCGGCACTGTGCTGCTGACCTCGCTGGCTTTCCTCTTGCCGGATGTGCCGATGACCGTCAGCCAGCCAGTGCTGTTCGATCTGATGCTTCTTGGCGCGGTGGCGGCGGGGCTGCAGCTCTGCATCACGTCGGCCTACAAATTTTCCGAGGCGGTGGTGATTTCCTCGATGCGGTATCTGCAGATCCCGCTTGCCGCCCTCGTCGCCTTCCTGCTGTTTGCCGAGGTCATGTCGCCGGTCGAGATCGCTGGCGGCGTGGTGGTGATCGCAAGCTGTCTGTTCATTGCCTGGCGCGAGTTTGTCCGCGCGCGGCAGCCCGTTCCAGCGGCCGATCCCGGCGCCTGACCGTCAGAAAGCGGGCGCCTGACCGCCAGTAAGCTGTTGCCAGCCGGCAGGATGCTGCCTACAACGCTAGCGGTTTTCATTCCGGCGCCGGGAGGCCGTGTCATGCCAACAACCCTGCTTCGCCTGATGGGCGAGTCCGACATCATCGACATCGACCCGTCCGATCATGACGGGGCGGTAATTCCGCGTCTGATGGGGCTGGATGCCGCCGACCGGATCAATCTTCTTGGTCATTGGCTCGATCATGACCAGGGCGAGGCGATGTCGGATGACCCGGAGACCATGTCGGCGATGACCGCCATCGGCGCGGCCTTTCTGGCCGAGCAGAGTGTTGCCGCATCCTGGGGCGGCGAGGTGAATTTTGTCGTGATGACGATCCTGCGCGAGAAATGGCCGGTCGGGTCGAAATCAAGATACCGGGCGGTTGCCGACAGGGTCGGCGCCAGCCATACCTATCTTGCGCATGTCTGCACTGCCGCGAAGCTTGACGACCTTGCCGACGAGGCCGCGCTGAAACAGTCGGAGACCGCGCAACTGATGATGGCGCTGCCGCAATACCGCCAGAACCGCAAGCGTTTTGCCAACAGCAGTGCCGTCCAGACGCTGATCAGGCAGGGGCTGTAAGGTCTATTCCGCCAGCTGCGGCAGGTTCCTGAAATAATCGAGGGCCTTGGCATTCGCCAGCGCCTCGGTATTCTTCACCGGCCGCCCATGGATGACGTCGCGCACCGCCAGTTCGGTAATCTTGCCCGATCTGGTGCGCGGGATGTCCGGAACGGCGATGACATGGCGCGGCACATGGCGCGGTGTCGCCCCCCCGCGAATGCGGGTCTTTATGGCGGTGGCAAGTTTGTCATCCAGACATCTGTCGCCGGCCATCCGCACAAACAGGATCACCCGCACATCATTGTCCCATGACTGTCCGACGACCAGCGCCTCCTCGATTTCGTCAAAAGCCTCGACCTGACGATAGATCTCGGCGGTACCGATCCGCACGCCGCCGGGATTGAGTGTGGCGTCGGACCGGCCATGGATGACAAGGCCCCCGCGCCCGGTCAGCGTTGCCCAGTCTCCATGCCGCCAGATCCCCTTGAAATGCTCGAAATAGGCGGCCCGGTATTTGGCGCCGTCGGGATCGTTCCAGAACTGCACCGGCATCGAGGGGAAGGGCTTCAGACAGCACAGCTCACCCTGCTGCCCGGTCACCGGATGGCCGTCATCATCCAGAACCTCGACCGCCATGCCAAGGCCGCGGGTCTGGATCTCGCCGGCATATACAGGCTGTGTTGGCGTTCCGAGGACAAAGCAGGAAATCAGATCTGTGCCACCCGAAATCGATGCCAGCTGCAGATCCGTGCCGACCTCCTCATAGATGAAGGCAAAGGCCTCGGCAGACAGCGGCGATCCGGTGGACATCATCACCCGCAATGCCGACAGGTCCAGCGCCTTGCCCGGCGCGAAGCCGGCATTGCGCACGGCGTCGACATATTTTGCCGAAACGCCGAAATGTGTCAGCCGCTCGCTCTGCGCGATCTGCCAGAGCCGTTCCGGCCCGGGATGGAAGGGATTGCCCTCATAGGTCACGACCGGCGCGCCGACCAACAGGCCGGATACCATCCAGTTCCACATCATCCAGCCACATGTGGTGAAGAAGAACAGCCTGTCATCCGGCGTGAGGTTGCTGTGAAGCCGCAATTCCTTGGCGTGCTGCAGCGTCACCCCGCCGACACCATGGACGATGCATTTCGGGGCGCCGGTGGTGCCGCTCGAATAGAGGATGTAGAGGGGGGCGTTGAACCCCACCCGCACGAAGTTTTGCAGTGGCGCATGATCCTCGGCTTCGGCGAACAGGCAGGCAGATGGCAGGCCGGCAAGATCGGGTGCCTCATCAAGGAAGGGGATGATCAGGCAATGCGTGACCGAGGGCATCGATGCCGCCAGTTCGCGCACCAGATCGAGACGCTTGAACGGCTTGCCGGCATAATGATAACCATCACAGGCGATCAGCAGTTTCGGCTCGATCTGGCCAAACCTGTCACGCGCACCGCCAGGCCCGAAATCGGGCGAACAGCTGGAAAAGATGCCGCCAAGCGCCGCCGTCGCCAGCATCGCGATCACCGCTTCGGGAATATTGGGGATATAGGCGGCGACGCGGTCGCCCTCGCCAATGCCGTTGTCGCGCATCCAGCCGGCGAGCCGCATCACCCGGTCCTTCAGCTGGCGCCGGGTCAGCCGAACATGCCGCCCATCCTCGCAATGCGCCGAGATGGCCAGCCGGTCATCGGCGCGGGCGAGCATGTTCTCGGCATAGTTCAAAGTCGCGTCGGGAAAGAACCGCGCACCCGGCATGGCGGTCTCGTTCTCGATCTGCCTGTCACCCTTGTCACCGATCACACCGTGCCAGTCCCAGAACAGGTCCCAGAAGATTACATGCTGGTCAACCGACCAGCGCCACAGCGTCTGGAAATCGCCCTGCCAGTCCATGCCGGTACGTTCATGTACAAAGGTTGCAAAACCCGCCACCTGGCTTGTGACAACGGCGTCCGGCGCTGGGGACCAGAGCAGATTTTCGGTTGGATCAGAGGTCGATTCGGTCATGGCTGAGACAGCATTTCACATCATTCGGGCAAGGCTTCGTGAACCATATTAGCGATGCCCCGGGCAGGCAACCGCTCATCTCCGGCGCTTTCAGGGCCGATATTTGATATCTTCATATGATCCGGAAGGGTTAAACTTGCCCGCAGGTAAATTATCTCATTAACAACAAGTTAATGCATGGTAACAAATCGGTGATTTGATTCGCCACCCACCGCGCTGACCAAGGGGATTGCCGCATGCACGCGCCCATCAAGGCCCAGATGAACGAGCTTGTCCAGAACCCGCCAGCCGCCGGGCCGTGCGAGGTTGTCGCGCTGTCACAGCGCCGGTGGATGATCGAAAGCGAGGCCGGGCCGATCGTCCAGTTCGAACTTCTCGATGATGATGTCAGTGCTTTTGTCTATGCGACCACGGCACGCGATGGCAGTGGGCCGCTCCGCGCCTCCTTCATCACCATGTTGTTGCTCGAGGACACCATCGCCACCGCCATGCGCCCGCATGGTGTCTGTTCCGGCGATGCCACGGTCACCGTCTATCGCAAGCTTGATCTGCAGGGCGCGACGCCCAACTCCATCTATCGCGAGATGATGGATTTTGCGCAGCTGGCAGCCAGTCTGCTTGCCAAGCGCGGTGTTGGCCTGCCCGAGGTGATGCCGTTTGACGAGCGGGAGATGGTCTAGCTCGTCCATCAGCCTGGTCGCGCTCTTGCATAACGCGCGATCCGGACTAGGTTAGGGGCGTGACGCAATCTCTCGCGAAAGCTCCCTCTCATGGCTTATGATTACGATCTGATTG
>Ga0255767_1002997_pt1 | contig 14456 bp, 7 predicted proteins | sample 071ome_24_FD_179967 | JGI IMG/M metagenome (GOLD analysis project Ga0255767, IMG submission 179967) | Coastal salt marsh microbial communities from the Groves Creek Marsh, Skidaway Island, Georgia - 071402CT metaG (version 2) | ecosystem: Environmental > Aquatic > Marine > Intertidal zone > Salt...
CAAGGACCAACTGGTCCACAAGGTGCTACCGGTCCTGCAGGAAGCGGAAATGATCTAGGTATTTTTGATGAAGGTAGTCTTGTCTTATCTGCTGCTACTGGAATAAACTTCTTAGGAGAAAATGTTATAGTTACTGCTTCAGGAAACATTGCTCAAGTTACAGTAACCGGAGCAACTGGTACTGGAGTTACTGGAGCAACGGGTCCTGCAGGTGCTACAGGAGCACAAGGAGCCACTGGTCCACAAGGAGCAACCGGTCCTGCTGGATCTGGAAGTTCTATAGCAGTGTTTGACGAAGGTACACTAAAAACCGCTGGTGTAACAGGGTTTAACTTTACCGGAGCTGGTGTTTTAGTTACTAATAATGGTGATTATGCTACTGTTGATATCCCGGGTGGAACCGGCGGTGGTGGCGGCGGAACTATATATGCACTTAAGGCAGATATGGGTAGATTAACAGAAAATGCTGCTGGTAAACAAACTGACGTTTCCAGGGTTGTTCAAATTACAACATCACCATTCTCTTCTAATACCGTTACCATCGGGACTATACCTAGTGCAAATGATGATAATAAAATCACCTTCACATTTGGTTCTGAATCTGTTCCTCCTTCTGCTATACATGTTTATGCTTATGATGCCAATAATAACTATTATGTTTGGACTCAGATTGCTACTTCTCTGGCAAGTTTAAATTCAATCAATCAGGTCACAGGTACTACCCAATCAACTACTACTGCACCTAGTGGAACTAACCAATATTCTTCCACTGACCTGTTAACAGGTTTTGATGGATTAGAATATTCTATAGAATTGGATCCAGCTTTGGGAGGTGCTAATAAAGCTGCTGGGTTTAATCAGCCTCTTGTTTACGGGCATTATATAGTTATTTTCAGCTTCCCTGCATAGAATTAAAGTGGGATATATAACATGCAGAATTTAATTATAAGAAGTGAAAAAAATAATATACCTTAGTGTCCAAATATAACCCAAGAACACCAGCTATTTTACTTTTGGATGGTTCTGTCGACGGAGCCCCATTGGGTGTAGATAAGTATGGTATAAATGACGATACACTACTTGGACCAAACGGTCTTGATAAGTTCCAAACTTATTCTATAAGTGTAACAGGAATTAGTGTTCAGAATGTTGGGGATGCAGAAATCAGAACTGGTGGTACTAAACAATATACTGCTTTAGATATTAAAGTTGGTGACTGGGTTAGTAACAAGAGTGGTGATGTCATCCTCCAGATTAAATCCATAACAGAAAAAACTGATAACACCATTGCATGCGTTGTAGAAGACGTTGCAATGTTGCAGGCCAAAAACAATGCTAACTCTAAAAACATCTTCATCGACAACGAGGATGTGTTCTTTTTTGAAACAAATAACGACGACAAGCCCGTTATAGCTGGATCTAATGTTCTCCTTACCTATTTTGCTGGTTCTGACACTACCCTTCACCGGATATATGGTTATTTTAATCTATATGAAGCCTTATATGCTAAGCTCTTCTACCGCGATCCTGGTCCAGTTGGATTATCGCCGGGGGATTTAGTTACCGTTGGTAGTACGGGTTCTATAGAAAAACTGACCCCTGGGAAAACTGCAATTGGTGAGGTCTCTGAGGTTTCCTCTGATCCTAATTATCTTTGGGTTAGACCTTTCTTAAAGTTTGTAAATACTTTTGAAGATCCTGAAGGTCTGACAGGATCCCCGGGTTCAATTTATTATGCGGATCCTAACAATCCTGGAAAGTTTACTCATTCTATATCGTCAGGGAAACCAGTATTTGTACAATTAACTGACCCGGTGCCAACTACGGTAACTGGTGTAACCGGTGCTTCGTTATCTGGTACTGATACATTATTAATTAATGGGATAACAGGGGCATCAGGCCCTGCAACACAATCAGAGATGATCTCTCAGATTAATGCGGGATCTTCCCTCCATTATGTTACCGCTTCTTCTTACAGTTCCTTTGCAGAAACTACTTCTAGTGATAATTCATTAATCTACGGTGATGTAGTCATACCTAACGCCTCCCTTAACAGTGGAAATCCTGTAGAAATATCAATCTCGGATGGAACTAATTCTCTTAATATATCTTTTACCGGTGGTGGTAACATTGCTTTTGGTGGTGCTACTATAAACGCTTTTTCAGCACAGGATACCGTAAATGGTAACGGGGTAGCAACAATTATAAATAATGCAATAACTTCTGCTGGAGCTTCCGGCCCGGCAGTTGTTGCTTCTGCTTCACCCGATTTTTCAAATGGTAGTAACACATCAACATATAATGGATTAAAACTCCTTTCAACCAACGGGGGTGATACAATTACTGTTTCTACAATTACAGCGGGGTTGAGTTATAATTTTGAGGGTCCGGGCGGTTTATTTGGTGTTAATGCAACCTCAATACCAGAGGTAAATAATGTACTTAGGCTAACCCGTCCTTATGGTGGAGAAATTCTGCTCCAGGGTTCCGGATCTTTTGTTAATAATAATGGGTATAACAGTGCTTCCAACGGATCCCCTGCTCATTTAGCTTTGTTATACCCGGAAGCCTCTGGATCTAACGTAGCTATATACGGTCCTACAGGTGCTCAAGAAACGGCAGGAGCAACGGGTATACAATTTATAGGCGGTACGGGTACCACTGTAACCATGGGTGGAACCGGTGACTTTGTCACAGTAACTATTGCCACTAGCGGAGCAGGTACAGCTGGGACCTCTGGTACCTCAGGAACATCTGGACTTTCGGGTGTTAGTGGAACCTCTGGAACGTCAGGAACTTCTGGCTTAACTGGTACTTCTGGAACATCTGGAATTAACGGTACTTCTGGTACCTCTGGTCTAATGGGTACATCAGGTACCTCTGGAATCAGTGGAACTGCTGGAACCTCGGGAACATCAGGATTAACCGGTACCTCTGGAACCTCGGGAATCAACGGTACTTCTGGTACCTCTGGTCTGATGGGTACTTCGGGTACCTCTGGATTATCAGGAACTTCTGGAACTTCTGGTTTATCTGGAACAAGCGGTACGAGTGGACAAACAGGTACTTCTGGAACCTCTGGTATAAATGGTACTTCTGGAACTTCGGGTATTACTGGAACCTCTGGAACCTCAGGACTTTCAGGAACTTCTGGAACTAGTGGACAATCCGGAACTTCGGGTACCTCTGGTGTTGATGGAACTTCCGGTACATCAGGATCTAACGGAACCTCAGGAACATCTGGAATTACTGGAACATCTGGTACCTCAGGTCTTTCTGGCACCTCTGGAACAAGTGGACAAAGTGGGACTTCAGGTACATCCGGTGCTAATGGTACTTCTGGTACATCAGGAATCGCTGGGACCTCTGGAACCTCCGGTATATCAGGTACTTCTGGACTTTCAGGAACCTCTGGAACAAGTGGACAAAGTGGAACGTCTGGATTATCAGGAACGTCTGGTACTTCTGGATCTAACGGAACCTCAGGAACATCTGGAATTACTGGAACTTCTGGAACCTCAGGTCTTTCTGGCACCTCCGGAACAAGTGGACAAAGTGGAACTTCTGGTTTATCTGGAACTTCTGGAACCTCTGGTTTAGACGGTACTTCAGGAACATCTGGAATTACTGGAACCTCTGGTACTTCAGGTCTCTCTGGAACCTCAGGAACAAGTGGACAAAGTGGAACATCGGGTCTTTCTGGAACATCTGGTACATCGGGAATCACTGGAACCTCTGGAACCTCTGGTATATCTGGTGTCAGCGGGACATCAGGAACATCAGGATTGGATGGAACCTCTGGTACATCTGGTTTATCTGGCACAAGTGGAACCTCTGGTATATCTGGAACATCTGGAACCTCTGGTATATCTGGAACATCTGGAACCTCTGGTTTGTCTGGAACATCTGGAACCTCTGGTATATCTGGAACATCTGGAACCTCTGGTTTAGATGGAACGAGTGGAACCTCTGGCTTATCAGGTACTTCTGGAACCTCTGGTTTATCTGGTACCTCTGGAACCTCTGGTTTGTCTGGAACTAGTGGAACCTCTGGTTTGTCTGGAACTAGTGGAACCTCTGGATCTGATGGTACTTCTGGTACTTCTGGACTATCAGGAACATCAGGAACGTCGGGACTTTCCGGAACATCAGGAACATCAGGAACATCAGGACTATCAGGTACCTCTGGAACCTCTGGCTTATCAGGTACTTCTGGAACCTCTGGATCTGATGGTACTTCTGGTACTTCTGGACTATCAGGAACATCAGGACTTTCGGGAACATCAGGAACATCAGGACTATCCGGTACTTCTGGAACTTCAGGTAATTCTGGAACTTCTGGAACCTCTGGTTTATCTGGGGTTAGTGGTACATCTGGTACCTCTGGAACATCAGGCATTGACGGAACATCCGGTACATCTGGATTATCTGGAACTTCTGGCACTTCTGGTTTATCTGGAACATCTGGTACTTCTGGAATCTCTGGAACCTCAGGAACCTCTGGCTCCTCCGGTACATCCGGCTTGTCTGGAACTTCAGGAACATCTGGTATAGACGGAACCTCTGGAACATCTGGTTTATCTGGTACTTCAGGAACTAGTGGATCGAGTGGAACATCCGGTACAAGCGGACAAAGCGGAACATCAGGAACATCTGGTTTAGATGGAACCTCAGGAACTTCTGGTTTATCTGGAACCTCTGGTACTTCTGGAATCTCTGGAACCTCAGGAACCTCTGGTTCCTCTGGTACTTCTGGCACATCTGGATTATCTGGAACCTCAGGAACCTCTGGTTTATCAGGAACCTCAGGAACAAGCGGACAGAGTGGAACCTCAGGAACAAGCGGACAGAGTGGAACCTCAGGAACAAGCGGACAGAGTGGAACCTCTGGTTTATCTGGAACAAGCGGAACATCTGGTTCTTCTGGAACCTCTGGAATCTCTGGTGTTAGTGGAACCTCTGGTACTTCTGGAGATTCAGGTACTTCTGGAACTTCCGGACTATCCGGTACTTCTGGAACCTCAGGTTCTTCTGGTACGTCTGGTCTATCCGGAACATCCGGAACTTCAGGATCTTCTGGTACGAGCGGTACCTCTGGATTGTCTGGAACATCAGGAACATCAGGAGTTGATGGAACAAGCGGTACATCTGGTTTATCTGGAACAAGCGGAACCTCTGGATCCTCTGGTACAAGTGGTACCTCTGGTCTATCTGGTACAAGTGGTACCTCAGGATCTTCTGGAACAAGTGGAACAAGTGGTGTTGATGGGACCTCAGGTACATCTGGTCTCTCTGGAACCTCGGGAACTTCTGGATCTTCTGGAACAAGCGGAACCTCTGGACTTTCAGGAACTTCTGGAACCTCTGGCTCTTCCGGAACTTCCGGAACTTCCGGACTTTCTGGAACCTCCGGTACAAGTGGAGTCAATGGAACTAGCGGAACTTCAGGAGAATCTGGAACTTCCGGTACTTCCGGATTAAATGGTACGTCTGGCACTTCGGGTTCTTCTGGCACCTCAGGAATTTCTGGAGTAAGTGGTACTTCTGGTACTTCTGGTACTTCTGGTATTTCTGGAACCTCAGGAACCTCTGGTTCTTCAGGAACGAGTGGAACTTCTGGAATCTCTGGAACCAGTGGAACATCCGGAACCTCTGGTTCTTCTGGAACCTCAGGAACCTCAGGACTTTCTGGAACCTCCGGTACAAGTGGATCCTCTGGAACATCAGGAACTTCAGGCTTATCCGGAACTTCCGGGACCTCTGGATCTTCTGGAACTAGTGGAACCTCGGGATTCTCTGGAACAAGTGGAACCTCTGGGTTAAATGGAACTTCTGGAACATCAGGATCTGCTGGAACTTCAGGAACAAGTGGTTCTTCTGGAACAAGTGGAACTTCAGGGCTTTCTGGAACATCAGGAACTTCAGGTTCTTCTGGAACAAGTGGAACATCAGGATCTGCTGGAACTTCAGGAACAAGCGGTTCTTCTGGAACCTCAGGAACTTCAGGACTTTCTGGAACATCAGGAACTTCAGGTTCTTCTGGAACCTCTGGAACGAGTGGTTCTGCTGGAACTTCTGGAACAAGTGGTTCTTCTGGAACCTCAGGAACTTCAGGGCTTTCTGGAACCTCTGGAACAAGTGGTTCTTCAGGAACCTCCGGAACAAGTGGTTCTGCTGGAACCTCTGGAACAAGTGGTTCTTCTGGAACAAGTGGAACTTCAGGACTTTCTGGAACATCAGGAACTTCAGGTTCTTCTGGAACAAGTGGAACCTCGGGATCTGCTGGAACTTCAGGAACAAGCGGTTCTTCTGGAACCTCGGGAACTTCAGGACTTTCTGGAACATCAGGAACTTCAGGTTCTTCTGGAACATCAGGAACATCAGGATCTGCTGGAACCTCAGGAACAAGTGGTTCTTCTGGAACCTCAGGAACTTCAGGACTTTCTGGAACCTCAGGAACAAGTGGTTCTTCTGGAACCTCTGGGACGAGTGGTTCTGCTGGAACCTCTGGAACAAGCGGTTCTTCTGGAACCTCGGGAACTTCAGGACTTTCTGGAACATCAGGAACTTCAGGTTCTTCTGGAACATCAGGAACATCAGGATCTGCTGGAACCTCAGGAACAAGTGGTTCTTCTGGAACCTCAGGAACTTCAGGACTTTCTGGAACCTCAGGAACAAGTGGTTCTTCTGGAACAAGTGGAACCTCGGGATCTGCTGGAACCTCTGGAACAAGCGGTTCTTCTGGAACCTCAGGAACTTCAGGACTTTCTGGAACTTCTGGAACAAGTGGTTCTTCTGGAACCTCTGGAACGAGTGGTTCTGCTGGAACCTCTGGAACAAGCGGTTCTTCTGGAACCTCGGGAACTTCAGGACTTTCTGGAACATCAGGAACTTCAGGTTCTTCGGGAACCTCTGGAACAAGTGGATCTTCTGGAACCTCGGGAACAAGTGGATCTTCAGGAACCTCAGGAACAAGTGGATCTTCAGGAACCTCAGGAACTTCGGGTTCTTCTGGAACCTCAGGAACAAGTGGTTCTTCTGGAACCTCAGGAACAAGTGGTTCTGCTGGAACTTCGGGAACAAGTGGTTCTTCAGGAACGTCAGGAACTTCAGGCTCCGCTGGAACTTCGGGAACGAGTGGTTCTGCTGGAACCTCTGGAACAAGTGGTTCTTCAGGAACGTCAGGAACTTCAGGCTCCGCTGGAACTTCGGGAACGAGTGGTTCTGCTGGAACCTCTGGAACAAGCGGTTCTTCTGGAACCTCGGGAACTTCAGGACTTTCTGGAACCTCAGGAACTTCAGGCTCCGCTGGAACTTCAGGAACAAGTGGTTCTGCTGGAACCTCAGGAACAAGTGGATCTTCAGGAACCTCGGGAACTTCGGGTTCTTCTGGAACCTCAGGAACTTCAGGCTCCGCTGGAACTTCAGGAACTTCAGGCTCCGCTGGAACTTCAGGAACATCTGGTTCTTCTGGAACATCAGGAACAAGTGGATCTTCTGGAACATCCGGAACAAGTGGCTCTTCAGGAACCTCAGGAACAAGTGGTTCTTCAGGAACCTCAGGAACCTCAGGAACAAGTGGTTCTTCAGGAACCTCGGGAACAAGTGGTTCTTCTGGAACATCAGGAACCTCTGGTTCTTCTGGAACATCAGGAACAAGTGGTTCTTCTGGAACCTCAGGAACAAGTGGCTCTTCTGGAACCTCTGGAACAAGTGGTTCTTCTGGAACATCAGGAACCTCTGGTTCTTCTGGAACCTCGGGCACAAGTGGTTCTTCTGGAACCTCTGGGACAAGTGGCTCTTCTGGAACCTCTGGAACAAGTGGCTCTTCAGGAACCTCCGGCACAAGTGGCTCTTCGGGAACCTCCGGCACAAGTGGTTCTTCAGGAACAAGCGGAACAAGTGGTTTCTCTGGAGTCGATGGAACTTCCGGTTCTTCGGGAACCTCAGGCACAAGTGGATCTTCTGGAACAAGTGGAACTTCAGGTTCTTCAGGAACCTCTGGCACAAGTGGATCTTCTGGAACCTCAGGCACAAGTGGATCTTCTGGAACAAGTGGAACAAGTGGAACAAGCGGTTCTTCTGGAACATCAGGAACCTCGGGTTCTTCTGGAACCTCTGGAACAAGCGGATCTTCTGGAACCTCTGGAACAAGTGGCTCTTCAGGAACCTCGGGAACAAGTGGCTCTTCAGGAACCTCAGGCACAAGTGGCTCTTCTGGAACCTCAGGAACAAGTGGCTCTTCTGGAACATCAGGAACTTCAGGCTCCTCTGGAACTTCAGGAACATCTGGTTCCTCTGGAACCTCTGGAACAAGCGGATCTTCTGGAACCTCAGGCACAAGTGGATCTTCAGGAACAAGTGGAACAAGTGGCTCTTCAGGAACCTCGGGATCTTCTGGAACAAGCGGTGCTACTGGACCAACTGGCCCTGCTTATGAATATCGCCAAGTACTTTATGTTGATCCTAATGGATCCGATAGTGCATCAGATGCTAATTACATCGGACCAGATTCAGCATATGCACCTCAACCTGGTGATCTTACTAAACCTTGGAGAACAATAGGTGGTGCTATTAATTGGTACAAATCAAACGGATTCACTGGAGCTCATAGTGGAACCCCAACGGTATTTGTTTGGCCAGGTAACTACACTGCGGAAACCAGCCCAATAGAAATAACCTCAAACTTGGAGATAAACCTTCAATTAAGTGGAGGTGTAATTATTCCTTACGCGGTTTCTTCTGATGGATTATTCTACTTCAAAGGAATTAATGGGGTGTTAAATATTACCGGTCAAGATGCTGGAGATACAGGAACTAGCGCTTATCCAAGCTCTGAAATTTCAGGAACCGGAATACTAGTTGCGATGGATAACCAAACTGATGATGCGGAACTTAACATTGATGGAATTTCATTAAGATCTAATGATGTTGTATTAAGTCTTGCTCCTGGTTCTACTGGGTCTGGGGACTCTGATATTTACATCAACAATACGAAGATAGTTAACTATGGTACAACTGATACTCCAGCGGTAAGATTGTCCGGCCCTCTATATGCTGGTATCGAGAATTCTTCGATTATCAATCAATTTGGTGACGGTAATCCAGATGTAGGTGTAATCAACATGGGAAGTAAAGGACGCTTGAATCTAATTAATTCTATCGTCTGGCAGAAAGGCGTTAACAGCTCCACCGATACCTCTGGTATTGCAGTAAATATTGGCGGTTCTTCTGCTAATCAAGGAGATCACTACATCACTTTATCTGGTAACACATTCTACACTGCATATCCTAAAAATGGTCAGGTCCTCTATGACAATAATGCATCTTCTAATGGGGTAATAAGTGTTTATACTAACTCCAACAACGTGCACAACATGGCTCCGCCTGATACTGCAGGTAGTGGTACCTTCCTACTTAACGGTCCTGGAACTTTAACCCTTAAATATCTTGAACCCCCAACATGGTAATGATATTAGGTTGGATATATAGAAAGCATAAATAGAACTGAGAAACCTTGAAGTCATATACTACTCCTTATAATTGGTCAACAGCTACCCTCAATTTACCTGAGGATTACCTATTGGTAAGAATAACTAGCGCTACCGCTGGTAATGGAGGTACACTGACACTTCCCCAGGTAACTGCGGCGGGTAGTTATATTGAATATGGTTATGAGATAGTGATTCTTGATACCGGTGGATATGTAGGCGGTAGTGGTGTTACTATTGAGGTAAATCCTTCTGATACTGGTTATATTATTGATGGTGATAGTAGCATAACTTGGAATAAAACAAACCAGTCAATTAGAGTTGTTTATAGAGGAGATGGAAGATGGGTAACATTACAAGGATCAGATGGAACCTCAGGAACTTCTGGTTCCTCTGGAACTTCAGGTACAAGTGGATCTTCTGGAACGTCTGGTAGTTCAGGTTCTTCTGGAACGAGTGGATCTTCTGGAACTTCAGGAACCTCCGGCTCTTCTGGAACTAGTGGCTCCTCTGGAACATCAGGCTCTTCTGGAACGTCTGGAACATCAGGCTCTTCCGGAACAAGTGGATCCTCTGGATCCTCTGGATCTTCAGGAACCTCTGGAACATCCGGAACTTCAGGAACCTCTGGAAAATCTGGATGTGACGCTATTTGGAAGTACGAGTCCGGTGTATTAACATCTCCTGGGTCTGGAAACTTTGGTTTTGACTGGACCGGAACTTGGCCTTCTGGACAATGGGCTGGTAGGAATTTTCTAATCCATGAAACATCTTTTGATCCAAGTGTAAACCAGGCACTTTTGCTTGGTAGCATGACAGTTAATGGTAGTATCACCCTAACCTCTGTAAATGGTACTGCCCAATTAGTTGTAACTGGTACTTGGACCGCAGTAACCGATAATGGAACTTGGTGGATGTTCTCAGCAGGGAACTTATACTTTACCGGAGGTAGCGCTTCTAATGGTGAAGAATTCTGTGTCAAATTTAGTGTAGGTGGTGCTTCTGGAACCTCAGGAACATCAGGCTCTTCTGGAACTTCTGGAACCTCTGGGTATACCTCGGGTCTTTACTTAGAGGCGAATGTTACCTCTCGTAGTTCTAGTGTTGAAAACCCAAACACCCTAAGTGATGGTGAACTTATAGTACAGCCACATAACACGGTAACACAGGATCCTTTAAACATTAGCTCTAATGGACTCCAGCAAGTGGGTATTTCTGTTGATGCTTATCTAGATCCAGCACTTACAACTTTACAGACAAACGCATTACTGCCAATCCTATCGACAATTGAGGATGCTGCAAATAGTGGAAATTACTCTGATGGTGATACAATCGCCACTTTCTCGTTTAAAAACATTTCCCAGACTGGTTCATTTACACTCGGTGTAGTATACATCGACACTTTAATAAACCCTTGGAGTGATTTTTGGGATTTTGATTCCTCTTTTGGTTCTTTCACTTACCTAAATGGTAATGGGAGTACAAGCTCCCCATATTACACTGTAGATGTTAATGGAGATATTGGGTCGGGGGATGTAATACAACTTGTAGCTTATAACATTGTAGGAAATGCTGGAACCTCTGGTACTTCAGGAACCTCTGGTACTTCAGGAACTTCGGGTTCTTCAGGATCGTCAGGATCGTCTGGTTCTTCAGGCACAAGTGGATTTTCAGGATCATCTGGTTCGTCAGGATCTTCTGGCTCTTCAGGCACAAGTGGATCTTCAGGATCGTCAGGTTCTTCCGGTTCTTCTGGTTCCTCTGGAACTAGTGGATCGTCGGGTTCATCTGGATCTTCTGGGTCATCGGGTTCTTCGGGAACAAGTGGGTCTTCAGGATCGTCAGGTTCTTCTGGTTCTTCTGGTTCTTCTGGTTCTTCTGGAACTAGCGGATCTTCTGGATCTAGTGGATCCTCTGGATCGTCAGGCTCTTCTGGAACTAGTGGAATAACCATTTCTGATGCATGTTGGGAATGGGGAACATCATCAACCCCTTCAGCTGGAGATATCTACACCAATAGTGGTGCTATCGGTTCTACTGTAACTACTTTTTACATTTCTGATACCGATACTGACTCTAATAACGTTGACGCTTATTTAGATAGTGTTAGCGTTGGTAGTATTATTGTTATTACTATAAATGGCGAAAAATACTCTTACACTGTAACCTCTAATGTTGATTCTGGGAATTATCATACGCTGGGAGTTACCTTTATAACTTCTACAACTACGAATAATTCACCAATTCCAGGTTCCTTAACTTGTATAGTTTCATCTATTGCAGGAACTTCTGGAACTTCTGGATCTTCAGGTTCGTCAGGAACAAGTGGATCTTCAGGATCTTCAGGATCTAGTGGTTCCTCAGGATCTAGTGGTTCATCAGGCTCATCAGGTTCTTCAGGCTCGTCAGGAACAAGCGGATCTTCAGGATCTTCTGGTTCTTCAGGAACAAGTGGATCATCAGGTTCTTCAGGATCGTCGGGTTCTTCTGGTTCATCAGGTTCATCAGGTTCATCAGGTTCATCCGGAACAAGCGGATCTTCAGGATCTTCTGGAACTAGTGGATCGTCGGGTTCTTCAGGATCGTCGGGTTCTTCTGGTTCATCAGGTTCATCAGGTTCATCCGGAACAAGCGGATCTTCAGGATCTTCAGGATCTTCTGGAACTAGTGGATCGTCGGGTTCTTCAGGATCGTCGGGTTCTTCTGGTTCTTCTGGTTCTTCTGGTTCATCAGGATCTTCAGGTTCTTCTGGAACAAGTGGATCCTCAGGTTCTTCAGGTTCTTCGGGATCTTCAGGTTCTTCAGGATCTAGCGGTTCTTCAGGATCTAGCGGTTCTTCTGGATCGTCAGGCTCATCAGGCTCTTCTGGAACAAGTGGATCCTCAGGTTCTTCAGGCTCTTCGGGATCTAGTGGTTCTTCAGGATCATCAGGTTCTTCAGGATCCTCAGGTTCTTCTGGAACTAGTGGATCATCGGGTTCTTCAGGATCCTCAGGTTCTTCTGGAACTAGTGGATCATCGGGTTCTTCTGGATCATCAGGCTCTTCTGGTTCTTCTGGTTCTTCTGGAACAAGCGGATCTTCAGGATCTTCAGGATCTTCTGGAACCAGTGGTTCTTCAGGTTCTTCAGGATCATCAGGTTCTTCAGGTTCTTCAGGCTCTTCTGGGACCTCGGGTATAACTAAATCCTTGGCTTATTATAATTGGGGTTCTTCTACAACTCCACCTTCAGGGGATATTTATACGAATAATGGTGCAGTTGGAAGTGCCGTAACAAACATTTATGTAAATGATACTGATAGGGATTCACATAACATTGGAGGAATTCTTAATCAGATGTTGCCTTCGGGTTTTATTATAATAGAAGTCAACGGAGAAACGTACAGCTACCAAGTAGATTCAATTACAGATAATGGAAGTTACGTTGATTATGACGTCACATTTGTTTCTGCAACATTTAATAATAACTCCCCGATAGGAGGATCTTATACCGGGATTGATCTTACATTCAATGGTTCCTCTGGAACTAGTGGATCTTCAGGATCTTCTGGTTCTTCTGGTTCTTCTGGTTCTTCTGGTTCTTCTGGTTCTTCTGGTTCATCCGGAACAAGTGGATCCTCAGGGTCTTCAGGTTCTTCAGGTTCTTCAGGTTCTTCAGGTTCTTCAGGATCTAGTGGTTCTTCAGGATCTAGCGGTTCTTCAGGTTCTTCTGGAACAAGTGGATCCTCAGGTTCTTCAGGTTCTTCAGGATCTAGTGGTTCTTCTGGATCTAGCGGATCTTCAGGATCTTCAGGATCTTCAGGTTCTTCAGGTTCTTCAGGTTCATCTGGAACAAGTGGATCCTCAGGTTCTTCAGGCTCTTCGGGATCTAGTGGTTCTTCAGGATCTTCAGGCTCATCAGGTTCTTCGGGATCTTCAGGTTCATCTGGAACAAGTGGATCCTCAGGTTCTTCAGGTTCTTCGGGTTCTTCAGGATCTAGTGGTTCTTCAGGATCTAGCGGTTCTTCAGGTTCTTCAGGTTCTTCAGGAACAAGTGGATCTTCAGGTTCATCAGGATCATCAGGAACCTCAGGTTCATCAGGTGTTTCAACTTATGGATTCCGTACAGAATACTCTACATCCACAACATCAGCAGACCCAGGTTCAGGTAAATTTAGATTTAACGCCTCTGACCCTGCAGCAGCTACTGAAGTTTATATTAGTGAAACTGATTTAAATGGTTTAGGTGTAGACCCAATATTAGGTACTCTAACAGATTCTACAAATGGTAATAAATCTGTTATAACATTTAGATTAGAATCAAATCAAATATATTATGATTCAGCATATGTTACTGCCCAAACAGATAATGGTGGTTGGAGAACATTAGATATTACTCATATTGATAAAAGTGGTTGGACTAATGTAGGTAATGGCGATGCTATGTTCATGGCTATTGAACTTATAGGAGATAAAGGTTCATCAGGTACTTCAGGATCTAGTGGTTCGTCAGGGTCTAGTGGTTCTTCTGGAACTTCTGGTTCATCAGGTTCTTCGGGATCATCAGGTTCATCAGGTTCATCAGGTTCATCAGGTTCCTCTGGATCGAGTGGTTCATCAGGATCCTCAGGCTCATCAGGATCTAGTGGTTCTTCAGGAACTTCTGGCTCATCAGGATCTTCAGGATCTAGTGGTTCGTCGGGATCTTCAGGTTCTTCAGGATCTAGTGGTTCTTCAGGATCTTCAGGTTCTTCTGGAACAAGTGGATCCTCAGGTTCTTCAGGTTCTTCGGGATCTTCAGGTTCTTCAGGATCTAGCGGTTCTTCAGGATCTAGCGGTTCTTCTGGATCGTCAGGCTCATCAGGTTCTTCTGGAACAAGTGGATCCTCAGGTTCTTCAGGCTCTTCGGGATCTAGTGGTTCTTCAGGATCTTCAGGCTCATCAGGTTCTTCGGGATCATCAGGTTCATCTGGAACAAGTGGATCCT
>Ga0255767_1003001_pt1 | contig 14434 bp, 8 predicted proteins | sample 071ome_24_FD_179967 | JGI IMG/M metagenome (GOLD analysis project Ga0255767, IMG submission 179967) | Coastal salt marsh microbial communities from the Groves Creek Marsh, Skidaway Island, Georgia - 071402CT metaG (version 2) | ecosystem: Environmental > Aquatic > Marine > Intertidal zone > Salt...
TCCGGTATCGCTTTCAATCTTGGCTACGCATGAATCGAAAGCGCGTCGTTTTGCTGTTTCGTCTTCATCATCGTAGTTATTGAATATGAAAGAGAACACTTCTTCCGCCTTCCGCTCGGGTTCACGAATAAAATCTTCCATACGAAATGGGTACAAAGCATCTTCGCCGAGCGCTTTCGCGTCTCTCAGCGCCGTCTCGTGAAGCTTTATGTAATTTTCCAACAATTCTCCAACAGTCACTCGCCCGTTCAGCTCTTTCATCGCGTTCAGCGCCATCGCATTTGCTATTGGATGTCTCGTTACGTACACGTGTTTCGTCGTTTTCATCCCGACCCTTTTATACAACGCGCGTAGAAAAGTCCCGATGATGGCATTTGGCGGCGATTTTTCGACGACAAACGCGATTTCATCCTCCTCTTTTTCTTTCTCTCCCTCGAACCTCTTTGATGAGCTCGCGACATCTTTAAAACCCCAGTGCACTCCAAAACTATTCATCAACTTCACCCCGTTTTCGTCCGTGTTCAACGCCGACCTTTCGTCTAAGTGATACGCCTCGTTTAAAGCGTATCTCCCTAAACCATTCCTCGCGAAGTTCCTCCCCGACCGCGACGATTGCCACTCGTCGCCGATGCCAAACTTCGGGTACACGTCTTGCACAAACATCCCTTCCGCGTGATCCGCAACCTTCCGGCTCGCAAACGCTCCAATCTTCTCGTGCGCGCTCACGCAGGACCACACGATTGACGTCCCTCCGCGGTGTGGACCGCCGATTAAGACCGCCGTCGTTTGCATCCTTCTCAGTTTTTCTCGCCACTGCGGTAAGGTTAATCCGAGTTTCTCGTGGCCGAAGAAAATCGCCGCTCCGTACCTAGAGTGCGCGTAAAGACACACCGCGAACATGCCCGCGTAGAGAATAAACACCGGAGCCCATATTTTCCAGCACCCCCCCTCGGCAGTTGTCTTCTGACGCTCAAAATCACTCTGACTCTCTTTGCCTCTCGTCGTCGTCCTCTTTTGCCGCCGCTCAGTTTTTCCTTCCTCGCGACGAGCATCGTCGGTGTTATCTTCTTCTTCTTCTTCTTCTTCTTCTTCTTCCTCCTTCTTCTTCTTCGTCATGGACGTTTTTACGGAAACAAAGTTCGTTGCGTGTACGGACGACAAAGACGTCGTTTTCGCGCCTTTTCGCCTTCTTCGGGGGGACATTTTTCTTGGCAAAATTATATATGAAGCGCGAGGAGCCAAAAGAATCAGCGGCAAACGACGACGACGACGACGACAACAACAACAGCAACTTCACACCAATAATCGACGGACCAATCGACGGCGCTTTTTTCAAAGTTGTTTGTTTCGTGTGATGTCTGTGTCCTTTTGTGATGATGGGCATTATCATGGGGGGTGCTCAAAACCCGAGACCTTTCTTGTTGAGTTTAGGGTTTTGAGGGGAAGTTTGGGCAAAAAAAAAAAGATCTCTCTCTCCAATCTCCTCTCGTAGGAGATCTCGCTCCGTGAAAAAAAAAGAGGAAAAAAAACCTTCGAAAAGAGGGGGATTTTTTTTTCCTATAAAACACGAGAAACACGCGCGAGATATATATACAATATATAAACGCGAACGTCACAAATAAGCACGCATAATGTTTTCCGCGACCACACAATCCGCTCGATCGGTTTCTGCGCTCAGAAAGCCCGTCGCGAACGCTCGCGCGAACAGGTACGGCCGGAGATTGTTTTTGTTGTTTTTTATTTTTTTCGCGTACGCTTGTTTGTGTGCGAATTTGGGGGAGAGATGCTTCTCCGATGTGAGGGGGAGATATTTTTCTTTTCTTCCGCGAGCGAGCGGGGTCTTCGCGTCTTCTGTCGACGGTTTTCAATCGCGGGAATCCCGGTCGAAACAGTAAAGGCCACGACGGGTTGCCGGGCGTTTTTTGTACGCGGTCGCGGTTTTTTTTCGGTTTGCGCTCGCGTTCTCTCATCCCATCGATTGATCTTCTCTGACACTTATCCCTTCTTCTCTCTCTCTCTATCCAAAATCTCAAACATCGTATCTTCAACTTTGAAAACAAACAAAATAGAACCGTCATCAAAGCTACGGCGACGAACACGGAAAAGAAGCTCTCTCCGCTCGAAAGAGGGGGCACGAAATCCGGCGACGAGGCGTTCGGCAAAGATGCCGCCGCGACCACGAAAGCTGGCATGATGGGCAAAACCGCCCAGAAGTGGGAGGACTCTCGCTGGGTGAATGGCACCTGGGACCTCGCGCAATTCGCCAAGGCTGACGGCACCACGGATTGGAACGCGGTCATCGACGCTGAAATTGTGCACAGAAAAATGTTGGAAGAGAACCCGGCGGTTTACGACGAAGACGGCACGTTTGACCTCGGCCAAATCCCGTGGCAAGTGTGGATGACTCGCTTTCACTTGCCGGAGGCGGAGAAGGCCAACGGCAGAGCCGCGATGGTCGGTTACTTGTTCGCGTATTTGATCGACGCGGCCACGCACACTGGTTTGGTCGAGTTGCACGACTCGTTCTTGGGTAAGACAGCGATCTTTGCGACCGTCTTGTTCGTCTGCTTTGTCAGACAGTTGAGCGATTTGGACAACTTGAAGGTGTTGGCGGACGAGGCGACGTTTTACGACAAACAGTGGCAACAATCGTGGGAAGGCGTCGAGAGACCGTCCGAGAAGAAGGATTAAGAAGAAGAATTAAGTATTATTATTAGAAAGTAAGAGAAAGATAATATAAATCAGAATGACACAGAGAGAGAGACGATAGTCGATGCGAGGTAGAGGAGAAATCGAGTGCGAGGGATGATCATTGTAGAACTACGAAACACCACAGAGGAAGAGAAAAGGCTTGTTGATGAGAAGAGCCGCTAGCCGAGAATAATCAACAATTTATCACGAAGAGAGCGAAAAAAGCCACTCCAATTGCGCGGGTGCGCTTGCAGATTAAAGCGATTTTTTAATTGAATATACCAAAATTATAATAGAAAACATTCGGTCGTTGCGTGCGCGCGTACGCGACGCGCGCGTCGTTTGCTCTCTCGATGTTGTTGTCGGTATCGTTCACGAGTTCAAAGTCGTTACAAAAAATCTTTTTTCTTTCTCGCGTAAACGCACATGCGTTTCGCGGCTGCGGCAATACCAACACCGCCATCAACAACCGTCGCGTCGTCTTCTGCGCGTTCTCGTCATTGTTATCATCATTCACGCGAGAATCTTCGTCAAAGTCGTCATCTTCCATCGCGCGCTTCGTTTTCGGGAAACTCGTTTTTGAAACGTCGACATCATCATCGCGCGCTTGAAAGACAACAAACGAACGCGCGAACGATGACGACAAAGACGAGGTTGACATCGTCGAAGGATGATGGTGATCGCGATAGCAACGAGGATGCCATTGAACTCTTGACAATGCTCCGAGCGATGATTGCCAATCGACAAAAGTTCCCCGAGTTGAGGAAGAAGTGCGTGCAGTTCTTCGAGCAAAAGATGCTGGAAAAAGAAAAAGAAGGGAACAACAAATATTCGATACCGCCGCGGATATGTTTAGATTGCGTGGAGATTTTAGAAAAAGAACGACGCGCGAGAGAGATAGAAATGCACGAATCTTTCGAGCGAGATGGTGAAGAAGAAGAGGAAGATGAATTTTACGACCGAAACTGGGGACAGGAAGAGTCCTACGACGAAGACGACGCGCGAGCGCCATCCGTGAAAGAGATTGAAAGCGAGCGTATTTTGCTTCAATTCGTCATCATCGAGAGTTGTTCGCGAGCGAACGGAGTTCGAGAAGCATACACAAGAAACTGGTTTGAACTGAAAAACATCACCCGATCGAGAGTGAAGTGCGAGGAGAGTCGACGACGCGCGGCGAATTTGGTGTATTTCGCCGCCAAAGAGAGAGGCGGAGGCGCGCAACAAGCGAGAGTTGTCGCTCGCATCGCGGAGTCCTTTGGGGTCAGCAAAGAAGATTTCTTTTGGGGAGAAGAAACAAACGACATCGTCACCGCTAAAGTCATAGAAGATTACGTTGAATATTTATTAGAAGAAGCACCAGGGAGCGCGTGCGCGACAATTACGCATTTCGAATTGGAAAAGTTTACCAATTCAGAAACGTTTGAACTTTTGGCGAACAGAGACGAGATTGGTTTGTTAGAAGAGTTAGTCAAAAATCTGAGCAGAGAGAAGAAGATTGAGTTTGTGGCGACGTGTTTAGCGCAAGACTCGCATTCGTTTTTAAGAGCCGGTTTTCGATTTGTGAAACGGTTTAATTTGTACGAAGAATTTCCGGACATTAAGAAACAGTATTGGGAAAGCTCCATCGACCGAATGGTTTCCAAAGGCGCGTTCGAGGCGGCGTTGAAGCACGCCGGTGATGACGTGCACTTTCAAGAACGAGTGGTGAGCGCGCTAGTTGCCGCGGGAGAGTTAGAATATGCGAGGACGTTTGCCGAGAGATGCGGCTTTAGCGAATCGGATATCGCTTCCATTTGTTCGGACGAGATGATGATGCAGATGCGCAGGGACCGAGAGTTGCGATACTATAAACTGCCAGAAAACGTGAACGTGAGTTTTGTGGACGACGAAAGTTCACTGAAAGAAATGTATCGAGTTTTATGCACGTCCAGCTCGATCGGCATCGATACCGAATGGGCCGCCAAGCTCGGCGGTAACGCGGAGGACGGCGAGAACGAGAAGGAGGAGGAGGAGGAGGATCAGGAGGAGGATCAGGAGGAGGAAGAAACCACGAATGCCGGCGCGCCTCCGTCGAAAAGAGCTCGAGGCGGCGCTCTTAGTGAAACGGTCGCGTTGCTCCAAATTAGCAGCAAAGAAGATTGTTTCCTCTTGGATCTCCCCAAACTCATAGACGACGTGCCGTCCGCGATTTTAAAAGACACTTTGGGCGCTTTGTTTTCAAACGACTCAATCTTGAAGCTCGTGTTTGCCGGCAAAGAAGACTTCAAACGGCTCAGTCAGTGCGCTTCGTACCTAGGACAGCCGCAAAACGTCCTCGACCTTCAACAGTACTGGAGAACGAGAGTTGAAGGCGCGAGACAGATGAAGACGAAGAAAAATAACAACCAACAAGAGCAAGAACAAGAACGAGAAAGAGAGGAAAGCCAACGAGAACCGTGGCTCCTCGAAAAAGAACTCAATCGCCACCAACCGATCGGTCTGTCCAACTTATGCTCGGTCCTCCTCTCGAAACCGCTCGATAAATCCGCGCGCATGTCCGATTGGTCCTCGCGACCGCTTTCGGACGCGCAGCGCGTCTACGCCGCGTTAGACGCGCAAGTTTTGGTCGACTGTCATCAAATCTTGTTAAAATACGAAGCGAATGCGAAGCTTTTGTAATACGTATTATGAATAAGTATACACCGTGTGCGCGCGTAAAATAAATGTTTGTGTCGATGCATCTCTCTCTCTCTCTCTCTTTTGCGCTCTCTGCTCGTTCAAAAAGTTGCCAGTGTCACAGTTCGACGAGTCCTAGACTGGAATAAAAGAACAAAAAATTGAAAAAAAAAAGAGAGTTTTTGCGATGTCGTCGACGTGATTGATTGTTCTTTTCTCTTCGCCACAAAAGAACGCGCGCTTGTTAAAGTTGCCTACTTTCTCGATAAAAGCAGCAAAAGCAGCAACGCACCACGCGGGCGGAACGAAAAAGAGGAGGAAGTAGTCGGTCGTCTATCATCAATCGTCTATTCGTCCGAGTTTGTCATCTTTAGAAGATCGATCCTCCGAAAAAAAGGGTACAAAAAATCCGGATCGGAGAAGAACCGGCGCGCGCAAACGAGAGCGAACGCACGCGCGCAACGCACTCTCTCTCTCTCTCTCGAACGAGAAGAAGAAGTAAAAGAGAGCTCTCTGTTAAAACACGACTCGAAGAGCTTGATATAAGATGAGCGACGGTGACGAAACGAAAGGAAAGAAACAAGCGGCGATGGTCGCCGCTTCCAAGAAGAAGGAAAGTAAAGAAGAGTCCGCGGGAGGGGCAAAACAACGGGGAAAAAAATCATCCAAAACGACCAAAACGGAAGAAGAAGAAGAAGATGCGACGGTCGAGAAAGGAGACGACGAGGAGGAGGAGGACGAGGAAGAAGGGAAGAAGAAGAAAAAAGTCGAACGACTTCCGAGACCGTCTCGAGAGAAGCACGAGCAAGCGATGAAGAAGTTGAACGACCAAATCGAGGCACGGAAGTCGATCATCGAATCGGCAAAGACGAAAATCAAAGCGTTGCGGGAGAAGCGGGAGAAGGAGCAAGCGAAATACGCGCCGATTCGGTCAAAGTTGAACGAGTTAGCCGCGCAGTGTCAAATTTTGATGCAAACGAGAGATGCGTGCAGGAAAGAAGTGCAAGCTTTGGATAATATGGGGAAAGGCGACGGTTCGAATAGCGGGAGAGGGAAGAGCGCGGAGCAAATCGACGCGGAGGTGGCGAGAATCGAAGATCAAATTTCGCACGAAACGATGAGTTTGAAGGAGGAAAAAGTTTTGGTGGAAAAGATCAAGCAATTGAATAAGATGAAGGACGCGGCGAAAGCGATGGCTGCGAAGCAGGCACAGATTACCGGGACGGACGGGTCGAGGAAGGCTATGCAAGAGAAGGCAAAGGCGAAGGACGCGGAGATCAACGCCAACAAAGCAGAGCAGCAAAAATTGAAGAACGAAATCGACAAGATTCGTGGCGTAGAAAGTGGAGGAGGTAACAACAAGAATAAAAAAGAAAATGGGAATAGCGGCGGCGATAACTTCAACAAGACCTTGAAAGCTTTAGAATCGGAAAGGGACGGCGCGTACAAGCAAATCTTGAAGATTCGCAAAGAGATGGACGATTTGCGAGACGATTTTAAGAAGAAGAACAACGAGTGGTTGAAGAGAGAGAAAGTGTTTCGCGCGGAGCGTGACGCGGAGTACGCCGCGGAGAAAAAAGCGGCGGAAGAGAGAAAGAAGCAATGGGAAAGAGAAAACGCTCCGGAACCGTTTGAGGCAGAAATTTCTGCGTGCGACCAGTTGGTAAGTTTCTTGCAAAAGTTCTTGCCGAAGAGTGCACCGGCGGAAACCGCGTCGTCGTCATCGAAGAACGGAAGCGCGGAGGATTTAACCGCCAAGTTGTCAGGTCTGAAAATGGTCAACAAGAGAGACAAAGACGAAGAGATGGACGATTTGCTCTCCATGACCGGTACGCTCACGAAAGCGAAGAAGAACAAAGTCAACGCGATGAAGAACGCCGGACCTAGACCACCGAAAGACACCGATAAAGTTAATTTATCGTTAGATGCGCACGGAATGTTTGGTAAAGTAGGCATTTCTGCGCCTTTAATAGTTGGTGAGGTGCCCAAGTGTGTAGAATTGCTCAACAAGAAAAAAGAAGAATTCTTAGAGAAGCGCAAGGTGAAGAAAGAACGCATCGCGGCTGGATTAGAAGACGCAGTCGAAGAAGATTCCACCAAAGACGAAGAAAAGAAAGAAAAAAATAACAAAAAGGGTAAGTCTAAGAAGAAAGGTGGTAGCGGTAAGATGCTCGTGACGGTATCGTTGGAAGTCAAGGAGGACGAAAAGACGGTTGTTGTTTCGATTTCGCCGAAAAAAGAGGATTAGAAAGGGAGAAAACAAAGTGAGCGAGAGAAGGAGAAAGAGATAGGAAAAACTAATAAAATCGACATAATATAACAATAGTATTAATAAGGGATTGTGTTCGAGCACGAAGACGAATGCTTGAATGAAATTGTTATGATAATGATGATAATAAATAATACCGGTATACATTGATTTACTTTACACTAGTTTCTAACTCGCTGCGCGCTATGCTACTGTTTTCTTTCTAAAAATGTGCGACTATTTTTATGTTCTTTGCTTCTCTTTTTCCTCTTCCTGCTTCAATAAATAATACTCCGGATCGGTTTTCTTCAACAATTCACGCGCGTGTTTCCTCCACGCCTCGGAAACTCGCAACCGCATATCGAACGCATTCCCCATACCCCGCAATAGAACAGATACTCGGGAGATCATGACCATTTGTCTCGGCGTGTCAATCATCGGGTCTCTTTGTTCCATCTCGTCAATAAACGCTTGTAAATTTAACCCTTCGGTGATGTCCGGTGTATCTCGATCGTTCCAGAAGGTAGCTAGTTTATACGCCGTATCGACGTCTCTTTTCTTCGTCTTTCCTCCGAACCCGTCGGGCGGCGGCGACCAGACGAGCCGCGCCACTTCTTCTTTATCTTCGTGCAGCAACGCCAAAACGAGTTTTGCGTACGCGCGTCGAGCGTACTCGTCAATGCGCACGGTTTGACCGTAGTCAATGAGACCGAGTCTTCCATCGGGCATGAGAAGAATGTTGCCAGGATGCGGGTCGCCGTTGAACGTGCCGCATTCGAAGATTTCGTAGGCGTGCACGTCCAACATGGTTCGCAACACGTCGCCGAGATTGACGAGCGTCGCGGAGGGCTGCTTCTCCTTTTTGCCGTAGATGAGACGCAAAGGGGAGAAATTGTACGCAAGCCGCATCGGTTCATCGATCAGGAAAGATTTCGCTCGGATAATTGCATTCGCCTTTCTCGTCGCCCGCGCGGCTTCTTCCACGTCCTTCTTCTCTTCGCTTGCTTCAGCTAACAACGCGTCCGCCGAATGTCGCATCGCGTTCGCGTTCGCTTTCCTCCCAGTCGCCTTTAAAAATCTCTCGTACGATTCTTTCACGCCTTTTACTAACGGCACACCCTCTATCTCTTCCATAAATAACACGTTCTTCGAACACAACTCCTCTCTCGGTTCCGGTACTTTCACCCGATTTTCAAACTTTCCGTCCTCGATCAAACGTTTCATCTCCCTCAAGTTCTCCGCCTCGGTTCGATAATCAAACTCGTTCAAAAAGTTCCTCTGCACTTCTTTCAACGGCGGCACGTGTTGCGGCTGAAACAGTCTCAAGAAGAAAATCATCGTGTTCACGTCGTTCCTAAACCGATTCTCCACCTCCGGCGCCTGTACTTTCACCACGTACGTCTTCGGATCTCCTTTCAATCGACATCGATGCACCGCCCCGATCGACGCCACGCCAATCGGCGTTTCCTCCCAATATTCGATGCAATCCTCGTATTTTGTCCCTTTTAAACTCGCCTTTACGATTGCTAACGCCTCGCCTCTCTCCATCGTCGTCGGCGCTCGATCTTGCGCTTTTTTGCACCACTCGAGATATTGTTTTGGAATGAAGTCATCTCTGGTGGATAAAAACTGCGCGTGTTTGATGTAAAACCCGCGCTGTTCCCAGACTTGTCTCTCGATGATTGGACTGAAATACTCGTGTAATTTCTCGTACTCTTCGTCCGCTTCCTTGTTCGAGAGTAAGCACAGAGAGGTGAACATCGACGCGATGTTGTTAAACGTCGAAGTCGACGACGCTTCGATTTCCCCGGAAGAAGAAGACGAAGAAGAAGATGATGAAAATCGATGAAACATCTCGTTCCGTCGCTGCACGAGCCGGTACGAGAGGTACGCCGGCAACGCGTGGTACCAAAACGTCGTCGTTCGTTTCGTGTTTTCGTAGTCTCGGGAGAGTTGGTACCCGGAAAAGCCCAGCAGCGCGGTCGAGAAGGCGGCGGCGGCAGCCGCAGCGCCTCTTCTTCTCTGCATTTGTTTTTTCCAAAACTTTTTTTTTTGTGTGAGGAAAAAAAGTCAAGCGTTTTTACACTTTTCAACACTCTCCGGGAAAGAAGAAGAAGAAGAACTGTGTCTGCGCAAAGAAGGAGTGAGAGAGAGAGAGAGAGAGAGAGAGAGAGAAGAGAGCAGAAAACAAAACGATAACATGTCCGCCTCGTCGTCCTCTTCTCTGTCGACGCTGCGACTGTACAGAAACATTCTCAGAGCGACGAAACGGTTTCCGTCGAAGAACAAGGACGGTTTGTACAAAGAAATCCAACTGGAGTTTCGGGAAAATCGTGCACTCGAGGACGCGAGAGACGTCGAGAAGAAGCGAGCGATCGCCATCGACGGGTTGGACCGGTTGAGAGCGTTCAGCGGGTTGGACGGGAAGAGCAACGAGTGGCAGGTGAGACTGAAAGGACCGTCGACGGAGGAGAGTCGGTGATGCGTTTTTGATGTTTGTTTGTGTGATGGTAGTTTTTCGCGTCGGTAGTCAGTAGCAGTTTCTTCTATTATCATCGTGTTGTGTTTAGCTTCTTGTAGTTCTATTATAACGTGTAGCGCCGCGTCACGGAGCGGCTTCATCTTCCTCCGAAAACGGTTTGTGACGTCGGAAACGTAAGGTGACTTTTACGATGCCGTTGTCGATGTTGTTGGCGGCATCGGAAGTATCTTCTCCGACGACGAATCGAGGCGCCCACGTCCTGTGCTTTTTGTTTTTTTCCTTTTCGCTCTTGCCTCGGTACGGCGGATGTCCGAGAGGAACGACAATCGGGAGGTGTTTACGAACGATGTTATCGAGATTGCAGGTTGGAGGAATGCGCCAATCGGTGTCGATGTGGAACGTTTTCTCGGTGGTGCTCACATCGTATTCGTCGTTCGCGTCGTAACATCGCACCGGTATGTGATAGGAGATGTTGTTATCGAGAGCGTCCCAAATGGAGAAACATTTCGGTCGCTCGAGTTCCTCTCGATTCGTACTGGGTACCATTTCGAGCGTTATCGACCACGGACCACAGATTCGAGTTTGAATTTTGCCGTTTTGGTCGTCGTCGCTAAAACTTTTCACCGGAACGGAGAAGTTTTCGAACGTCGCCACCGTCGCTTCGGAGAAAAATTCTTCGGCGAACATGGCGAGCGTTTTCGAGGCGTCAGCTGTCAAGAATACTTTAGTTTCTCGTTTCACGGGGAGCCAAGAGATGACGTTGTCTGGATCGCTCCCGCGTTGTTTTGGAGGTTTCGTCTTTGTCGGCGTCGCGGATGACGTATCGGCGGTAATTTTCTTCACGATTTGTCCAACCGATTCGTCTTTAAACCCGTTCGTGCCTAACTTGTGGCAAAACTCTCTCAGCGTTTCCTTCCAGAAAAACAAAGGCTGCGCGGTGAATGCTTCGCACGGAACGTATATTCCTGCATCCGAGACTCGCACTTTCGCGTAAAACGGGTTAAATATTGAGTTCTTTACCATTTCATCCAGCATTTCGCTGTTTCGGCCGATTTGCGTTACGTTTCTTAAAAATCCTTCGCCAAACATATCAGCCAACAAAGGCACCAATTGGTTTCGCAACTTGCCTCTCGTGCTCCACGTCGGCGTGGAATCGAGAAAGTACGGAACACCGAACGTGTGTGCAAAATCTAGGACGTCTGATTTTGGCCTCGACAACATCGGTCTCCATATTCGAACGTTTTCTATGATGCCTTCATCGGACATGCCGTTGACGTTTAACACGTTCGCGCCACGAAACATGTTCGTGATGACATTTTCTTGAACGTCGCCGTCATGATGGCCTAAAAGAACCGCGGGATACTTATATTTTTGTCGCATGAGCTTGTAGAAATCGAAACGAATTTTTCTGGCTTCAATTTCGTACGTTTCTCGTGGTGTCACTCCTCGTTTTAAGCCTTCGCTGTTCATGTTTTTAATCTCGAACGCGATGGCGTGTTTCCGACACCACACGTCTAAAAAACTCGCCTCGGCGTTTGCCTCTGGGCGATTGCCGTAGTTTATGTGTAACGCTATCACTGTGTACCCTAACTGTTTCAAAATCATCCCTAAAACCATCGAGTCGACGCCACCGGAGAGGGATACCGCGATTGGTTTTTTATCATTCCCTTCGACGTAGTCAAACCGGTCTCGTTTCGACTCCATGAACTTTCTCACCGCGTCGACGATTGGCATGCGCATCGCTTTTTCTATTTGCTCCGCGGTTGGATCGAATTCGAAAAACTCCAAGATCTCGCTGTTTGTTTCTGGATGCCACTGTTTCCCTTCTAAATCTTGGTAACATCGCAAAGAAGTCTTTTTGAACTTTTTCAGCAACTCGAGACTGGCCGAATCCGATTCGATTCGCTCATCCAAACAGTCTATGATTTTTTTCAATCTCGGCAACGTTTTCTGCGTGTGTCTGTACGGCATGAGGAGAAACACCAGTTGCTTCGCATCGATCAGGTGCGAGGTGACGTCAATCTTCTCTAAACATCTATCTACGATTGTAACGCACACTTCATCTAACAGAGCTATGTTCGCTTCGGCTTCGGCGGCGGATCCTTCTCGCAAAGAAGAGCAACCGCGAAAGTGGTGTCTCGAGAACTGGTCGAGTACCACGATCGTCGGCACTACCGTATTATTCGTCGCGCTTTCCTTATCCTCGTTCTTTTCGATGTCGTGTAAACATTCCCGAATGAACTCGTGATGTTGATCATTATTATTCGTGCGGTCGCTCTCCTTCTTCTTTTTCTTTTCGCGATAAAAAATCCGCAACTCGTCCAGTAACTGTCCAAATTGACTCGAAATCAACGCGTCTAAATCTTCTCTCTTCTGCGCGTCTGAATGTTTGATAAACCAGCGATTTTCATACAACGCGTCTATCAAAAGCGCCGAAGCGCGGCGATGATTTTTTTCGTCTTTATCTTCTTCGTCGTACCGAAACCACAGCTCCGCAGCTTTCCTTCTCAGCGCGTCGAATGTGGCGGCAACTGCTTTGTTTTCGGGTTCCGAAGTTGACAACAAAAGCGACGCTTCTTTCTTCAAAGACGACGACGACGACGACGACGACGACAAGGAGGAATGATTGGGGCGCTTCGTCTTCGTTCCGCTAGCGGTTGAACCGCGGTTTCCCATGATTGAGAAATCGTGTGTGTGTGTAAGTGTGTGACGACTTGTGTTTGATGTTAGATTTTTTTGTTTGTTTGGGAAGAGAAAAAGTTTGTGAATGGCGAGAGAAAAAAAAACATTGTTCTTGTACAAAAAACTAAACCCTAACTTCGTACCATAGCTTTCTAACCGGTTGAAGGCGAATAAAAAGTTGAATGGCTCAGTGGTCTAGTGGTATGATTCTCGCTTTGGGAGTGGATTGTTTACTTCAATGCGCTGCTAAAACTGCAGTTATTATAAATCATAATATGCGAGAGGCCCCGATTTCGATTATCGGCTGAGCCCAGCCTTTTTTTTTGCCGTTTTGTGCTCACATGCATGCGTACGCGCTGTAGTATGTGTATATTTTATGTATATATTACACTGTTTTACATCCTGATTCACGGTGATGTTCTTATTATATTCACTCACCGCTCGATTCGTTCGAATCGCTCGATCAGCTCCACGATTTCGATTTTGTTTAGCCTCGAGTACCCTTTGATGCCGTTCTGTTTGCACGTCTCGATCAACTCTGGCTTTTTCATCCTTCGCAACATCCATTTTCGATCCCACTTTTCGATTTCATCCGCGGCTATTGATTTTTCCTTCTCTAACATTTCTTCGGTGGCTAAGATTTCTCGCTCGATTTGAGCGCGAATGCGTCCTTCTTGAACGTCCATCGGGAGGTTTCGCAGTTGCACTTGAAGTTCGCCGATGTATTCTCCCAAGTGTTTCGCAAACGAAGATTTCTTCGCACCCATCGCGCTGTCTCTATCGTCGATGACATCACTATTCCGTCTCTCCTCACCTTTACTACTACTACTACTACTACTACTACTGCTACTACTATCGCTGAGGTTACTTTTATTATTAGCGCCGCCGACGAGCAACAAACTCGATTTCAAACTCGACGCGATTTCTTCGATCACAATCTTATTCTCGTCGACATTTTCCCCGTCACCGTCAATCTCCTTATTCCCACCTTCGCTACTCAAAAGATTTCCTCGCCTCTTTGGTTTCAACAACCCAAACGGCGACTCGATTTGCGCGTGCGCGAAGCACATCAACGCGACCAACCACGTCTCTTTCCTCGTCAAATCAAACCCGCCGAACCGCGCGTACCCGAGCAGATACGCCACCGCGTACGCGCCAAATCTCTTCTGTCGTTGCACTTCCTCCTCCGATTTCTGCTCGACTTCCCACGCGCCGACAGAAAGTTGCGGTAAAAACCAACTCGCGGCGCCGAATATCGGGAGCAACGCGAGGCACGAGGAAACCGTCCAGCGCGTGCGCAAATCACTCTCATCATCATCTTCATCGTCGTAATCGATACCATCGCTCGCTCGAACGATCGAATCATCGCAGTAACTGTACAAAACCGAAAGCGCGATCGAACCGGCCGCCGTCGCATCCAACGCGTCGTTCAAAAGTTCCAACAAAGGGCCGTTTTCGTTAGATGCGAAGACGCGCGTGTTCTTCGTTCGCATCACCAACGCGCTTCGTCTCTTTTTTTTTAAAGTCGTCGTGGAACGAAGAAGATGAACGCTGTCGTTGCCATCTCGACGTCGTCGCGAAGAAGAAGAAGAAGAAGAAGAAACCGAGGGAGCAGCAGCGGTGGTCGAGCGAGAGCGGAGGAGGAGGAGAGCGCGGCACATGTCTCTATGTCGCGT
>Ga0255767_1003014_pt1 | contig 14402 bp, 11 predicted proteins | sample 071ome_24_FD_179967 | JGI IMG/M metagenome (GOLD analysis project Ga0255767, IMG submission 179967) | Coastal salt marsh microbial communities from the Groves Creek Marsh, Skidaway Island, Georgia - 071402CT metaG (version 2) | ecosystem: Environmental > Aquatic > Marine > Intertidal zone > Salt...
GTTTGCCATGGTTGGTAAAATCAGCATGCCTGTGAAAAGAGGCGCGATTATACGGGATTATTGCCCCGGAAGCCCGTGGTGCCTGAGGGTGAGCTGCGACCCGCGCTGATTGAATTCGATCTGCCGCAGGGCGCTCATGCCGAGCAGAACCATGCTTTCATGCATCGACGGGTTGATACTGGCGCGCACGTCATACAGGGTGATGCCGCCCAGGGTGAGTTCGTCGATGTTGGTGCTGTAGATGCTGACGAGGCCGTTGGCCGTCATTGCCTGGCTCTCGTAGCCGTACTCCAGGCCACTGGCCCGTGCCAGGCCGGGCGGAATGACCACATCCGTGGCGCCGGTATCCAGGATAAATTCGGCCGGTACGGCGTTTATCCTGCCGGTCATGACATACTGGCCCTGGCGGTTGCTTTCCAGCACGACTTCTACCTGCCCCAGGGCGTTGATACTCGTCATGGGTTCACTGTTGGGGTTGCGCGCACCGTCCAGCACGCCGTCAAAGATCATTGTCAGCAGGGCAAGTCCCAGCACGAAGCCGGCGGCGATCATGCCCTGGCCCATGCGCTTGCTGCTGTGATGCGGATCGTGGTCGTTCATGGCCTGATTATAAACATCCTTCTAGACAGTTATAGGTAGGGTAATATGGGGCATGGAAATCATAAATCACCTGCTTGTCCCCAGCCGCCAGGAGCCGTCACCCAATTGCGGTGACCGTCCCGAAGGCGAAGCGATCAGCCTGCTGGTGATTCACAATATCAGCCTGCCGCCGGGGCAATTCGGAGGTCCATACATCGATGACCTGTTCTGCAATCGCCTCGATTGCAGCGCCCATCCTTATTTTGACGCTCTGAGAGAGCTCAGGGTTTCGGCCCACCTGCTTATCGACAGGGCAGGGCAGGTTACCCAGTATGTTCCTTTCGACAAGCGGGCCCACCATGCCGGCGTATCCAGTTTCAAGGGCAGGGAGCAGTGCAATGACTTCTCCATTGGCATCGAGCTCGAGGGCACGGATGACGATCCGTTTACGGCGGCCCAGTATGACAGCCTGGCACAGATTACCCGGCTGTTGATGGCGGCCTATCCGGGGATCACTGCCGAGCGGATTGCCGGGCATTCGGACATCGCCCCGGAACGCAAGACGGATCCCGGGCCTTGTTTCGACTGGGAAAAATATCGCCGCCTGGTTTCCGCCTGACCCTCAATGGGGCGTGGCGCGACGACATTGGGCGTGCTCCGGAATTTGACTACATTGCTATCCTTGCGAATTTACTGGATTTTTTCAGGGCAGGGGGACATGGAAAGGGCAAATCTGTAGTTTTACTACAAAATCAACATGTTATGTTGGTAAATTCCTGTAATTTCAATTAAAATTTCCCGCCAATGTAAATTTACTACAGGTTTCAACCGGCACTGCCATGCCCCTGTGATCCACGGGCAACAACGACAAGCACAGGCATTGCTGGATATCGCCCTCTCAGGGCGGGCACCCGGGTCCAGTGAAAAACGGAACCGGGGTAATTTAAACAGGTGGCCTGGCATCACCGGGCGCACCCCACCAGAACGAACAGCGACGCCAGGCATCGACACCCCACCGTCGCCTATATTTAGAGTAGCAACATGGCCGACAAAATTACCGAGCTCAATAAAGACGTTGATCCTATTGAAACCCAGGAATGGCGGGACTCCATAGCATCAGTGATCAAGTTCCAGGGCATGGACCGTGCCCAGTACCTGCTCAAGAGCCTGATCAGCACCACCACCGAATCAGGCCAGCAGCTTCCTGTAGACTCCCTCACCACACCCTACCGCAATACCATCCCGAAAGAAGAAGAAGCCGAAATGCCCGGCGATATGCACATGGAGCGCAGCATCCGTGGCATCATCCGCTGGAATGCGCTGGCCATGGTGATGCGTGCCGGGAAGCTCGGTTATGACCTGGGCGGCCACATTTCCACCTTTTCCTCTGCCGCCACCCTTTACGATGTCGGCTTCAACCATTTCTTCCGTGGTGAAACCGAGGATCATGCCGGCGACCTGGTCCTGTTCCAGGGGCATGCCTCTCCGGGCATCTATTCACGCTCGTTCGTGGAAGGCCGCCTGAGTGAAGCGCAGCTGGACAATTTCCGCCAGGAAGTGGACGGCAATGGCCTGTCCTCCTATCCACATCCGAAACTGATGCCTGATTACTGGCAATTCCCTACGGTCTCCATGGGCCTGGGACCGTTGCAGGCCATCTACCATGCCCACGTGATGAAGTACCTCGACAACCGTGACCTGGTGAAGCAGGGCGAGCGCCAGATCTGGGCCTTCCTCGGCGACGGTGAATGCGACGAGCCGGAAACACTCGGCGCCATTTCGCTGGCTGCGCGTGAAGGGCTGGGCAATCTCAATTTCGTCATCAACTGCAACCTCCAGCGCCTTGACGGCCCGGTGCGCGGCAACGGCAAGATCATCCAGGAACTGGAAGGCATCTTCCGTGGTGCCGGCTGGAACGTCATCAAGGTGGTCTGGGGACGGCACTGGGATGCCCTGTTGGCAAAAGACGTGGACGGCATCCTGCAGGCGCGCATGAACGAAGTGCTGGACGGCGAGTTCCAGAACTTCAGTGTCCGCGGCGGTGAATATGTGCGTGAGCACTTCTTCAACACACCGGAACTGAAGAAATTCGTGGAACACCTGACTGACGACCAGATCATGCAGCTCAACCGCGGCGGCCACGATCCGTTCAAGGTTTACGCAGCCTACAAGCAGGCCATCGATTGTACCGACCGGCCGACGGTGATCCTGGCCAAGACGATCAAGGGTTATGCCTTCGGCTCCGCCCAGGGCGCCAACGCCACCCATTCCACCAAGAAGCTGAGCCTGGAAGAGCTGAAACTTTTCCGCGATCGTTTCGGCATACCGATCCCAGATGACAAGCTGGAGGACGTGCCTTACTACAAGCCGGATGAAAACAGCCCGGAAATGGAGTACCTGCGCCGTATGCGCGACAAGCTCGGCGGCACTTTACCGGCCCGGCGTTCAAAAACAGAAATACTGAAGACCCCGCCGCTGGCAGCCTTCGAGACCCAGCTGAAAAGCACCGGTGAGCGCGAGATTTCCACTACCATGGCCTTCGTGCGCATGATTTCCACGCTCGTGAAGGACAAGGAGATCGGCCACCGCATCGTGCCCATCGTTCCCGACGAGGCGCGTACATTCGGCATGGAAGGCCTGTTCCGCCAGATTGGCATTTACTCCGCCAAGGGCCAATTGTACGACCCGGTCGATGCCGGCCAGGTCATGTACTACCGCGAGGACAAGCAGGGCCAACTGCTTGAAGAGGGAATCAATGAGGCGGGCTCCATGAGTGCCTGGCTGTCGGCAGCCACCTCGTACAGCGTGCACAACTACCCGCTGATCCCATTCTACATTTATTACTCCATGTTCGGTTTCCAGCGCGTGGGCGACCTGTGCTGGGCGGCTGGCGACCTGCAGGCGCGCGGTTTCCTCATCGGCGCCACGGCAGGCAGGACCACGCTGAACGGCGAAGGGCTGCAGCATCAGGACGGCCACAGCCACCTCGTGGCGAACACCATCCCGAACTGCGTGTCCTATGATCCCACCTATTCCTATGAACTGGCCGTGATCATCCAGGACGGCATTCGCCGCATGTACCATGAAAACGAATCAGTGTGGTATTACATCACCACGATGAACGAGAATTACGCTCACCCGGACATGCCGGAAGGCGCGGAGGCAGGCATCCTCAAAGGCATGTACCTGCTGGAGGATGGCGACAGCAAGGATTACAAGGTCGCAGCCGGCAAGGGCAAGCCAGCCAGCCGTGTACGCCTGATGGGCAGCGGCACGATCCTGCGCGAAGTGCGCGAGGCGGCCGCGATCCTGCGCAAGGACTACAAGGTGGCAGTGGATGTGTGGAGTGCCACCAGCATGAACGAGCTGGCCCGTGACGGATTGTCCGTTGACCGCTGGAACATGCTGCATCCCGAGAGTGAGCCGAAGGTTTCCTACGTGGAGCAGTGCCTGTCGGAGAGAGAAGGACCGGTCATTGCCGCAACGGATTACATGAAGCTTTACTCCGACCAGATCCGTGCTTTCGTGCCCGCCCCCTACAAGGTCCTGGGTACCGATGGCTTCGGACGCAGCGACAGCCGTGAAAAACTGCGCCACTTCTTCGAAGTGAATTCAAGCTTTGTCGTCGTCGCGGCGCTGAACGAACTGGCAAAGGCCGGCGACATCGAAAAGAAAGTCGTGAGTGACGCGATCAAGAAGTTCAAACTGGATCCGGAGAAGCTGAATCCGTTGTTGGCGTAAAACCGATAAAGGGATAAAGGGATAAAGGGATAAAGGGATAGAGGGCAAGCGGTTTAACTAAACCGATAAGTTCGGTAGGTAGGCCGGAAGAGGGCGAAGCCCGTCATCCGGCAAAGACAATCAGATACACAACAGAATATTTGCAGAGGGCGTCAGGCGTGGCAGTCGAAAAAATTCAGGTTCCGGACATAGGCGACGAACAGGATGTCGAGGTTATCGAGATTCTGGTTGCACCCGGAGATGAGATCAGCGAGAACGATTCCCTCATCGTCCTGGAAAGCGACAAGGCTGCCATGGAAATTCCATCCCCGAAAAGCGGCGTGGTGAAGAAAATCCTGGTGAAGGTCGGCGACCAGGTATCAAAGGGTGCCGAGATTGTCAGCCTGGAAACCGATGCCGCGGGTGCTGCGGCGGCGCCGGCAGCCGCTCCCAAGGCGGAAGCTGAAGCCAGGTCAGATACTGCGGCAAAGCAAGAGCCCGAAGCGAAAATGCAGCCGGCAGCGAAGCCCGCTCCTGCAGCAAGCGGCGGCAGCAAGGTCATCGAAGTGAAAGTACCCGACCTTGGCGGTGACAGTGATGTCGATGTCATCGAAATCCTTGTGGCTGTTGGCGACACGATCCAGAAAGAATCCGGGCTGATTACACTCGAATCCGACAAGGCAGCGATGGATGTACCATCCCCGGCTGCCGGCGTGGTAAAAAATATAAAGGTAAAAGTGGGCGACAAGGTGTCAGAAGGTTCGGCCATTCTCGACCTGGAAACCACTGAAGCCGCTCCTGCACCGGCAGCAGAAAAGCCGGCAGCAGCCGCCGCTGTTGCGAAACCGGCTGCTTCACCTGCAGCGGTGCCTGCACCGGCGGCCCCTGCGCCAGCGGCAACTTCACCTGCCAGGGCGGCGGCACCGGCAGCTGCAACGGCACAAGCCGGTTCCGGTGATTCCGTCTATGCCGGTCCGGCGGTCAGGAAGATGGCCCGTGAACTCGGTGTCGACCTGACCCGCGTGACCGGCACCGGTTCACGCGGCCGGATCGTGAAGGAAGACGTGGATGCCTATGTGAAAGGCATTCTTCAGGGTGGCGCACAGGCAAACGCGGCAGGCGGTACCGGCATTCCCGGCATCGAGGACATCGATTTCAGCCAGTTTGGCGAAATCGAGGAAGTGGAAATGACCAAGCTGCACAGGGTCACTGCGCAGAACATGTCCCGCAACTGGCTCAACGTGCCGCATGTCACCCAGTTCGACGAGGCCGATGTCACCGAGCTTGAAGAATTCCGCGATCAACAGAAGGCCCTGGCGGAGAAGAAGGGCATCAAGCTCACGCCGCTGCCGTTTATCGTCAAGGCATGTGCACGTGCCCTGCAGGAACATCCGCAGTTCAACGTATCCCTGCATTCTTCGGGTGCGAAGCTGATCCAGAAAAAATACGTCAACATCGGTGTGGCGGTGGCAACTCCTGCGGGCCTCATGGTGCCGGTGGTGAAAAATGCCGATCGCAAGACTATCTGGGAAATCGCCGCTGAAATCGCCGATCTTGGCGCGAAGGCAAAAGAGCGCAAGCTGACCAAGGACGACATGCAGGGCGCCTGTTTTACGGTATCCAGCCTGGGCAACCTGGGCGGGATGGGCTTCACCCCGATTGTCAACGCGCCGGAAGTGGCCATCCTCGGGGTTTCCAAGACCACGATCAAACCGGTTTACATCAACAACGAATTTGTGCCGCGCAAGATGCTGCCATTCGCGTTGTCCTATGATCATCGCGCCGTAAACGGTGTCGATGGCGGCATGTTCTGCAATACGCTGGCCACGCTGCTGCATGACATCAGGTTGTTGGCGCTTTAAAAGTCGATAAAGGGATAAACCGAAAAAGGGATATAAGGGATATAAGGGATATAAGGGATATAAGGGATATAGCGATAAAGCGTAAACCAAACAGATGAAATTTAGGGGTTGATTCGGCGTTCTATTCAAGTTCATCGATGGCGGTTCAGGAGTTGAATCAGGATACATACGCTTTATCCCTTTATCGGTTTATCCCTTTATCGAAAAAGTCATAAATTCTCTGTCCTGTAATACTCCCTATATCTGGTAATATGCCGCTTTTACGGGATCTCCTTATGCCTTCGTTCGATATTGTTTCTGAAGTGGAAATGCACGAAATGACCAATGCCGTTGACCAGGCGGCGCGGGAAATCGGTAATCGTTTCGATTTCAAGGGCGTCGATGCCTCTTTCGAACTGAAGGACAATACCGTCACGCTGACCGCCGAGGTGGATTTCCAGATCCAGCAGATGCTGGATATCCTGCAGACCAAGATGGTCAAGCGGGGCATCGATATCAGCAGCCTGAAGACCGCGGATGTGGAAACCGTGGGGCAGAAGGCCATCATGCACGCCACGATACAGCAGGGCATCGAATCCGAGACCGCCCGCAAGATCGTCAAGCAGGTCAAGGACCAGAAGATGAAGGTCCAGGTGGCAATCCAGGGTGACAAGCTCAGGGTGACAGGGAAGAAACGGGACGATTTACAGACAGTTATCGCCATGCTCAGGGATGAAAATTATGGCTTACCACTCCAGTTCAACAATTTCAGGGACTAACCGCGTCATACCGGCCGCAGGGCCTGAATTGACGGGTGTTTTATTGAGCAAACACACTGGCAAATTTTATGACTGGCGGGTCATTTTTCTCGCATTCAGCGGTAAATCCTGCAATAATCTGCGCCTTTCGCGTGTCAGCGCACACCCAAGCAATACATTCTGATGAACAGCAGCAGACGTAATTCAATACTCATGGCAGTGGGCGTTGCCGTTCTGGTTACGCTCTGGATGCTGAGCGGCCTGGGCAGCAGCCCGGTCGATTTCAGCGGCGATGCCGATATCATCCGCGACAACGGCGAGTCCATGCGCGTGCGCGTCGAGCAGGTCAGCGCCAGTGAAGTCACGCGGGAATTCACCATCAGTGCCCGTACCGAGCCTAACCGCATGGTCAGCCTGAAAGCCGAGACCGAAGGTGCGGTGGTCGGTATTGCCGTGGACAGGGGTAATCCGGTGGCGCAGGGTGCCACCCTCGTCGAGCTGGACATGCGTGACCGCAATCCGCGCCTGGCAGAAGCCAATGCCCTGGTGCAACAGCGTGAGCTGGAACTTGAAGCGCGCAGGAACCTGCGCTCCCGGGAATTCGTTTCCCAGGTGGAAATCGCCGAAGCCACGGCGCGACTCGAGAGCGCACGGGCAAGCAAGGCCCGCATCGAGCTTGAGATAAACAATGTCAGCATCGATGCCCCCTTTGACGGCATTGTGCAGGATCGCAACGTCGAGATCGGCGATTACGTCCGCGCCGGCGACAACGTGGTTCATCTGGTCGATATTGATCCCCTCATCATTGCCGGTGAAATCAATGGCAAGGAAATCAGTGATATTTATGTCGGCGGCAGGGGCGCCGCCGTACTTGTGGACGGCACCCGGCTCAATGGTGTGATCCGTTACCTGGCACCGGTGGCCGACTCCAACACCCGTACATTCAGGGTGGAGCTGGAAGTTCCGAACCCCAATGGCATTCGCGCCGGCCTGGCCGCCGAGCTGCAGCTGGTCGGACCGCGCATCTTTGCCCACGATGTTTCACCGTCCCTGCTCACACTGGCCGATGACGGCACCGTGGGCGTGAAAACAGTGAACAGCGGCAACCAGGTGGACTTCTACCCGATCGAAATCGTCGGTTCATCCGAAAACGGCATCCTGGTCACCGGCCTGCCCGACACCGTCCGCGTTATCACCGTGGGGCAGGGCTTCGTGACCGTTGGCCAGCAGGTCGAGCCGGTCGCCTACAATGAATGGCCGGCAGAAACTCGTAGTCAATGAACGCGCTGATCTCTGCCTTTATCAATCGTCCGCGGCCGGTCATCATGATCCTGGCACTGCTGATTGTTGCCGGCATAGTCAGTTACATCTCCGTGCCCAAGGAAGCGGAGCCGGATATCGATATCCCGCAGATCTACGTCAATATCATTCACGAAGGCATTTCCCCCGAAGACGCCGAACGCCTGCTCCTGCGGCCGATGGAAACCGAATTGCGGTCCATCGAGGGTCTCAAGGAACTGCGTGCCACCGGTTCTGAAGGATCGGGCGTGCTCATCCTGGAGTTCGATGCCGGTTTTGATGCGGACCAGGCCCTGGCCGATGTCCGGGAAAAGGTGGACCTGGCGCGCAACGAGCTGCCCCAGGACTCCGAAGAGCCTTTCGTACAGGAAATCAACACTTCACTGATTCCGATCATCACGGTCATGCTGCATGGTGATGTTCCCGAACGGACACTGGTGACCATCGGCAGGCAACTGCGTGACGAACTGGAAGCCATCCCCGGAGTGCTGTCAGCAGACATCGGCGGCGATCGTGAAGAGCTGCTGGAGGTCATCGTCGACCCGGTGGCGCTGGAAAGCTACAACCTCAACTACGCCGACCTGATCAGCTATGTCAGCCGCAATAACCGCCTGGTGGCGGCGGGCGCCCTCGACAGCGGGCAGGGCCGTTTCGCGGTCAAGGTGCCGGGGGTCATCGAGAGCCTGCAGGACATACTCACGCTGCCGGTGAAAACCGACGGCCTGAAGACGGTCACCTTCCAGGATGTGGCCACTGTCCGCCGCACCTTCAAGGACCCGACCAGTTTCGCCCGTCTTAACGGCGAAAATTCCATCGCCCTGGAAATCACCAAGCGCTCCGGCGCCAACATCCTGGAAGTGGTGGATACCGTGAAGGCGACAGTCCGGGGCGCCTCGCAGCTGGAGGAGTGGCCAGACAACCTGGAGTACACCTTTACCTCGGACAATTCGGAGCAGGTCCGCATCATGCTCAACGACCTGGTCAACAACGTGGCCATTGCCGTCATCCTGGTGATGATCGTGATCCTTGCCGCTCTCGGCCTGCGTTCCGCCGGCCTCGTCGGCGTCGCCATCCCGGGCGCCTTCCTGTCAGGCATCCTCGTGATCTATCTCATGGGCTACAGCATGAACATCGTGGTGCTGTTCTCCCTGATCATGGCCGTGGGCATGCTGGTGGACGGCGCCATCGTGGTGGTGGAACTGGCCGAGCGCAACATGCAGAACGGCTACAGCCCGAAACTGGCCTTCAGCGAGGCTTCCAAGCGCATGGCCTGGCCCATCACCGCGTCGACCGCGACTACGCTGGCGGTATTCATGCCGCTGCTGTTCTGGCCCGGCCTGATTGGCGAGTTCATGAAATACCTGCCTATCACGCTGCTGGTGACCCTGGCGGCGTCCCTTTTCATGGCGCTGCTGTTCGTGCCGACTATCGGCTCATTGCTGAAAAACAGGAATTCCAATCCTGACCTCTCCCTCATGACGTCCATCAAGGAAGTGGATTTCATGGAAGAAGCCCGGCAGAACATCCAGGACATGAATCCCTTTACCACCGCCTACATCGCAGTCCTGCGCAAGGCGCTGGCAAACCCGCTGCTGGTGCTGGTGACTGCCTTTGCTTTCCTGATCGGTACGATCATGCTTTACAGTGCGATCGGACGCGGCCAGGAATTTTTTACCGATGTCGAGCCCGAATTCGCCGTGCTGAACATTCATTCGCGTGGCGACCTCTCCGTTTATGAAAGGGACGCACTGGTGCGTGAAGTGGAAAACCGCATTCTCGACATGGAAGAATTCGAGGCCATCTACACCCGCAGCGGCATCGCCCTGGGCAACGATGTTGACGAGGACATCATCGGCCGCATCCAGCTCAGCCTGGTGGACTGGGAACTGCGCAGGCCGGCGGCACAGATCATGAACGAGGTGCGCGAGCGCACGCAGGACATTCCCGGCATCATCGTGGAACCGCAGGTGCAGGAATCCGGAATCACCTCCGGCAAACCCATCCAGCTGGAACTGACTGCCCTGAACACCGAGCTGCTGCCAGGCGCCGTCGACCGGCTGCGCGAGGGCATGGCGTCCCTGGGTGAATTCGTCGATGTCACCGATTCCAGGCCGCTGCCCGGCATCGACTGGAAAATCGACGTCGACCGCCAGGAAGCGGCCCGTTTCGGCACCGACATCAGCACCATCGGCAGCGCCGTGCAGCTGATCACCAACGGCATCATGCTGGGTGATTACCGCCCGGACGATTCAGATGACGAAGTGGATATCCGGGTGCGCTTCCCGGAAACCATGCGCAATATCGAGATGCTGGACCGCCTGACGGTCAATTCACTGATGGGCAATGTCCCCGTCAGCAATTTCATGAAACGCGAGGCAGCCCCCCGCGTGGGCAATATCCAGCGTACCGACGGCAACCGCGTGCTCAATATCGCCGCCGATGTGCCGGATGAGGTGCTGCCGGATGACAAGGTGAACCAGCTGCAGGACTGGCTGGATGCTGGCAACCTGGATCCGAATGTTCGCGTGAATTTCAAGGGTGAGAACGAGGACCAGCGTGAAGCGGAGCAGTTCCTGTCGCAGGCCTTCGGTGCCGCGCTGTTCCTCATGGCCATCATCCTGGTGACCCAGTTCAACAGTTTCTACCAGGCGATGCTGATCCTGTCGGCAGTGATCTTTTCCACCATCGGCGTACTGCTGGGCCTGCTCATCATGGACCAGCCCTTTAGTATCGTGATGTCGGGTATCGGAGTGATCTCGCTTGCGGGTATCGTGGTGAACAACAATATCGTCCTGATCGATACCTACAACCTGATAAAGAAGAAGGGTGCCGGTGCCATCGAGGCGGCCATCCTGACCTGTTCGCAGCGCCTGCGGCCGGTACTGCTGACCACCATCACCACCATCCTCGGCCTGCTGCCGATGACCCTGGGCATGAATTTCGATCTCATCAACCGCCACATCCAGATCGGCGGTCCCTCCACGCAATGGTGGACCCAGCTGGCATCGGCAATCACCTTCGGCCTGGCGTTCGCCACTGTGCTGACCCTGATCATGACACCAGCCATGCTGGTGCTGGGTGATCGTATTGGCAGCCGGTTCCGGAAAGCGCCGGTCCCTGCCTGAGCCTTTCTATCCCGGGATCATGTTATCCGCATCCAGCGTGAAGCCGGCACCGACGCCGTTGACGTCTATCGTGTAATCGCCGGCCGGCAAGCCCTGGACTTCCAGCGTAATGGTGGTCTCGAAGGGTTCTATTACGGCAATGCAGCTTTCGGCCGGGCCCAGATTGGATTCTGCCAGCACGACATGAAAGGCATTTCCCTTCAGTGAAATGGCCGCAGGCAAGAGTGACTTGCAGGGCACGGAGAGTGCCCCGCTAATCGCCAGGCTCACCTTGACGGGAAAGGACTCCATGATGAGTACTTCGACGCTGTCGACTGCGACCAGCTGGTTGGGCGTGGCGCCGGTCACCCTGAAGCTGCCGTCGGTGCCGGCGCCCAGTGTGATATTGCTGAGATAACTGCTGCCCTGGCCCGAGATCACGGCACCCGCCGGGATCGTGAGCTCGCCTTCCCGGTAGATCGCGGGCTCCGCCAGCAGGGTAAGGGAGGCGGCCATCAATAATGCGGCTGTTGTTGTTCTGTACATTCTCGCTCCTTAGTTGCAAGCCGCTGATAGCGGCTGAGAAATGTTGTGTCCGACAGGGTCAAATTTGCGTGCGATTGCGGCGGATTTCAAGGCCGGTTTTGCTGGTTGATTCAGGCATTCCACTGGAAAGCGGCCAGGGAAAAGCGTTCCCCGATAAACACCACACCTTCGGCCTCAAGACGGCTTTTTTGCCGGTGCCAGGCATTGCTGTTGACCGGAAAAGACAACTGTCCCTTGCCGTTGACCACCCGATGCCAGGGTAGTTTCGTGCCTTTCGGGAGATTCTTCAGGGTAGTGCCGACATAGCGGGCATGGGACGGATACCCGGCAAGTCGCGCCACCTGGCCATAAGTGGCTACATTGCCGGCCGGAATGGCGGCAACAATCTGCCATATTTCTTCCTTCAAGCTTGATGTCTGCACAAGCTGCCCCCATTAGGGAAACTGCCACCCATGAAAAGGCGACGCCCATGCGCGCATTATTTCTCATATTCCTCATCGTTCCCATTGCGGAGATGCTGCTGCTGTTCGAAGTCGCGGAGCATATCGGCGGCCTGAACACTGTGGGCCTGGTTGTGCTCACTGCGGTGATCGGCATCCAGGTTCTTAAAATGCAGGGTCTTGCCACCATCACACGGGCGCAGAAACGCCTGGAAAGCGGGGAGCTGCCCGGGCAGGAGGTGCTGGAAGGGCTGTTCCTGGCCGTCGGCGGCGCCTTCCTGCTGACACCGGGATTTATTACCGACACGCTTGGTTTTATCTTCCTCATCGGACCGACCCGACGGTTGCTGGTCAACTGGCTGATCCGCTCGGGAAAAATTGCCGTGTTCACCAGCCGTGGAGGCAGCGGGGGATTCACCTACACCCGCTATGCCGAACGTCGTCAAGACGGTGTCTACGAGGGTGAATACTCCCAGGAGAGCCCGGAAAATTCCCGCCTGGATGACCCCGACAGGCGCTGATTCCGGGTTTTTTCAATCTTTTTGGCTTGCCGCCATTGAAATTGCTCCAAACAGCCCCATCTTGAGGGTTCAAATCGGGGGTTTGGGGATAAAAAAGCCGGAAACTCCATGATTTGCAACGAATTTCAGGCAGCCTGGAAAAGTGCGGGATGCCAACAGGGGAACCCGGCATTATGCCCTTCCCGTAAGACAGAAAACCTTAACTACCGTTTGTTTAACCAAGAGTGTTGGAGACCTAAAGCATGAACATTCGTCCGTTACAAGACCGAGTCGTCGTGAAACGAAAAGAAGAAGAAACCAAATCTGCCGGCGGCATCGTTTTACCGGGCTCAGCCACTGAAAAACCCGCCCAGGGTGAAGTTGTGGCAGTCGGTCCGGGCCGCCTGATGGATAACGGTGAAATCCGTCCGGTCGACGTCAAAGTCGGCGATACCGTCCTCTTTGGCAAATATGCCAGCAACACTGTGAAGATTGGTGATGATGAATTGCTGATCCTGAACGAAAGCGAAATCTTCGGAGTGCTGGTAGACAGCAAGAAGAAAAAGTAAATCCGCAGAACTGCAACCAATTCGAAAGACTAACCAACAGATTTTAAGTTAAAGGAACATCACCATGGCTAAAGAAGTGAAATTTGGCGATAACGCCCGCCAGAAAATGCTCAAGGGCGTAAACCTGCTCGCAGATGCAGTGAAAGTGACTCTGGGCCCGAAAGGCCGCAACGTGGTCCTCGACAAGTCCTTCGGCGCTCCTACCGTCACCAAAGACGGTGTGTCAGTGGCCAAGGAAATCGAGCTCAAAGACAAGTTTGAAAACATGGGCGCACAGATGGTCAAGGAAGTCGCTTCCCAGACTTCCGACGTTGCCGGTGACGGCACCACCACCGCCACCGTGCTGGCCCAGGCCATCCTGAACGAAGGCCTCAAATCCGTAGCCGCCGGCATGAACCCGATGGATCTGAAGCGCGGTATCGACAAGGGCGTTGCTGCCGTTGTCGGCGAACTGGAGAAAATGGCCACACCGTGCAGCACTTCCAAGGCTATTGCCCAGGTCGGCTCCATTTCCGCCAACTCTGACACCAGCGTCGGCGACATCATCGCCGAGGCCATGGAGAAAGTGGGCAAGGAAGGCGTCATCACCGTAGAAGACGGCTCAGGCCTCGAAAACGAGCTGGATGTCGTTGAAGGCATGCAGTTCGACCGCGGTTACCTGTCCGCCTACTTCATCAACAACCAGGACACCATGTCTGTTGAACTGGAAAATCCGTTCATCCTGCTGGTGGAAAAGAAAGTCACCAACATCCGCGACATGATCACCCTGCTTGAAGGCGTGGCCAAGTCAGGCCGTCCGCTGCTGGTCGTTGCCGAGGACGTCGAGGGCGAAGCCCTGGCGACCCTGGTCGTGAACAACATGCGCGGCGTCATGAAAGTGGCCGCCGTGAAGGCCCCTGGCTTCGGTGACCGTCGCAAGGCCATGCTGGAAGACATCGCTACCCTGACTGGTGGTACCGTCATCTCCGAAGAAGTCGGCCTGAGCCTGGAAGGCGCCACCCTGGATGACCTGGGTTCCGCCAAGCGGGTCCAGATCACCAAGGACA
>Ga0255767_1003023_pt1 | contig 14370 bp, 12 predicted proteins | sample 071ome_24_FD_179967 | JGI IMG/M metagenome (GOLD analysis project Ga0255767, IMG submission 179967) | Coastal salt marsh microbial communities from the Groves Creek Marsh, Skidaway Island, Georgia - 071402CT metaG (version 2) | ecosystem: Environmental > Aquatic > Marine > Intertidal zone > Salt...
ACTAATCCAGAATCTGGTGAGCGAGATCTCGACGTGATGACTGCGCTGCAAACTGCGAATGGAATAACACCACCCACGTTTTCACTGTGGCTTGAGCCGGTTGAAAAGGATCAGACCTCGACCATTCGGGTCGGAGATGAAGTAAAGCTTCTTTCTAAATGACGTGGATTGCTTCAAGCGTTCGAAACGCGCTTATGACAGCCTGGGTTTTGCTCGGCATCATCAGTATCGGACTGTTTCAGTTTCATCCTGATCACTCGGACCGGGAGTTGAGCATTGTCCTGAGCCTAATGGGTTTGACTGTGTTGGGCACGGTAGTTTCGTTGGTGGTACTTCGGGTCACAGACCGACTGGCGAAACGTAATGGTCCATCAAGAAAACTCGTCCTGTGGGCATATTTCTTCGCAATAGTTGCCCTTGTTCCGGTGTCCTACATGAGCCTCATCATTCCCTGGATTGTTCTCGTGATCGTCACCCTCGTTTACGTGCGGTGGAAATGGGGATGGGCAGATTCGAGGTTTTCTAAGTAGCAACTTTCGGTTATCCCGATTGGTAGAATTTGCCACTTCACGCGTATGACGCGCGCACGAAGTATGGCTATGTTTGATCAATAGCCACGAGTACAAGTACGAATCCGGAACTGCATTTTGACTACATCGAGCACAGATCGATCAACCTCGGGAGATGGCGCTGGCGGAGCGACCGAGCGATATAACCCTGCTGAGATTGAGAAGAAATGGCAGAAGAAGTGGGAAGCCGACGGTATTTACGAGGCTCCCGATCACGTTGATGGCAAAGAGAATTTCTTTGCACTTGTGATGTTCCCTTACCCATCCGGCGAACTCCACATGGGTCACTGGTTCCAGTACTCGGGGGCAGATGCCCACGCTCGGTTCAAGCGTATGCAGGGCTACAACGTCATGCACCCGCAAGGATTCGACTCGTTTGGTCTTCCTGCCGAGAACGCGGCGATAGAGCGTGGTGCTGATCCGCGCGAGTGGACCTACTCGAATATTGAGAATGCCCGACGGCAGTTCCGAGAAATGGGAGCCGGGTACGACTGGTCACGTGAGCTCGTGTCGTCCGATCCTGAGTACTACAAGTGGAATCAGTACTTCTTCCTGAAGTTTTACGAAAACGGACTCGCTTACCGCGAGCATGGTCCAGCTAACTGGTGTCCGAAAGACCAGACAACACTTGCCAACGAACAGGTAAAAGATGGCGCCTGTGAACGTTGTGGCACGACGGTTGTAAAGCGGAATTTGCCACAGTGGTTCTTTGCGATCACCAAGTACGCCGATGAACTCCTTGATTTCAGCAAGCTCGATTGGCCTGAAAATATCACCACGATGCAGCGGAACTGGATTGGTCGTTCAACAGGAACGACGATTGGGTTCGATGTAGGCGAATTCGCACCGGGTGAAAAGATCGAGACATTTACGACCCGAATCGACACTGTGTTTGGTGTGACGTTCGTGGTTCTCGCTCCCGAGCACCCACTGGTTGAAAAACTCACTCAGCCCGAGCAAAAAGCCGCGGTTGACGAATACGTTGCCAATGCAAGTCGTGAAACCGAAATCGAGCGTACTTCAACAGAGCGCGAGAAGACCGGAGTCGCAACTGGCGCTTACTGCATCAACCCGCTCAACGGCGAACGAGTACCAGTTCTGGTTGGTGACTACGTTCTGGCTTCGTACGGAACTGGTGCGGTCATGGGTGTGCCGGCTCACGACGAGCGTGACTTTGTATTTGCGAAAAAGTACAACCTTGAGATTCGAGTTGTAGTTTCTCCCCCCGATTGGGATGGCGGAGAGCTTGAAGCAGCATGGATTCCACCCGGAACCCAGGTGAATTCAGGTGAGTTTGACGGAATGTCGAGCGTCGAAGGCAAGGAAGCCATCGCCGACAAGATCGAATCAAACGGTTGGGGTGAGCGAACCATTACGTATCACCTGCGTGACTGGCTGATCTCCCGACAACGTTTCTGGGGCACACCAATCCCGATTATTTACTGTGACGATTGCGGAACGGTGCCCGTTCCAGATCAAGACCTGCCGGTACTGCTTCCAGAGAAACCAAAGTTCGGTGAAGCTGGAAAGTCGCCACTGACCGAAGATCCCGAATTCTTCAACACGTCCTGCCCGAACTGTGGCAAGGCAGCAACCCGTGAGACAGACACGCTCGACACGTTTGTCTGTTCGTCGTGGTACCACCTTAGGTTTGCAAGCCCGAATCCTGGTGAAGATCCGTTGGATGCCGACCGGGTCCGAGCTTGGGTTCCGATTCACTCGTACATTGGCGGTGCTGAACATGCTGTAATGCACCTTTTGTACTCACGCTTCTTCAATAAGGCGTTGCGAGACACAGGATTCGTGGAGTTCGATGAGCCGTACACGAAGCTCACGAACCAGGGGATGTTGATCAAAGACGGTCGCAAGATTTCGAAGCGATCGAATCCACTTCCACCTGATCCAGTTGTCGAGAAGCACGGTGCAGACACTCTCCGTCTCTACCTGATGTTCCTGGGGCCATGGGACCAAGGTGGTGACTGGTCAGACTCGGGTATCAACGGGATTACTCGCTGGCTGGGTCGAATTTGGGATGTAGCTCAGCGTGATGAGTCGAAGCTTGGTGACTCAAGCGATTCTGGCGCCGCACGTGAACTTGATCGTGCATCACACTCGACCACGCAGCGTGTGCTGACAGACATGGAAGCGTTCAAATTCAATACTTCCATTGCTGCGCTTATGGAATACACCACAGCATTGATTCGAGCCTACGACGATGGATCGGTTTCGGCCGCGCAATGGCGAGCTGGCGTAGACCGACTGTTGCTCCACACCGCTCCACTTGCACCACATATTGCTGAGGAACTGTGGCAACGAACAGGTCACAGCGGGTCAATTCACCTGGAACTCAACCCGGAATTCGACGAGGCTTTGACTGCAACCGACACGATTACGTTGGCTGTTCAGGTTCAAGGCAAGCTTCGTGACCAGGTTGAAGTTGCTGCTGATATTGATCAGATCGGTGCAGTTGCCGCCGCTAAGGCAGCTCCTAATGTGGAACGTCACCTTGAAGGCATGACCATTGTCAAAGAGATTTACGTTCCAGGCAGACTCGTGAATATCGTGGTTCGGCCGAACTAATGACTGGTGAGCCTAAAAGCGATCCTTCGAGAGTTCGAAGGAACGCGATTCGGGCTAAATACGATCAGGAATCGATTAACGAAATTCTTGATGCCGGGTTCGTTTGCCATGTCGGGTTTGAAAGTGAACACGGCATTGTTGTTGTACCAACTCTGTACGTGAGAGACGGCGATTCGGTGCTGCTACACGGATCGACCGGAGCTGGCATGACACGCGCGGTTCGAAACAGGAAGCCGCTTACAGTTGAAGTGACTCACTTAGACGGGATAGTTGCCGCTCGATCTCACTTTCACCACTCCATCAACTACCGATCAGCAGTCCTGTTCGGTACAGCGACTGAAATTTCGGATGTGGTTGAAAAACTTCGTGGCATGGAATTGCTTGTCGAGCACATTTCTCCTGGTAGGTGGGACGAGGCGCGAAAACCATCTGACTCTGAGTTTGTTCAAACTAGTGTCATCCGACTAAAAATCGAAGAAGCATCAGCGAAGGTGCGAACTGGCGGTCCGGGAGAAGAGCCTGAAGATCTCGAAACAGATTTCTGGGGTGGTGTAATCCCGGTATCGACAGTGTTTGGCAGCCCAGTTGAGGACCAGGAGAACACGCCGAAAGTTGGTGTTCCTGAGTCGATCAATGAAACTCTTTCAAAGTGGAACAAGTAAAGGAATCGAGCTTGCTTAACCCCGGGGATCAATTTCCAGACATCACAATTTCGTTGCCTCGTGGTGAGTCCATTTCTGTTCGCGAAGCGGCGAAAGATTCCTGGGTTTATCTTTTGTTCTACAGAGGTGGTTGGTGAGGGTACTGTCGGCGGCAGTTGGCCGCTGTTCAGGAGCAAAACCGACTACTCAAACGACTCAATATCACGGTAATTGCATCAAGTCCTGACGCTGAGGCAGGGGCTCGTGAGATGGTTTCCAGTGAGAAGCTTGATTTTGCGGTTGGTTACGGCATGGATCAGCAAATGATGGACGATGTCCACGCAATCCCCGGAGAACGCAATGGGGAGCTAATCGTCCAACCTGCGGAGTTCATCATCAAACCGGGTGGCGAAATTGCCGCATCGGTGTATGCAACGACCCAGCTGGGCAGAATGAGCCCGCGTGAGATCGCTGTGTTCGTCAAAGACCGGTCGTAGTTCCGAAAACCGGTTCGCAATTTATTGCCGTAGTGTTCGCGCGCTCCTAAGATGCCGTTATTCGAATTGAACTGAGTAGCAAGAGGTAATTCAATGCGCGCAATGACCTGGCACGGTGGGGACAACTTCACTCTCGATGAGGTGGCTACCCCATCTCCTGAGGCGGGTTGGGTCGCGGTAAAGATCGACTCGATTGGTGTGTGCGGTACTGATGTTCACATTACTCAGGGGCTGTTTCCTTCGACACCGCCGAAGATTCTTGGACACGAATCGTCAGGGGTGATAGTTGAGGTCGGTGCTAGCGTCGCGATGTCTCGAATTGGAGAACGTGTCACGCTCAATACGACGAGTCACTGTGGAAAGTGTGCTGCATGTCTCACATGGTCAGAATCTCGTTGTGAGAATCTTGAGAACACTTCGGGGATGTTTGCTGAGTTTGCGGTCGCACCTTCGCAATCGGCTGTGAAGATTCCTGATTCTCTTGATCTCGAGCAGGCTTGTTTGACCGAACCTGCTTCGTGTTGCCTCTCTGGTGCCGAAATGATGTCGATCGGCGATAACGACATCGGAGTAGTGATTGGCGGCGGCATTATGGGCCTATTCACATTGGCTTTTCTCAAGCAACGTGGCGTGAAGACCATGATCATGTCGGAGCCGGTCGCTGCTCGTCGCGAAATGGCGACTCAGTTTGGAGCTGATCTGCTGCACGATCCTTCAGACGGCGACCTCGGTGAGTTCGTGAAAGACCATAACGGCGGGTATGGAGCGAATATTGCAGCTGAAGTCGTCGGCAAGCCTGAACTTGTTGCTAAGTGCGTTGAAGTTGTTCGACCTCGAGGACAGGTGCTGATGATCGGCGTGAGCCCGGAAGGTGCACCGCTACCGGTCGATTTGTACGACATGCACTACCGAGAAGTGACACTCAAGGGAGCATTTGGTCGCGGTGACGTATTTGCCAGAACGCCAGAAGCGATCAGTAAGCTGAACCTTGATGGCGTTATATCGGCTCGATACTCGCTAGATCAAGTACCGCAGGCGATCGTTGATTCCGGTGAGGGCAAGGGCGTGAAGCTAGTGGTGAAGCCGAACGGGTAGGCTCGGTGTCGGGCGTTCTAGGAGCGTAGAGATCCCTCCGCCGCGGTCGGGACACGTCATTCTGTAGCGTGGGTCCGGTGTCATCCTGAACTTGATTCAGGATCTCGTTGCAGGACGCTAAAGTTTGCGTGCGGATGAAACATCGCACTCACCTCAAGTTGATCCTGAAACAAGTTCAGGATGACAGCACAGGATTGTGAGAACTCACTGAGAAACCACTTCGCCGGCTTTGATGGTTAGGACGGGTTCCCAGAGTTGTCCTGTTCGAGTTTGATTGTGACCGTCTCGCAGTTGAGCCGTCTGATTGGTTACGTCGACTAAGCAAAAGTCAGCGGCGGCACCAACACGTAGTTGACCATTCTCATCTTCGAGTCCAAGCAACTTAGCCGGAGCGGATGTCATCCGCGACCAACAGTCTTCGATCGACATTCCGGCTGCGACCAGCTTGGATGCAACAAGTGGTAAGTCCTGGTTTGTCCCAGACTCGACATGAGCAACGTACGCGTCACTGGAAATGATGTCGGGTAAAAATCCTTCGGCGATAGCCACTTCTGCGGTGTCGAAGCCGAACGCTGCAAAACCGTCACCTACATCGAACAACACTCCGCGCTCGCGAGCCTCCAAAACGCAATCCTGAATTCTTCCGGCTTGCACGATGCTGCCTTCACCTGAGTGAAAACAGTAGGTCATGGAATCACCAGGTCTCAGAAGAGCCAACTGATCGGCGAGAGGTGTTGCGTCGGTCTTGGTTGCTCCGAAAAGAATCGGAACATTGGCTTGCCCAGCAGCCTCTACGCCTCGTCGCATGATATCTAGAGGATCAATCGATGGGTTTTGAACAAATGCGACGTTTAGCGAGATGCCCCAGATGTGTTCACGGTGACGCTCGATCGCCTCAACACACTCTAAAATGCTGGCTTCATCGAGATCGAAAAACCTGCCGTTTGGATTCGATTCCCCATTTGCGCAGAAGTTAATTGCGAGCTTTATGCGAGTTCTCGAGGGTTCGATTGTTTTATCGACGAATTCGTCGATGTTCCTTGCACCGGCATCGCCCTGTGAGAGCACAGTTGTTGAACCGCGTGTGAGGAAATACTGATCAGGGTCGACGCCGTAGCGAGAGCCGCTGAGCGAAGGGTGTGCGTGTGCATCGATCAATCCCGGGAGTAGAAACCCTTGATCGACGATCAGGTCTGCAGCACCGAATTTTGAAGCGTCAGTTTCACGACCTGAGATTCGACCATCTGTGATGGTTAGTTCGATTGGACCTTCGTATTCGGAAGCTGGGTCAATCGCTCGTAAAGCTCGGACACGCCTGATTGGAGAACTCATAATCGGCACGATACACGATCAGGAGTAGTCGATTAGAGCCTTTTCGGTCGCCTTCATCAGGTTGTCATTGAAGTACTCGGGTGCCGATTTCCAACCACCCATCGCTTCAAAGTCTTCCGCCCAAAGGCCTGGAGTGGGCATCTTGACGTAGAGCGAGTACATGCTCCAAAAGCCATAGTCACGTAGTGGCTCATCCGAAACATTTGAGTATGCCGTCAACGTGTGTTCTTCGACATCAATTCCGGTAATTAGAGCGTCTTGGATTATGTTCGCAATGTCGTATGTAGGTTCACCTAGACGAGGTTGCTCCCAATCGACAATTGCGATTAGTTGATCTTCTTTCCAAAGGGTGTTTCCTGCCCAGTAATCGAAGTGAAGTAGCTGCTCGCGGGATTTATCGACACGTGGCCAGAGCTTCTGCATCGCTTCGTACAAATCGGGGCCGAGTGGGTGCTTCTGTGCATTGGCACTTGGTTCGTTTGCCTGCATCTTTTCCTCGATGCGGTCACTTAGCTTGCGTAGTCCAACTGACTTGAGCCGCGAAGTGTCCAGTTCGTGAACCACATGAATGGCTTCAACCAGTTGTGAACACGAGCTCTGCCAACTCTTCGGCTGCAAGAGCGGTCCACCGTCCACATACGAGATCACACACGAGGGCCTGCCGAGTATCTCTTCAGTGATTGCGCCCAGGACAAGGTCCGGGGCAGCTACCGAACTTTCCTTCAGGAAATTCAGCACTGAAAGTTCGTAGAACGATGGCGAAACAGCGGCGTCTTTTTGCCATAGACCGTATTGGCGAACGACAACGTCTTGCCGCTCACCGGTACCTCGCTGGAGCGACATCACGTCCATGCGACACGAAATACCGCCAACGATCGGTCGAGTTCTCAGAATTGACGCGTTGGGATCGATCGCAAATGCGATCTGCTCGAACTGGTTTTGAGTCGGCGCTGGAGCTTTTTCAGGCATTGGTTCGTGCCAGCAGGTCTTTGATCACTCGGGTGTGAGCAGCACGAATGTCGTCAGCAGTGTAGGTGCGGATTCCAAGTTCTGCGTAGCCTTGTGCCCAGTGACCTGGGTCGGGCATTGGCATTGAAACGGCGGTCATTTTCCAGAAGTCCAGATCTTTGACGGTGTGTTTCGATTCTCGTTGATAGACCTCAAGAAATGCCTGCTCAACTTCCATTCCGAAGTACTGGGCATCGACCAGGAAGTAGGCGACGTCCTGTGTTGGCTCTCCGATAAAAGGCCATTCCCAGTCGACGATAGCGATCAGTTCTTCATCGTTCCAGATCGTGTTGCCTGGCCAAAAATCGGTGTGGATGAGTTGTTTGGCTGATTTATCGACATGTGGCCAGAGATATCTCATCGCCTGCCACAGCTCTACACCCAGGGGGTGTTTGGTGAATTTTTCGGGTGGTTCGTCAGCATCGCACCAGGTTTGAATGTAGTGCGAATGGTCGGACTTGAGATCGAGGAGACTTTCGGGAACGGTGATGTTGTGCACACGAGCGAGCGCAGTTGCTAGTTGTCCGGCCCAGTCGTGTGGATCAGAGGGTTTTAGGCCTGGTCCTCCGTCGAGGTAGTTCAAAGCGATGGCGTTCTTACCGAATATGTCTGAGGTGATGACCGGATCGAGAGAGACGGTTGGTGCGGGTACTCCGTTTTTTTCGAGCAATTGAAGAACTTCAGCTTCTCTGCGGTTGGGTGAGGCACGGTTCGGATCAGTGTGCTCCCAGTAGAGGCGGGTTACTACTTGTTGCGGTGTATCACCTGGTTTTGCAAATTCGACCACGTCCATGCGGCAGCCTAGCCCACCAAGAAGTTTTCGCGTTGAAATGACCGATGAGCCTGGAGAGATCGCGCCGGCTACTGCGGCGAATTGATCGTATGTTGGCCGGTCAGGTATAGGCATGTGGGTAGTTTGAGTGTTTTCTAGCTCAAGCCGAATGGCAATTTGTGAGTATTGGTCGGCGATATCCCTCCGCTGGCTCCGGGCGTGACCGCGTCACTTGGTCGCGGGCGTCGCATTATCCCCCTTACTCCGGTAGGCTCAGCACAGGCTTCTGACTCTCCCCGTTCCGCGGGGAGAGAACGCGGTCACTACCCGGCGAATTCGCGACTGGCTTCTGCGATTGAGGCGTAAGATCCGTCGGCTACTGCTGCACAAAGCGCTGCACCAACAGCTGCTTCTTCGTTCAACTTGCCAAGTTCGAGGGGCAGTCCGAACTCGGATTCTAGGGACTCTCTCAGTACAGGATTTAGTTTGAGACCATTGCCAGACCCAACCAGTCGGGAGCGTTCTGATGCGCCGAGTTTTACTGCCTCTCGATACGAATCAGCGAGTTGAGCTGCCATGGCTTCAAACAGCGCGCGTGCCATGTGACCTGGTGTGAATGTTCCGGGTGTGAGCTCTCGAATAGCGGCTCTGGCTAGAGGATTACTTCGCGATCCCGTGAAAAGCGGATCGAATTTCACACCTTCTGCGCCTGCAGGTACCTCTGACGCCAGTTCGACCAATCTGTCGTAAAGCTCGTCTGGGTCAAGTTCGTATCCGGCGATTGCGCGACTGGCGTTGTTGAAGAAATCTCGCAACGTACGGAAAGTGCGACCACCGACAACACCAACACCAGCGAGAAGGTACCCGCCCTGCAAATAAGGTCGAAGTTCCAGCCAACCTCGTGGCATCGGTGAGTCGACGTAAATCGAGCTTTGACCGCCCGTTCCTATATTTATCGCAACTGTGTTTTCGTAGTCCGAAACGGTACCTGCGAAGCTGCACTGGTGGTCACCAGATGCAACGGCCACTGGAATACCTACTGGAACGTTCAAACGGGTAGCTATGGCATCGGTCACGTGACCTGCGACTGAGCAGGATTCACCGAGATTGGAGAACCAGTTTTGTTCTAATCCGAGCGTTTGGATTAGTTCTCGATCCCAATCGAGTTTTGTGACGTCATAAACACCCCAACTGAGAGCATCGGTTGGATCTGTGACGGGTCGGGTGTTGGTGAGTCGCGAGACGACAAATTCAGGTGCGGTAGTTACGTGGACACCAGTTGGTATCAGGTCGTGCGCTTTGAGCCAGAACAGGGTTGGTGCCGTGTAACCCGTGACCAGCGGACAACCAACGTTATCGAAGGCTGGCAATCCGCCGTCTTCGACTACCGCTCCACCGAGTTCGCCCATCACGTCTAGATAAGTTCGTGCCTCGCCCTCAACGGTGTCTTTCGCGCGTTGATCCTGCCAGGAGATGAACTTGCCGACTGAGTTAAGGTCACTACTGAGGAACTGCAGACCCTGCTGCTGACCTGTGACACCAATTGCTGCTGGTCGCGCTCCAGTTTGGAAGACAACTGAGCCAGCATTGTCGATTGCTAACTCGGTCATACGATCCAGATCCCACTCGGAGCGTCCGATCTTCTTATCGTCAGGTGACGTAATTTCAGCTGTGTTTGGGACGCTCGAAGAGCCGACAACAGATTTTGTGTCGAGGTCGAGGACTACTGCGGTTAGAGAAGTCGAGCCAACGTCGATTGCAAGGTAGTGAGTGGGCATCGAGAAAGTTTATCGAGTGTGCAGTTCGAACGGTTTCGTCATCCTGAACTTGATTCCGGATCAAGTCCGGGATGACACCGCGCCAGCCCCAACCGAAGGTCCCTCCCGCAAGGTCGGGGCATGGGTTCGATAAGGGCTAAATACGGTCAAGCCGCGTTTAGGCGTTCTCTTCTGGCACATCAGGTGAGAAGTAGTGGCTTACTTTTTGGCCCGGGTCTCTGAAGCCAACTGCATCCCACTTGTACGCCTCGGTTGTTGCTTCGACGTGAACATCGTCACGGTCAAATACTTCGTCTTTCAGACTAGTACCCAGTCCGGGTCCTTCGGGGGCGAGTAAGTAACCGTCTTGAATCACGATGTTTGGTTCGATGAACTTGTCGTACCAGCCGCGGTAGTAGGCGCGATTGGTTTCCTGAATCATGACGTTCGGGCAGTTCATTGAAATGTGAGCACAGGCGAACACGTTGACCGGACCTGTCCAATCGTGTGGAGCGATGGGGGTTTGATAAGTCTCGGCAAGAGTTGCGATCTTCTTTGTTTCCGAAACTCCACCCGTCCAAATAAGGTCCGGCATCACGATCTCAGCAGCGCCTTTCTCGATGTACTCGCGGTACTCGTACCGAGTCATAAGACGTTCTGCAGCGCAAATTGGAGTCTTAGTAGCATCTGCCAGTTTCAAGTGCGCCTCGACGTTAACAGGGTGGATCATCTCCTCCTGCCACATCAAGTCGTACTCCTCCATCGCCTGAACAATTCGCATCGCGGGAGCCAGCGCCCACGCTCCACCACCGTCGTGAGCGATTTCAATCTGGTCACCGAGCGCTTTACGTTGTTTCGCTAGAGGCTCTAAACCTTCTCGGATTTGTGCAGCGGAAACGAAATTGCCGTCCGATTCAGCCGCGTACGGTGCCATGTAGTACGCCTTAACCGCGGTAATTCCATCGTCAATAAGGCTTTGAAGGAACCCGACTGGATCACGTAGTTCGAACTCGTTGTCCTGCCATTCTCCGTAACTACCGATTGTGTTGTAGATGCGGATCTTGTCGCGGACCTTGCCACCGAGCAAGTTGTAGATCGGTTGGTCGAGTGCCTGCCCAACAACATCCCAGAGCGCAATATCGATAGCAGATAGTGCTCTTAGCTCAGCACCTGAGTAGGTGAAGATTCCTGCCAGTTTAAAAAGTTCATCCCAGATGCCTTCACGGTCCATCGGATCGCGACCGATAAGGATGGGACCAAAGATTTCGTGGACGACCGCTGCTACCGAGCGCGGGAGATACCAGGTTTCACCAAGTCCGATTTCACCCGAATCGGTATGAATACGAACCCAGCACATTTGCCAGAATTCGTCGACGTAGACAGTTTCGACTTTTGTGATCTTCATGATGCGACGGCAGTTTGAAACTACGCGTCGCAAAGGTCAAGCGAAGTTCGTCTTTATTGAACGCCTTCGAGGACGATGTCGAATACGAGCGTGGCGTTTGGTGGAATAGCCGCCCCAGCACCTGCTGCGCCGTAGCCCTGGTCAGGCGGAATCATTACTCGTCGCTGTCCACCGACCTGCATTCCGAGAATCGCATCTCGGAACCCTGGGATCACACCACCAACCGGGAAGGTTGCTGCTGCACCTCGTGAGTACGAGGAATCGAACACACAACCGTCGGTCAGCCATCCGGTGTACTGGACGTTCACAGAGTCGCCCTGCTGAGGTTGTGCTCCGTCACCGACTTTGACATCGAAGACAGAAATACCTGAAGGCTGAGAAACAAGCTGACTCTCTTGCACGTCACCGTACTGAGGAGCGGAGTCCGGGTAACCGGGGTTGTCACAATCTGGCACTGATACGCCTCCTTCAGGCGTTGCGGTTGGAGTTGGTGTAGGTGTTGCTGATGATGCAATCACGGTGGCTGTTGCAGATGCTTGAGCCGGAGTCAGAACTGAAATTAGTTCGATTTCGAATGTAAGAGTTGCGTTTGGCGGAATAACCGGAGGTGAACCAAGTTCTCTGTACGCAAGTGCAGGCGGAATTTCTACTCGTCGGATGCCGCCTGGAGCCATATCGAGCATCGCCTGTCGCCAGCCTGGAATTAGACCGATCAGCAGTAATTCAGCCGAGTTGCCGCGCGCATACGTTGAGTCAAAGACACATCCACCTGCGAGCCAGCCCGTGTAGTTCACAGTCACCATGTCTTCAATGGTCGGAGAAGTTCCTTCGCCAACTACCCGGTCGAAAATCTTGATTCCAGCAGGGTCACCAACGAGTTGGTCGCTTGAAACCTCGTTGAGGTGTGGAGCATCCGGTGGGTACTGCTCGTTCAAACACAGAGACTCGTCTGGAGTAGGTGCGATAACCGGAATTTCAATGTTGTCCGGGTTTTTTCCGGCAGCCTGACACGCAGTGACGAGGACCAGAAGCAGGATGCCAGCGGTTGCCAGCAGTTTTCTAGAGTTGGATGGGAATACTTGGTTCAAAGTTCGGTATATCGATTATTTAGCGGAATTTACGTTTGCCTGATACTGAGCGAATCCTGCCTGAATCCATGGACCAATGTTGGTCAGGAAGAACTTCACACCCATTCCTACGTACTTGCCGACGTTTTCGTTTGATACCAGAGTACCCGCAGTTCGACCGGATGCCACTATTCGGGTTAGTGCGTCATTGATCTTTTCTTGCACGTCAGGGTGATCGAGTTCACCAATGTGACCCATTGATGCGGCGAAGTCAGACGGAGCAACAAAGAAAACGTCGATGTCATCCACTGCAAGGATTTCGTCGAGATTCTCCCAGGCAGTAATGTCTTCGATGAGAACGATCAGCATCGTTTCGTCGTTGGCTTTTTTCAGATAGTTGTCTACGCCGTAGCCTTGTCGGCTGGTGTAAAGACCACGCTTTCCAATCGGAGCGAATTTTCCGCCTTCAACGACGTTTTTAGCTTCAGCTGCGTTGTTTACGTGTGGAACGACGATCGACTGAGCGCCACGGTCGAACGTGCGGTAGATCAATCCCTGTTCATTGAGGTTGATGCGAACTACGGATGTCATGCCCCACATGTCACAGGCACGAGTCAGGTTTCCAATGTCGGCTGCATCAACAGCACCGTGCTCACCTTCGAGCCATACTCCGTCGAATCCGAATTGACCGATCGCGTCGATGTCATCTGCGTGGGTAATACCGCCAATGACTGTTGCTACTTCGCCGTTAGCGATTTTTTGCTTGGCTCGGTTCTGCCTGAGTTCCAAAGTTCTGCTCCTGGTGAGGACGTGCCGAATTTCGGCATGTTTCAAATTGAACTGTGGAATTCTACCCGCGAGGCGGGTGTTGGGGTGGGAGAGGTTTGGATAGGTTGTCATCCTGGACCTGATTCAGGATTACGTATATGCAGCTAAACGTGGGTAATTGGCGAGCTACTAGTTGCCATAAATCGTGGTCCTGAAACGAGTTCAGGATGACAGTCTGCACCTTACCGAGGTCCCTCCGTTGCGGTCGGGACGCGTCATCGGAAGTGCCTCGAAAATTTGAATATGAGACGTGTTTCGAGCGGGGCCGAGAAATCTGGCTTACGAGCGGCCGTGGCAGTTCTTGAATTTTTTGCCGCTGTCGCACGGGCATGGTTCGTTCCGACCGACACCGGCGTAGGGATTTTCGGAAACCGATGATGCCGGCATGTTTCGGGTCTTTTCCATGATGTTGGCTGCAGGACGTCCATTTCGAAGTTCACCAACCATAGCCTTCATGTACGGCTCGGTGTGGCTAAAGAAGGTTTTGTAACCGGCGCATAGGTAATTAAGTCCGTCCTCACCATCTGGAGTTTTGATGAAGCGCTGTTTGGGGCATCCACCGTTGCAGGCAAACTTGAACTCGCATTTTCGGCAGTAGTCAGGGAGAGTGTCACGTTTATCGGTCCCGAACTTTCGTTGCTCAGGGCTTTCAGCCATCTCACGGATGGTCGTATCAGCAACGTTCCCGAGGTTGTACTCGGGGTAAACGAAGTGGTCACACGAGTAAACGTCGCCGTTGTGCTCGATGATCATCGCGTCGCCACAAGTCTCGGCGAAGATGCACAAACCGGGGTTTTGGCCCATCCAGCCGGCGAGAGT
>Ga0255767_1003028_pt1 | contig 14353 bp, 14 predicted proteins | sample 071ome_24_FD_179967 | JGI IMG/M metagenome (GOLD analysis project Ga0255767, IMG submission 179967) | Coastal salt marsh microbial communities from the Groves Creek Marsh, Skidaway Island, Georgia - 071402CT metaG (version 2) | ecosystem: Environmental > Aquatic > Marine > Intertidal zone > Salt...
ATGAGATCAAACACCAGCACTGGATGATGGACGGGGCCCCGTGGGATTACGGCATCGAGCTACTGCAGGAGGATGTCGACCGCATCGAGAACGAGCTGACCATGGGGTTCGAACGCTACCCGGTGTTGCAGACGGCCGGCGTGCGGAACTGGGTCAATGGCGCTTTCACTTTCTCGCCTGATGGCAATCCGCTTGTCGGGCCGGTGCCGGGCAAGCGCGGCTACTGGTCGGCCTGCGCGGTCATGGCCGGGTTCCTGCAGGGCGGCGGTGTCGGCAAATCGCTTGCCGAATGGATGATTCATGGCGAGCCTGAGGCCGATGTCTACGGCATGGATGTCGCGCGTTATGGCCCCTTCGCTGAAAACAGGGAATATATAAAACAGACAACCGGCCAGTTCTATTCGCGCCGCTTTGTCATGACCTATCCGAACGAACAGCTTCCGGCGGGACGTCCGCTGAAGATGGCGCCGGCACATTCAGACATGGCGGCGGCGGGCGCGGTCTGGGGCAATAGCTGGGATCTGGAAGTGCCGCTCTATTTCGCGCCACAGGGATTTGCCGAGACGCCGTCGCTGAAGCGCTCGAACGCCTTTGACATTATTGGCGGCGAATGCCGGGCGGTGCGCCGTGATGTCGGCCTTCTGGACATCACCGGTTTCTCGCGCTTCGAGGTCAGTGGCCGGAATGCCGAAGCCTGGCTCCATACCGTGTTCGCCACGAAACTGCCGGCACCGGGGCGCGCCCGGCTTGCCGTCGCGCTTGGCCATGATGGCCGTCTGAAGGGCGATCTGACGCTGTTCAACTGGGGCGACGGCACCTGGTGGATCATGGGGTCCTACTATCTGCGACGCTGGCACATGCGCTGGTTCGATGATCACATGCAGGATGGTGTGCAGGTCCGCGACCTTGGCGAGGAGATGGCCGGGTTCTCATTGTCCGGCCCGAAGTCCCGCGCCGTGCTGGAGAAACTCACCGACGGCCCGCTTGACAAATTGTCCTTCATGGGATGTGGCAGTTTCGATATCGGGCTTGTCCGCGCGCGGGTTGGCCGGCTGTCGGTCACCGGCGAGGCAGGATACGAGATCAACTGCCGGATGGGTGACCACATTGCGTTGCGGCGGATGCTGCTTGAGGCCGGGGCCGATCTCGGCATTGCCGAATACGGCTTCAACGCCCTGTTGTCATTGCGGCTGGAGAAGAGCTACGGCATCTGGTCGGCCGAATTCACGCAAGGTTATACGCCCGGGATGACCGGCATGGACCGCTGGATCGACTGGGACAGGGCCGGCTTCATCGGCCGCGATGCGGCCATCGCCGAACGCGAGGGCAATGGCCCGGCACGGCGCCTCGTGACGCTCGAGGTGGCGGCTGACGATGCCGATGCCAGCGGATATGAGCCCATCTGGTCGGGTGACCGGCAGGTCGGCTTCGTGACATCCGGCGGCTATGGTCATACGGTCGGGACATCGCTGGCCATGGCGCTGGTCGACAGTGACCTCGCCTCGGTCGGCAATGATCTCGGCGTTCATATTGTCGGGGTGGAGCGCGACTGCCGGGTCATCGCGCCGTCGCCCTATGACCCGGCCGGCGCGGTGATGCGCGGGTGAGCGACTGTCAATCTTTCGGTTTTATACTAAGGGGAATCTGATGAGCCAACAGCCCGACGCAATCATCATCGGTACCGGCGTGATCGGCACCGCGGTGGCTTTTGAAATGGCGAAGGCCGGCTGGAAGACGCTGTCGCTGGATCGCAACACGCGGATCGGTCACGGTTCGACGGCCGGGTCCTGCGCCATTATCCGTATGCATTATTCCACCTTCGACGGCACCGCCTTCGCGTGGGAGGGATATCATTACTGGCGCGACTGGGAATCCTATCTCGGCCTGCCAGCCGATGCCGATCTGGCGACATTCAAGGAGTGCGGCTGCATGGTCATGCGCACGGCGGCGAATGATTATCTGGACAAGTATCTTGCCAACAGCCGCGAGCTGGATATTCCGGTCGAGGAATGGGATGGCGATGCCATTCGCGAAAGGCTGCCGATCTATTCGCTTGAAAGTTTCGCGCCGCCGCGCCGCATCGATGATCCGACCTTTGGCACACCGAATGGCGAAAGGATCGCGGGCGCACTCTACTGGCCGAATGGCGGCTATGTCACCGACCCGTCACTGTCCAGCCAGAACCTGGCCGATGCGGCGAAACTGCATGGCGCCGAATTCCGGCTTGGCGCCGAGGTGGTGGAGATCCTGAAATCGGACGGGCGTGTCGCCGGCGTCCGGCTTGCCTCCGGCGAGGAAATCCACGCGCCGGTGGTGGTCAATGTCGCCGGCCCGGCCTCGGCTCATATCAACGGGTTGGCCGGCGTGCTGGAGGAGATGACGATCGAGACAAGGCCGCTCCGCCAGGAGGTGGCGCATGTACCGGCACCTCAAGGGTGTGATTTCGATGATATCGGCATGGTCGTGTCGGATTCCGATATCGCCTGCTATATCCGGCCCGAACATGGCAACAACATCCTGATCGGCAGCGAGGACCCGCCCTGTGATCCGCATATGTGGGCCGAGACCGACACCGATTACGCGCGTGATTTCACCGAGCAGTGGAACAACCAGGTGATGCGCTATGGGCAGCGGGTGCCGAGCCTTGGCATCCCGTCGCAGGCGCGCGGCGTTGTCGATCTCTATGACGCCTCGACGGACTGGATCCCGATCTATGACAAGACGTCGCTTGGCGGCTATTACATGGCCTGCGGAAGCAGCGGCAACCAGTACAAGAACGCGCCGATTGCCGGCAAGATGATGGCCGCGCTGATCGGTTATTGCGAGGGCGGTGCCGATCATGACGCCGCGCCGTTGCATTACACGCTCCCCTATATCCTGCGTAAGATCAATGTCGGCTTCTATTCCCGCAAGCGCGAGATCAACAATGAGAGCAGCTTCTCGGTCCTCGGGTAGCTGATCGCCGATATTGCTGAAAAATCGCCGAAGGTCGGTGACTGTGATATACTGACCCTCGGCAGTCTCAGTGCATAGGTTGTGGTGATGAAAGTTGCAGATCTGGCGAAGGTGTTCCCGACCGAGACGCTCGAGGCCGGCACCGTGCTGTTCAAGCAGGGTGACATTGACGGTGACGGCTACATCGTGCAGCAGGGACGGGTGGAACTGTCGCGCACCGTCGGCGGTGCCGTGCAGCGGGGAATCTTCGTCGAGGCGGGCCAGATTTTTGGTGTCTACAAGACGCTGTTCGAGAATGAGATGCGCTATTTCACCTGTACTGTGGTTCAGAAATCACTGATCACACGGATCCCTGAACAGGTGTTGAAGGACCGCATCGCCGCCAGTGACCCGTTCATCATCTATTGTGTTCGCAACTGGCCAAACCTCGGTGACAAGCTGATCAGCGACAGCTCCGGCGACTGAGCGTTGCCGGTTCACGGCAAGGTATGGGCAGGCGCCGGGCATCAGCCGTCGGAGCCGGTCTTTCGCGGCTTGCGAGTGACTAGCTTCAAAAAGACCATCACGAAGATCACCATCGCGACATAGAGGATCAGGACCTGCGGATGTTCCTGCAGCCCTTCATGAAGATTGTCATTCATACAGACAAAATCCTTCCTGAAGTCACTCACCCTCTCGCTCTGTGAAAGAGCCTGACAGGCATTCATCTTGTCTTCGGCCATCATCCCACTCCCAGACTGTCACTCAGCAGGATGTCCTTCAGGAACATCAGCGTGAAATAGCCGGCATTTGTCATCACCACGAAACAGATGAACAGGCGCAGCTCGGCCTGCAGATCATCACCAAGCAGACGTTTGAAGAAGCCGCGTGACAGCAGAATTGAATATTCGATGACATACAAGGCCAGAACGCCGGCATTGAGGAACAACACTGTCGTCATGCCGGCCTGCCGGTCGGCGATCAGGCTGGCCGCCGCGATCAGCGCCGCCAGTGCCGCCGCCAGCGCGAGCCGGCCATGCCAGCGGCCCGTAATGATTGTAAATCTGCCGAGGGTGGAGGAAGGCTGGCCATGCGCCATGACGAACAGCAGCGCAAGGCTTGCCATGTGAAGGGCAAAGACCGCCATAAGCTTGGCCGAGGCCAGCCCGTCGCGTTGTTCGAAGATCAGGTCAGTCGCGTTGCTGTCCATGCTCCAATATCCTGTCGGCCAGTCTGCTCGCCCACTTGGTGAAATAGGGCCTTGCCGGCGCGTGTTCAATGCGGCGGCGACATTCCGGCGCATGGCTGCCGGGTGCTGGGCTGCCGGGTGCTGGCTTGGCTGACGGATTTTGGTGAATCCGGGTTAGACTGTGCCAGTGCCGGGCGGCCATTGGCCAGATATGACCTGCCATGGTTCAACAAAGGGAAGCTGCGGGACGGCATCAGCAATGCCGTTTTCGCATGGATTTGCAGCGCAACATAACAGGAGGTTTGAACGCAGAATCAAGGAGTCCTGAAATGGGCAAATCACTTCAAATCATCACCATCGCCCTTGCGATTTTCATCGCCGCTGCCATGCAGTTCAGCATGCCGGGTATTTCGGTCAGCAAGGCTGGCATCAGATTTGACAGGCGATGACGATCTTCACCGCCGCTGTGCGGCCCTATGACCGGACCGCGAAAGCCAGGCTGATCAGTTTCACCATATAGCCATAGAACAGGGTCAGGATGGCCACCGCCAGTGCTGGCCCCATCCTGTCCGGATCACCCCAGTTATCAAACGCGCCGGCTGTCAGGGCGATCAATCCGACGAGTGTTCCCAGCCATCCGAAATAGACAGCGCCGGTGCCAAACTGCGTGACATGCGTGCTCTTTTCACCCGTCATCAGCGCATATCCAACACCGCCGCCGAGAACGAATATCAGGCTGTTGATGTCCAGATAGAGATGCGGCCCGATTTGAAACAATGCTCCGCCGACGATAAACAGACAGATAGAGATTCCGAGATAATGTGTCATGTTCTGTTCCTGCCAATGTTGAACGTCACGTCGGTCGCGGTGCAGGTTTCAAGAATGGGCTGACAGCCTGCGACAGGGTGATCGGATTTATTCATTCCGGTATCTGACGCCGAGGATCTCGCAACGGTCGGCAAGACCGATCTGTTGTCGCTGGTCATCAATCATCCGGACCCATACGTCATGTCCGATGCGGTTTGACATTCTGCCAGTGATCACCTGAAGGATCTTTTCGCACTGGCCGGTGTCGCCGGCTTCGATACCCTCATCACCATGGCCGCAGACCGCGTCGGAATTGCGGATGACCTTGCCGGCGGCATCGCGGACAAGAACGCTGACGGCCTCGATGTTCCGTCTGGACTGGTTCTTGTATTGCAGGCGCAACGCGAAATAGGTTGCCACCCCGTCATCATCATTCTCGAACAGCACGTCGATGGAACAATGCGTTTTGTTCTTTTCATGCGCGTGCGAGACGCCCGGAAGCATGGCGGCTGACAGCGCGAGAAACAGCGCGATCATCAAACCGGGTTTGACAGCCGACATAACGCTGACCGTCACTACAAGCCATCTTGATGTGCCCACCATCACATACCCCGCGTCATCAAAAGCCAGATCACAATAAAACCTCGCCATCATGTCCGTCAATTCGCCGGATGCGGTATAGCTGAAATCTGCCGGAAGATGAAGGGCGACAAATTGAATGCCATGGCGCGGGCTGGTTTCGGTCACCTGACCTTGAGTGCTGGCCCATGGCAGGCGGTAACCGGCTGGTGGCTACGCGGCCTTCCTGATATAGACCAAGGCACCGAGAGCGATCGCGCCGCCGACCAGCATCATCAACAGGATCGCATCATCTATACCCATGACATCGCCAAGATATCCGATGACGACACCGCCGACGACAAGGCTGCCAAAGGAAATCGTCGACCACCATGTCATCACCCGGGCCCGGTAACGTTCTTCCACCTCCAGCTGGATCACGGTCTGCGCACCGATCCCGGCGATGGTCGCGGTAAAGCCGGTCACGATGAAAATCAGGCTGAGCGGGATCAGACTGTCAAACGGATTGAGCAGCGCCGTCATGGCAATGCCCAGAATGACCATTGGCAGGAGAAATGCCTGTATCCGGGATTTGCCGAGACGGCCTAGACCGATCCACCCCGACGCCAGCAATGATCCAAGACCGGCCGCCGCGGTGACAATCGCCAGGGCATGGCTTTCACCACCAAGAATCTGACCGACGATGGCCGGCTGGATTTCCAGCACACCGCGAACAAAGAAGCTGTTCATGCCGACAAGGCACAGCGTTGAAAAAATAATCGGTGTGCCAAGCGCGACCGCGCCCCCGTTGATCATCCGTTCCATGAAGCTGCCGGGCTCGTTGCCGTCGGACATGCGGGGTTGCAGAACCAGAAAATACAGTGAAATGATCAGTGGCACATACAGGATGGTGGCGATGAGGAAAGTCTCTGACAGCCCCATGAAGTGGATGGTCAGGCCGGCCAGGCCGGGGCCGACTATTCGCGACAGGTTCCAGGATACCGAATTCAATCCGACAGCACTGGCCAGATACGGCCTTGGCACGACCAGCGAGATGAACACCAGCCTGATCGGGTGATGAAAGGCGCTGAGCAACCCGAGCGCGGTGGAACAGGCAAGCAGGGTGATCAGGTTATGCTTGCCCAGAAGCTGCGTGGTGAAGATCGCAACGCTGATGCCGACCATCAGTATTTTTGTGACCAGCATGGCCTGGCGGGCATCCCATCGTTCCGCGAAGACCGCAATGAACGGGCCAAGGAAACCGACCGGGGCCATCAGCAGCAGCGACACAACGCTTGTCCAGAATGTCGATTCGGTGATTTGCCAGGCCAGCCAGCCAAGCCCGATTTTCTGCACCCAGGTTCCCAGAAGAGACAGAGTGTTCGTGACGAAGTAACCGACAAAGGTCGGAATTGTGAGAGCATTCATGAGTCTGAGTGATTGATGATGAATTGCTCGACAAGCCGGTTGAACTCATCCGCATCCTCGCAATAGGGCGCGTGCCCAACATTTGCCATTTCGACATGCTGCGCATCCGGCAGGCCGGCAATCAACGCATTAAGGGCGTCAGGTTTGACAACAATGTCATCCGCCGCGGACAGAATGAGCGTTGGAACCTTTATGTCCGCAAGATAGGGCGTCGTGTCCAGATACTGGATCGCCGCGCCACCCCACCTGATGCCCTCGACCCGGATATCTCCGGCAATGGACACCAGAAATTCATGCAGGTCTGGTGCCAGCGTGTCAGACAGCATCCGTCCAATCCTGAGGGTGCCGTACTCCCTGTCATTCAGGCGCGTGCGCTGCTCGATGCGTTGCAGGATTTCGTCAGACAGGGGGGAGTCTTCAGGCTTGCCGCGCCCCTTGTGCGTGCAGGACAGCACCAGTCCGGCGCAACGGGACCCGCTCCCGGCGGCCAGAATCTGTGCCAGCATGCCCCCCATGGAATGCCCGATCAGCCAAAAGGACCGCAGCCCGAAATCGGAAAGCAACCGAGCGACTCCATCGGCAAATCCCGCCATCCCACCGTCAAACACCGATGTGCCGCCAAAGCCCGGTGCATCAATCGAGATCACCCTGAAGGCCTGGAAATGAATGAATTGATAATGCCAGCTTGTGCTGTTGCCGTTGAACCCGTGCAGGAAAACCAGCGTGCGGGTCGCGGTATCGGCTCCTGCCGGCTCCTGCCGCCGATAGGAAATGGTCATTCCGGACGCAGAATTTTTGTAAAGTTGTCTATCGGGAAGGTTTGGAAGGGTACCGGCCATCTTTTTGTCCCAGGTAAAGGGTGGACAACATTTTTTTTTCATTGAATAGTTTGTTCATAATAATGAATTCTATGGGAGAAAACCATGAAAGTGCTTCGACTATTTTCCATTGGTATGGCTGCGATACTGGTGTCAGCCAACGCCATGGCGGCTGACCTGCGGATCGGATTGAAATCCGAACCCAGCTCAATCGACCCTCACTATCACAACCTGACACCGAACAGCGCCTTTGCGACGCACATCTTCAGCACGCTGGTAGGAAGCGATGAAAATCAGCAGCACTATCCTGACCTCGCGGTGTCCTGGGAGCCGATCAGTGACACAACCTGGGAGTTCAAGCTCCGCAAGGGTGTGAAGTGGCATGATGGCAGCGATTTCACTGCGGACGATGTAATATTCTCGGCTGAGCGTGCACAGAATGTTCCAAACTCGCCCGGAAGCTATGTCACCTATCTCAAGGGCAAGACCTTTGAGAAGATTGACAGCCATACGGTTCACATCAAGACCGAAAAGCCCTATCCGCTGATGCCGAATGATATGACGACCGTCAAAATCATCTCGGCAAAGGTCGGCAAGGGCGCAACCACCGAGGATTACAACAGCGGCAAGGCCGCCATCGGTACTGGTCCCTACAAGTTTGTGGAGTGGGTCCCCGGCGATCGCATCATTCTTGTCGCAAACCCGAACTACTTTGGAGACAAGCCGAAGTTTGACAAGCTTACGTTCAAGCCGATCAAGGCCGGTCCTGCGCGCATTTCGGCGCTGCTGGCGGGCGATGTCGACTTCATCGATGCTGTGCCACCGCTGGATGTCGCGCGTCTGAAGACAAATGACTCCCTGCAACTGAGCAGTGGTGCATCGAACCGCGTTATCTATCTGCACCTGGATCAGTTCCGCGAGAACTCGCCACATATCACGGCGAAGGATGGTGGCCCGATCAAGAACCCGCTGATGGATGTTCGTGTTCGCAAGGCGATCTCGCACGCCATCAACCGGGATGCCATTGTGGCTCGGGTGATGGAAGGGATCGCGGTTCCGGCCGGGCAGCTGCTGCCAGCCGGATTCCACGGCGTATCTGACAAGATGAAGCCACTGAAATACGATCCGGAGCTGTCAAAGAAACTGCTGGCCGAGGCCGGCTATGCTGACGGGTTCAAGATGACCATTCATGGTCCGAATGACCGTTACATCAATGACGCGAAGATTGCCGAGGCGCTCGCGCAGATGATGAACAGGATCGGCATTGAAGCCAGTGTCGAGACCATGACAAAGGCTGTCTACTTCCAACGTGCGTCCAGAGGCGCCCCGAATGACTTGCCTGAATTCAGCTTCATGCTTCTTGGCTGGGGTGCCGGGTCCGGTGAGGCATCATCGCCGCTGAAGGCTCTGCTTCACACCTTTGACAAGTCAAAGGGCATGGGGGCGAACAACCGTGGTCGTCACTCCGATGCGCGGGTGGATGAGCTGATCCAGAAGGGTCTGGCAACAGTTGATTCGGAAGCCCGTGGCAAGCTCCTTGCCGAGGCAACCGAAATCGCTGTCGGCGAGAATTTTGGTGTCATTCCGATCCACTATCAGGTCAGCACATGGGCATCGAAGAAGGGATACAAATACATCCCCCGCACCGATGAACGTACAACCGTCATGGGTCTGATGGCGAATTAGTGCCAATGCCAAAATTGTGTGACCTCACGCTGGCCAAATTGTCCAGCGTGAGGTCGACATTTCTGTTTAAGAGCGATTGATGACAGCTTTTATTTTAAGACGATCCCTGCAGAGCGTTCTGGTGCTCTTTGTGATGTCACTGATCGTGTTCGCCGGTGTAAATCTGATTGGCGACCCGGTCGACATGCTGATCAGTCCGGAAGCCGATCAGGCAGAGGTCGAGAGGGTTATCAGGGATCTTGGACTTGATCGGCCGGTAACGGAACAATATTGGTATTTCCTTGTGAATGCGTTCCAGGGTGACCTTGGCAAGTCCTTTGTCTTTGGTGAGCCCGCGCTCAAGCTGATTGTCCAGCGGATGCCGGCAACATTCGAGCTGGCCCTGTTTTCCCTGTCGATCGCGGTCGTTTTCGGCATTCCCCTCGGTGTCTATGCGGGGCTGAAGCCTGCCAGCAAGGTCAGCCGCACCATCATGGCCGGCTCAATCCTCGGCTTTTCCATGCCGACATTCTGGGTCGGCATTATCCTGATCATGTTCTTCTCTGTGCATCTGGGCTGGCTGCCATCAACCGGGCGCGGCGATGTGGCCACGGTGTTCGGCATAACAAGCTCGATTTTCACGCTTGATGGCCTGTCTCATATCTTTCTGCCGGCGTTGAATTTGGCGCTGTTCAAGCTGTCTTCCGTGATCAGGCTCGCGCGCGCCGGGACAAGAGAGATCATTCTGCAGGACTATATAAAGTTCGCGCGGGCCAAGGGTCTTTCAGAAAAGCGGGTGATCAATGTTCACCTGTTGAAGAATATCCTCATCCCCATTGTGACGGTGATCGGCCTTGAGTTCGGATCCCTGATCGCCTTCTCGACGGTCACTGAAACGGTCTTTGCCTGGCCCGGCATGGGCAAGCTGATCATCGAAGCCATCTACAATCTCGACCGGCCGATCATCGTCGCCTACCTGATGATCATCGTCCTGATCTTTGTAACGCTGAACCTGATCGTGGATATCACCTATTCGGTGCTTGACCCGCGCGTCAGGATTAAGGGAGAGGGCTGATGGCGCAGGCAAGCACAGGCGGCCAGACCACCGCCGGGCAGCAGGCCGGTTCATTGTCCGGCTGGCGCAAACTCTGGTCCGATTATTCGGAGAGTACGCTGGCGGTTGTGGCGCTCTTTGTCTTCGCGACCATTCTGTTTATCGCCATATTCGCGCCATTTGTGTCGCCGACAGACCCTTATGATCTGGCGACGGTCGACATCATGAACAGCCGGCTGGCGCCCGGATCAGAGGATTTTGCGGGCAACATCTACATTCTCGGTACCGATGGGGCCGGCAGGGACATGTTGTCCTCCATCTTCTACGGCCTCAGGGTCAGCCTTGGCGTCGGGGCGATGTCCGGGCTCATCGCCCTGATCGTCGGCGCAATCCTTGGCCTCTCGGCAGCCTATTTCGGGGGGCGGTACGAGACGATCATCATGCGGATTGTCGATATCCAGCTCAGCTTCCCCTCCATTCTGATGGCCCTGGTGATCCTGGCCATTTTCGGCAAGGGCGTCGAAAAGACGATCATCGCGCTGATCCTTGTGCAATGGGCCTATTACGCCAGAGCGGCACGGGCAAGCGCGCTGGTTGAAAAGAACAAGGAATATGTCGAGGCCGCGAAATGCCTCGCGCTTGGAGACAGGCGGATCATTCTGAACCACATCACGCCGAACTGCATGGCCCCTCTCATCGTGGTGGGGACATTGCAGACCGCGCATGCGATTTCACTTGAAGCCACGCTCAGCTTTCTCGGGCTTGGTCTTCCCATCACCGAACCGTCGCTCGGGCTTCTGATCGGGAACGGGTTTGAGTACATGTATACCGGCGATTACTGGATCAGTATTTTCCCCGGCATCGCGCTGCTCATCACAATTGTTTCGATCAATCTTGTCGGTGACCAGCTTCGCGACATGTTCAACCCCCGCCTGCAAAGATAGAGCCATCAATGTCGCCAATTCTGGAAGTCAAGAATCTGCAGACGCATTTCTTCACCAAGGCCGGTGTTCTGAAGGCGGTGGACGGTGTCAGCTTTGAGATTGGCGCAGGTGAAATCATCGGTCTTGTAGGGGAATCGGGCTCCGGCAAATCCATCACCGGGTTTTCGATTCTGGGGCTTGTTGACGAGCCCGGCCGTATCGTCGGTGGCCAGATCCTGTTCAAGGGGACGGATCTCACCAAAATGCCGCCGGCCGACATGCAGAAGATGCGTGGCAGTCGTATCGCGATGATTTTTCAGGATCCCATGATGACCCTGAACCCGGTGCTTCGCATCGAGACACAGATGATCGAGGCCATTCAGACGCATGACAGCAGTGTCAGCAAGGACGAGGCGCGTGAGCGCGCGCGCGATGCGCTGGGGCTTGTCGGGATTTCCTCGCCCGAGGAAAGGATGCGTGCCTATCCCCACCAGTTTTCGGGCGGGATGAGGCAACGTGTATCCATTGCGATTGCCATGCTCAACCGGCCGGACCTGATCATCGCCGACGAGCCGACCACCGCCCTTGATGTGACCATTCAGGGGCAGGTCATCCACGAAATGCAGAAACTGTGCAAGAAAACCAAGACAGCCCTGTTGTGGATCACCCATGATCTGGCTGTCGTTGCCGGCATATCAAACCGGATCTGCGTGATGTATGCCGGGCGGGTCGTGGAACAGGGCCCGAACGAGGCGCTGATCGGCAACCCCATGCACCCCTATACGAACGGACTGCTTGGTAGCGTGCCAAGCCAGAGCCGAAGAGGCGAGCCCCTGCAACAGATCGAGGGCATTGTTCCGTCGCTTCTGAATCTGCCGGTGGGCTGTGCGTTTGAAAACCGATGCAGCAATGCGCTGCCAGAATGCCGCCAATCCGCGCCTGACGAAGTGACGATGGATGATCTGCGTGAATTACGTTGCTTTAACAGGGTGAAATAGAGCTGGCCATGGCACCATTACTGAAAGTCTCGAACGTCTCGCGCGATTTCGTCAAATCGCTCGATCTTGTCGCGAAATTTCTGAACCGCCTTGGTCAGGACAACAAGGAGGAAATTGTCCATGCGGTGGATGATGTGTCCTTCGAGGTTTTTCAGGGCGAGGTGATCGGCATTGTCGGCGAATCGGGGTGCGGGAAGTCAACGCTTGGCAAGATGATCGCCGGCATTCTGCCCCCGACAAAGGGGTCTGTTCATTTTGAAAGTATGAAGCGTTCGCAGGATGGTCGGCCCGACGCCTTGAAGACCCAGATGATTTTTCAGGACCCCTTTTCCTCGCTTAACCCGCGAAAGAAGGTGATTGAGATACTGACCGAGGCGCCCATCCACCATGGCTTGATCAAGGCCTCGGAAAAGCGGGCATTTGCCCTCGAGATGCTGAACCGGGTCGGGCTGGACTCCGAAGCGCTGGGGCGCTACCCGCATCAGTTTTCCGGTGGCCAGCGACAACGGATCGGCATTGCCCGCGCGCTCGCCGTATCGCCTGAATTGCTGGTCTGCGATGAATCCATCGCCGCGCTGGATGTCTCGATTCAGGCGCAGGTCCTCAATCTGTTTGTCCAGCTGAAGCAGGATTTCGATCTGACCTACCTGTTCATCAGCCACGACATCGGTGTCATCGAACATATTTCAGACCGTGTGATTGTCATGTATCTGGGGCGTGTTGTCGAAACAGCCCCGATCGAGACCTTTGTTGAAAAGCCCAATCATCCCTATACGAAAGCGCTGCTGGAAGGCGTGCCAAGACTGGAGATCGGGCAGCGGGATTATGAGCCTGTCAGTGGTGAAATTCCCTCGCCGCTTGACCCGCCTTCAGGTTGCCATTTCCATCCACGGTGCAAGTTCAGTAACGCGACATGCCGGACCGTCAGGCCGGATTTGATCGAAATTTCTTCGGGCCACTATTCCGCCTGTCATTTGAACACAAGCGAATGACGCTCTGCGGCTCTGGTGCCGGGCGGCGCTTCAGCCGGCGAGATCAAGCAATGTGCGGATGAGGACGGCGCTGCCCCTGGCGATGGCGTCGGGTGTGGTGAATTCCTCAGGGCAGTGGCTCAGCCCACCCTTGCAGGGGATGAAAATCATGGCAGCCGGCGCGATGCGTGACATATGTGCCATGTCATGACCGGCGCCGCTCGACAGGTTGATGTGGCTGAGCCGCAGATGATCGGCAGAGCGCGCCAGTCTTTCCCTCAACGGATCGTCCATATAGGCGACGCTTGCCGCCGATATCCTCTCGATCTCGATGTCGCAGGACTCCCTTCCGCCGATATCCGCGGATGTTGCGTGAAGCCGCTCCAGAAACATGTCCCGCGAATGCTCGTTCGAAGCCCGTAGATCGAGGATCATCTTCACATCACCCGGGACCGTCGCGGCGCCGTTGGGATACACCTCGATCCGTCCGACCGTGGCAACGAAGTGCCGGTTATCCTGCGCGGCGATGCTGCGGGCGATGTCGCGTACCGTCATGATGATGTCGCTTGCCGTGACAAGCGCATCCCTTCGGCCCTCCATTCTGGTTGTGCCGCTGTGTCCCGCGCTGCCTGTGACACTGATGGCGTATCTGCTGATGCCGGGTATGTCGGTGACGATGCCGATATCGATCTGATCGGTTTCCAGCCGGTCCGACTGTTCGATATGCAGCTCGAGGCAGGCCAGAATGGATTGTGCATCCGGGCGGGCCCCCGATGCCGGTTTTCCGGTGCCGCCGATCCTTTCAATCTCGTCTGCAAGCCGCCGCCCGTCGCTGTCGACACGATCCAGAATATCGTCTGTCAGAAGCCCTGCCATATGCCGGCTGCCAAGACAGGATGTTCCCCAGACATTCAGTTCCTCGCCAAGAAAATCGACAATCTCAAGATCGAATGGGAGGTCGATCTGCTGCTGATTGAGGAAATGGACAGTTTCCAGCCCGGCAAGAAC
>Ga0255767_1003030_pt1 | contig 14350 bp, 12 predicted proteins | sample 071ome_24_FD_179967 | JGI IMG/M metagenome (GOLD analysis project Ga0255767, IMG submission 179967) | Coastal salt marsh microbial communities from the Groves Creek Marsh, Skidaway Island, Georgia - 071402CT metaG (version 2) | ecosystem: Environmental > Aquatic > Marine > Intertidal zone > Salt...
TTCCCGAATATTGTGATCGCCAATCAGTTTGGGCACCGAGAGGATGCGGAGCTGCTGGAGTTCGAGGACAGTGCCCAGATTCAAGCGGCACCCAACGTCAGCTTTTCCTGAGTCTGCGCTGACACGTGGATTTCTTCCGCGAACAAGATATTGCCAGACGTAACACCCGCCTTCTGACCCTGCTTTTCGGGGTGGCAGTGCTGGTGTTGATCGGCATGACCAACTTGTTGCTCGTCGGCTTCGTCGTCTTCGAGTCCGGCGACGGCCACTCCAGTCTGTCGACCGACGTGCTCGACTGGCAGTCCTTTTTTGCTGTGGGCGCGGTGATTACGTTAATCATCGGCGCTGTGGTGCTGGTGAACTGGATCAACTTTGCCCGCGGCGGCAAACAGATTGCGGCGGCGCTGGGCGGCATATTGGTGCAGCCGGGCACGGACGATCTGCTGGAGCAACGCGCAGCGAATATCGTTCAGGAAATGGCGCTGGCGGCCAATATGCCCGTGCCGTCACTGTTTGTATTGGACGAAGAGCCCGGGATTAACGCCTTCGCGGCGGGTACCAGTCCGGCCAATGCCGTTGTGGCGGTGACGCGTGGCGCACTGACATCGCTCAACCGGGATCAGCTTCAGGGGGTCATCGGGCACGAGTTCAGCCACATCCTGAATGGCGATATGCGCCTGAGCATCCGGCTCGCTGCGATGCTCAGAGGCATCACCTTTATTGGCGATGTGGGCAGCATTTTGCTGCACAGCGCATCACACCGTCGTCGTTACCGGAGCAGTAAAAAGGATGATGGTCGCGGCGCCGTCCTAGCCATCGGCCTGGGTCTGTACCTCATTGGTCTGCTGGGCGGCTTGATGGCCGGGCTCATCAAGTCCGCCATCTCCAAACAAAAGGAATATTTAGCGGACGCCTCAGCGGTGCAGTTCACGCGCAACCCAGAGGGCATCGGCGACGCCTTGAAAATCATCGGTGGCTGCGGCGCCGGCACGTTTGTTGAAACCGCCCGTGCCGAGGAAATGTCGCACCTGTTTTTCGGTCAGGTGAGGCACCGTTTATGGAGCGGCTTCGCTACCCACCCGCCGATTGAAAAGCGTATCGAACGGATCGACCCGCAGTGGGACGGGGAGTTTATGGCGATAGCCGCACCTCAACCAGCCTCATTGCAGGATGCTGAGGATGACCCAGGAGATCTGGCTGCCGTTGCCGCCATTGGCGCGACGCTTGCAGTCGCAGGCAGCTTGCAGCCTGACGCTAGCGAGGGAGTCGGTGGCCGGGATGAGGATAAATTGCTGCTCAGGGAGACAAAGGATTCGCTGGGTGCGATGGCACTGGTACTCGGCATGGTGTGGGATCCCCAGCATGAGCAGACCCAGTGGCGTGCGCTGTCAGAGGTAAACATCAAAGGCCTCGCCGAGACCACGCAGCGCTGGTGCAAAACTCTGCGGGAACGCTCCGCCGCGCAGCGACTTCACCTGCTCGAGCTTTGTCTACCCACGTTACGGGGCATCTCGGTACCGCAGTATCAAACTTTTCGCGAACTGCTACTGACCTGGATCAGCGCCGACGGTAAAACTGATTTATCAGAGTGGTGCCTGTTTCAGATGGTGCGCCACACCCTCGACGCCGCGCTTCTGGATGCGCGCCCTGCCCGACCAAAACACAAAAGCTTGACTGCGGTCTCCGGTGAGCTGGCCACCGCGCTGGGCACGCTGGCCCACCTGACAGAAGAAAATACCGAGCGCGCTTTCGAGAGAGGTCAAATTCTGCTCAAGCTGCCCTTAACACTGCCTGACACCCCCTCTTTGACCGTTGCCGAATTTGGCAAGGCGGTGGATACGTTGGCTGGGTGCTATCCGTTATTAAAAGTGCAAGTGCTGAAAGCCATGGCGGCGGTCGCAGCCGACGACGGGGAAATCAGTGACCTGGAAATCACATTGGTCAAGGCCATGGCAATGGTGATGGATTGCCCGGTGCCCGACGCAATGCTTGAGGCCCACGGGATCACGCTAGGCAAGCCCAGCGGATAGCGCCAAACCTCGCTCTCGCTGGTTAACTGTCATCTATCTGTCTTTCCTGTCAGACCCGGCTCCGTCTGTTGATCCTCACCACCCTGATAGCCTAAAGTGCTATGACTTGTTCGGAACAAGTGACTGCGCGCCGCGCGCAGTCATAACCATAACGATTTTGTCTCGAGAGGACCCTAACCATGCCGTCAGCCGAAGACCGCCTCGCCATATCGGAACTACTGAACCGAATGGCCTATTACTATGACGAGGGTCACCTCGATGACCTCGCCGCCAGTTTTACGGCCGATGCCGTGATGAGCATGCAGATCGCCGGGGGTGACATGGTCGGGCCATTTGAGGGTCGTGACAGCATCATGGAGCTCTACCGAGGCGCCAAAGCGAGTCAGACCGATGTGCGCCGACATGACATCACCAACGTCATGTTCGATGCATCGGGAGAGTCGCTGGCGGTCACCTCATACCTGACTCTGTTCGCGACCGAGAACGCCGAAACCAAGCTGTTGACCACCGGGGTGTACCGCGATCAGGTCGGGCAAATCGATGGCGAGTGGAAAATCACCCGACGTCACATTGATCTCGACAGCGCCTACTGAATCTCTGCCATGAATCTCGGTCGCATCCCTGCCAAGACCGCGCTGCTCGACCCTGAGCGCGAGGCGCTGATCGATATCCCCAATGATCGCCGGATGACCTTTGGCGCCCTAGACGAGCGCGTCCGCCGGCTCGCCAATGCGTTCTGCGATGAGCTCAAGCTCAACAAGGGTGATCGCGTCGCCATCCTCTCCAAGAATTGCATCCAGTATATGGAAGTGTTCTACGCCTGCGCGCGCTGCGGCCTAATTGCCCAGCCGCTCAACTGGCGGCTGAGTGAGCCCGAGATGGCGCGGATTCTTGAGGACGGCGAGCCTGCCGTTCTGATTGGCTCCGAGGAGTATGCCGAGCTCACAGGTAGTCTCGCCAAGGCCACGAATACCCCCGCAACACTGGTTTTCACCACTGCCGCTGACTGCGACTACGAGCAACTGATTGCTGCGGCGAGCGATGCAGAACCTTCAGCCTCTGCCGGGGTCACCGGGGATGACCCGGTGCTCATTCTCTACACCGGCGGCACAACAGGCGAGTCCAAGGGCGCCCTGCACTCTCACCACTCGCTCTATATGGGCATGCTGAATCAATCCATTGCAGAGCGGATCGTGCCTACCGACGTGTACATGCTCACCGGACAGATGTTCCACATTCCGGTTGCACTCGCTATGAACTACATGGCCCACGGCTGCCCCGTGGTATTGATCAACTTCGACGCCAAATTGGCACTGGACGTGATCCAACAAGAACGCGTTTCGGCGTTTCTGGGCATTACCACCATGATCAACTGGATGATGGCAGTCGAGGGTTTTGAAGACTACGACCTCAGCAGCCTGCGGAACTTTCAATATGGCGGCGGTCCCATGCCACGTTCGGTAGTGGAAGCTGCGCTGCAAGCTTTCCCCTGCACTATGATTCAAGGCTATGGTCAGACTGAGGGGATGACGATGACCTTCCTGTCACAGGAGGATCACCAACGCGCCGTGACCGGTGACCATCCCGAGCGGCTTGGTTCCTGCGGCCGCGAGGGCTTTGTTTCGGAGATCCGTGTCGTTAACCCTGAAGGCGAACCCGTACCGAGAGATGGACAGACCGCCGGAGAGATCGCGGTTCGCTCCGAGGCCAACATGCTGGGGTATTGGCGCCGACCGGACCTCACAGAGCAGACGATACGCGGTGACTGGATGTGGACTGGCGATATCGCCACCTGGGACGAAGAAGGCTACGTATTCATTGTTGATCGCGCCAAGGACATGATCATCTCCGGCGGCGAAAACATCTACAGCACCCAGGTCGAGGCAGCGATTCACCAGCATCCTGCCGTGCTGGAATCCGCCGTGTTTGGCGTTCCCGACGACACCTGGGGCGAGGCGGTGAAGGCTGTAGTCGTGCTGAAACCCGGGCAAACTGCGACCGAGGAAGAGATCATTGCCGAGGCGAGTCAGCATCTGGCCTCCTATCAAAAGCCCAAGTCGGTCGACTTCGTCGACGCACTGCCCAAGGCCCCCACCGGCAAGATCCTGAAACGGGATCTGCGCGATCCGTACTGGCAAGATGAGACGCGTCAGGTATGAGCGGACTGCTCTCGGAAGATGTGCTGTCGCACATTGGTAAACAGAGCGAACCCCGACGGGAGATCGTGACGCGGCGGGATATTCGCAAATACGCCATCGCCACCGACAACCGTCAGGCAAAATATCTTGATGGTGACGTGGCACCGCCGCTCTTCCATCTGCATTTATTCTGGGACGTCGTACCGCTGAGCGAGCTCTCTCTGGACGGCGTGTCTATAGACTCGTTGCTGCCCAAGTTCCCGCTGGAGAAAGCGATGGCAGGCGGCCTCGACATCACCTATCACAAGCCGATTAAACCCGGCGATTGGCTCACCGCAACCCGCACCTTGACCAATATTTATGAAAAGGCCGGCCGCAGCGGACCGCTCATCTTCTATGAGGTGTTGATGGAGGTGCGGGGCGATGACGATGAACTGGTGGTTACCGAAAAAACCACGAGGATTCTGCGATGAGCCCTGCGCCAACCGTCGGCATGGCGATTCCCCAGCGTCAGCATTACTGTGACGAAGTGCAGCAGATGCTTTACAACGCCTCACTCTGGAACGGGCACCGCATCCACTTTGATATGCCCTACGCCACCGAGGTCGAGGGCTACCCCGGCCTTGTCGTGGCCGGCCCACTGATGGGCGACTGGCTACATCAAGTGGTCGATGAGTGGCTGGGAGACGCAGGCATGATCACGGGCATTGAGTACTCTAACCGCATCGCGGCGTACGTCGGCGAGACCGTGACGTCGGGCGGCACCGTGACAGCGTATGACGAGGCGACTGGCGAGGTGACGCTGGAGGTGTTTGTGAAGAACGAACGCGACGAGGTGCTCACGCCAGGCGTGATCACTGCAACATTAACCTTGGCGAGCTGAGCGTCATGAGTGTGTCGGGACTGGGAGGTGAGTTCGCGCTAATCGGCATGGCCGAGAGTGCCGTGGGCATCGTACCGGATAAAAGTCCCCGTGAGCTCTGTGTGCAGGTCACCCTCGACGCCATCAAGGATGCCGGGCTTACCCTTGCTGAAGTCGACGGACTCATCACCTGCAACGCCTTCGCCGAACCCATCATGTATCACGCCGAGGCGGTCGCCGAGTACATTGGCTGGCAGCCGCGACACTGTGTCACCGTGAATACCGGCGGTGGCACCACCTTTATGGCGCTCAACATGGCCGCGGCCGCCATCGAGGCTGGCATGGCAGACACGATCGTCGTCGCGATGGCCGACAGCCTACGAAGCTTCATGAGCCGTGAGCAGGCCATGGTGGTGCAGTCGAGCTCCGGACACCCCCATTACGAGCAACCCTATGGGCCCACCGTGCCCGCTTACTACGCACTGATCGCCCGCGCCCACATGGACCAGTTTGGCACCACCGAAGCCCAATTTGCCGAAGCTGCGGTGTCTTGCCGGGCCTGGGCCAGCCAGCATCCCAAGGCGCAGAAACGCGACCCCATCAGCGTAGAGGACGTCATGAACTCCCGAGCGATCGCTGACCCACTCAAGGTCTTGGATTGCTCGCTGGTTTCAGACGGCGGAGCGGCGGTCGTGATCACCCGTAAAGACCGGGCCAAAGACGGGCCTCATAAGCCCGTCACCCTGCTCGGCTACGGCGAAGGGCACGCGTACGAACACATCAGCCAAGCGAAAGATCTGACGACGTCGGCTGCGGCGCAATCGGGTCGCGCCGCTTACGCCGAGGCGGGGCTCACACCCGACGATATCGATCTTTTGCAACTCTACGACTGCTTTACCCCCGCCCTGCTCATTCAAATCGAGGATCTCGGCTTTTGCGGCAAGGGTGAGGGCGGCGCCTGGCTGGCCAGCGGCATCAGCAAACCCGGCGGCAGCAAACCCATGAATACCCACGGTGGCATGCTGTCTTATTGTCATCCCGGCAACCCCGGTGCGATGTTCGGCCTCACCGAGGCGATGACCCAGATGCGCGGTAACGCCGGTGAACGGCAACTGCCCAACGTGCGCACGGCACTGTGCCATGCACAAGGGGGCATCATGTCGAGCCACGCTACTATCATTCTGGGCGCGGAGGACTGACCGTGGCCAAGCCTGTACCGCGCCCCACGCCGACCGAGCAGCCTTTTTATGATGCCTGTGCAGCGGGCAAACTGGTGCTACAGCGCTGCCAGCACTGTGGTCATGTCTTGTTTTATCCGCGCACCCACTGCGATGCCTGCCAGAGCGATCAGCTGGCGTGGGAAAACGCCAGTGGCGCCGGCACCATCGCCAGTTACACGGTGGTCCGCCGGGCTGTTTCTGCCGATTTTGAAGCGCCTTATGTGATCGCCCTGATCGACCTCGCCGAAGGTCCGCGAATGATGAGCCAGATCATCGACGCTGACCCCGACGCCTTAGCGGTCGGGCTGTCGGTCAAGGTGGACTTTGCAGCGTGGTCAGAAGACATCACACTGCCGGTATTTCGTTTACACCCCGCACTGGATGGCGGGGGTGCTGGACCCTAGGCACTAACGGAGAGAGAACCATGAACAGCAAGATCATTCCCGTGGCCGTCATTAATCCCAATGCCCCCGCTGAAAGTCTCGAGGCCAAGCAACCCAACATCGATAATGGCGCCGAGATCTACGGCAAAGACGGCTATTTCAGCGCAGAGCACATGCAACGCGAGTGGGACAAGGTCTGGACCGAGAGCTGGCTGATTGCCGGGGTCAGCACTGACCTTCAGGCGCCGGGCGACTATTTTTTATTCCGGGTCCGCAGTGAGTCGATCATCGTCACCCAAACCGAGGAAGGCGTAAAAGCCTTTTATAACGTGTGTCCACACCGCGGTGCTCGGCTACTCACCGAGGAGCGTGGCAACAAGAAAGTCTTTGTCTGCCCCTTCCACAGTTGGAGTTTTCGCAACACCGGGGAGCTGCGCACCATCACCGATGAGGAAACCTTTCAGGACCCCGTGATCTGTCACCGCCCCGGACTCACACCAGTAGCCTGCGAAGAGCACGCGGGGCTGATCTTCGTCAGCATGGCCGACAATCCACCACCGCTTCAGGAGTCGATTGGTCTCCCAGAGGGCTACCTTGAGAACTACCAGATCGACCAGATGCGGGTGGTGCGCCATGTGCGAAGCGAATGGGGCTCGAACTGGAAAGTCGGCGTAGAAGCGTTTTACGAAAGCTATCATCTGCATGCCATCCATCCGGAAACGCGCGGCGTGATGGGCGATCTGAATGTGCAGTACGACTGCTACCCCAACGGCGCCAGCCGCATGATAGTGCCGCTGGGACAACCCAGCCCGCGGCAGGCGGACCAGACCACGGTCAACGAGGGCCTGCAGTGGATGTTGCAGGAAGCCGGCGTGGATCCCGGGGGTTTTACCGGCACGGCCGCCGATGTGCGCGCAGCGATTCAACAAGCCAAACGGGAGCGCTCTGATCGTCTGGGCTTGGGCTACGAGAGATTTTCCGACGGCCAACTCTCGGACAGCTGGGCGACGGGCATCTTTCCCAACGTGCAAATTGGCTGCCACCCCGAGGCCATCTTTTTGATGCGCTTCATTCCCCACGACACCGACCCCGAGCGGTTTTGGTACGACACCATGACACTCATGTTCCCCGTGGATGACCCCGACTACTGTCCGCCCGCGTGGATGGGGCTGCCCGAAGGTACAGATGTCACGGGCAGCGTACGGCCCGAGACCGAGAATTTTCTGATCGACGAGGACCCCGGGCTGGGGCTGGTATTGAGTCAGGACGCCGCGTTCCTGCCCTCAGTGCAAGAAGGCATGCGCAGCAAGGCCTTCAAAGGACAACTCTGGGGTGAACAGGAACAACGGCTCCGGCATTTCCATGTCGAATTGGAACGCCGATTGAATGCCTGAGCTGAGAAGCACTTGCCCGCTCTCGCAACAGAACTTGCGGTAATGGAAGCCGCAAACCCCCACCCAGACGCTCAGCACGTGGCCAGCCCTTCATTGTGGTGGGATGGCCTCGAGCGTGCCGCAGTCGCGCCCCCCCTTGAGACGGACACCACCGCTGACATCGCGATCATTGGCGGGGGCTACACGGGGCTCTGGACCGCCTATTTTTTGAAGCAGATCCAACCCGACCTCGACATTGCGCTGGTCGAAGCCAAGCACATCGGGCACGGCGCCTCAGGGCGCAACGGTGGCTGGTTAATGGGGGCGCTGGAAGGCTGCGATGCATTTACTGACGACAGCGGAACACTGCCCATAGAGGCGCGGCAGCAACTCACACAACTGGTCTCACGCGCAGGCGAGATCTTTGCCAAAGAGGGCATCGACTGCGATTTTCACCACGGTGGATGCGTGATGGCCGCAGCACGGCATGACGCACAGGTCGCGCGAGCACAAAAAATGCTCGCTAGTTTTCGGGGCCTGGGTTTTGGGGAAGACGACTACCGCTGGCTCACGCCGACCGAGCTCAGCGATCGCATTCACGTTGCGAACCCGGGTGGCGCGGTATTCACACCGCACGTGGCCCGTATTCAGCCAGCCAAACTGGTGACAGGGCTGGCGCGGGTGGTCAAGTCACTTGGCGTGCGGGTGTTTGAACATACCCGCGCTCACGCAATTCAACCGGGCGTAATTCGCTGCGACCGCGGCAGCATTCAGGCCGGGCAGATTGTGATCGCCACCGAGGGCTATTCCGAGGCCGGTAACCTGCTGCACCGGCGACTGATTCCGGTGCAGACCGGCATGGTCGCCACCGAACCCTTAACTGACGCGCAATGGTCGGGCCTGGGCTTTTCCAGCAACGAGACCTTCGCTGACTGCACCCGCGCGGCCACTTACCTGCAGCGGACAGCCGACAATCGATTGGTGATCGGTGCACGGGGCCACTATCAGCCCGGGGGCGTGCCACAACACGGGCTTGGAGACTCGCCGGCCACAGGGCTTCGGCGAGAGAAGATCGCCCTCAGTCTTTTTCCTCAGCTTGCCGGCGTGCGCTTTACCCACAATTGGGGCGGCAGCGTGGGCGTTCCCCGCGGCTGGCACCCGCATGTCATCCACGACGCTTACTCCGGTACCGCCACCGCGGGTGGCTACGTCGGTGAAGGCGTCGGCGCCAGCTTTCTGTTTGGCCAAACGCTGGCTGAACTGCTCACAAAAGAGGGTACTGATCGGACACAAATGCCGTGGGTGACACGGCGCTCACTCGAAGAACTCAAGCGCTGGGAACCCGAACCGTTTCCGCAGCTTGGTCTCAAGGCCACAATGATGGCGTTTGGCGCCGAGGAGTGGCTGCTGGATCGATACGGCGGGAGCGTGCCGGCCAAAGCCGTGAGCTGGCTGTGCGACCAGCTAGACCCGCACTAACTCAACCGCACCGCCGCGTCATCGCTAACGAGTTTTCCGCGCAAACGCCTGATTATGGCGCTGCCCAGAGGCATCATGATCAGTATCAGGAGGAAAAAGATCCAATGGTGCCAAACCGGCAATGCTTCCCAGAATTGCCGCTGCACCATCACTCCGATGATCAACATATCCACCGTTGCTGCCGCGAGACACACCTTTTGCCACCTATCCGAGCCGCCGATCAGGGCGACCGTCATACCGCATAGCAGTAGGACTACCGCTTGAAACACCTCGATAGATACCACCAAAGGCAGGTAAAAAGTTCCTCCCAAATCATTGACTTTGCTGGGGAAAAAACTCAGCCACCATCCCAGAAGTGGCAGACATAACACGCCGTACAGTATCGGAGCGGCGCACAAAGACGCCAGCAGTCGTAACCATTTCATTGTGCCCAACCCACGCTTCACGCCGTTCGACAGCATATCAGGCGTGCTTTTTTTGGGCGCCCCCCCGCCATTGCCCTGTTCTTAAAGAAGTATCGCTATATTCAATACTGACCACCTCTCAGCCAATCGGATTCGTGCTGGCAAATGTGTATACTTTGGCCCCCAATCTCTGGCGTGGAGAAGAGCAATGAATGCCCCGCAGCAAGTCGCAGTCAGCCCCGACGTTGAAATCAAAATGCAGGATGCGCTCAAGGCGCAGCGAGAAAGCTACCTGCAGGAAGGCTTTGTTTCAGCGGAGACCCGTATTGATCGCCTGAATCGCGCGATCGATGTGCTGGTCCGCCACGCGGATCGCATTAGCGAGGCCATCAACAAGGACTTCGTGTGCCGGCCCGACCAGGTCAACCTGATGACCGATGTGGCCGCCTCTATCGGCTCCATGAAGCACTGCCGCAAGCACCTCAAGAAGTGGATGAAGGACGAAAAGCGTCCCTCTACCTTCCCCTTGGGGCTGCTCGGCGGCCGCTCACATATTCAATATCAGCCCAAGGGGGTGGTCGGTATCGTCGCACCCTGGAACTTCCCGGTGGCGATGGTGTTCCAGCCGCTGGCTGGCATCCTCGCTGCGGGCAACCGGGCCATGATCAAGCCGTCCGAATTCACTCCGGAGACTTCCAAGGTGATCGAGGAAATCGTCGCCGAGGCCTTCGACCCCACCGAGGTCACCACCTTCTCAGGCGGCCCGGAAGTCGGTCAGGCGTTCTCTGCCCTGCCTTTCGATCACATGATCTTCACCGGTGCGACCAACATTGCGCGTCACATTCTTACTGCCGCAGCACGCAACCTGGTGCCAGTGACGCTGGAACTCGGCGGCAAGTCACCCGTCGTGATTTCCCGCTCAGCGGATCTCGAACAGGCAATGCAGCGCGTGATGCTGGGCAAGACGCTCAACGCCGGCCAGATCTGCCTCGCACCTGACTACCTGCTGGTGCCCGAGGAGCAGCTGGAGGAAGTGATTAGCCTTGCGACCAAAGCAGTCAACGAGATGTATGCAAGCCTGCGCGACAATGACCAGTACACCTCGGTGATCAACGAACGCCACCACAAGCGCCTGAGTGGCTACCTTGAAGACGCCGAGCAGCGCGGCTGTCGCATCATTCCGCTGAACCCCGCGAATGAGGACTTCAGCAGTGGCACGGGCAAGATCCCGCCCACGCTGATCGTGTCGCCTGAAAGTGACGCGCTCTGCATGGAAGAGGAAATCTTCGGCCCGCTACTGCCGATCCGCACCTACAAAGATTTCGACGAGACGATCGACTTCATCAATGCCAACCCGCGTCCGCTAGCTGCCTACTACTTCGGCACGGACAAGGGCGAAGAGGAAGCCTTCCTACATCGCACCACGTCGGGCGGTGTGTGCATCAACGATGTGATTTTCCACATCGCGCAGGAAGACATGCCCTTTGGCGGCGTTGGTCCGTCTGGTATGGGCTCCTACCATGGCATCGAGGGCTTCAAGACCTTCAGCCACGCGAAGTCGATCTACAGCCAGACGCTGAAGTTCAACGTGGCCAAGCTGGGTGGCATGCTGCCTCCGTATGGCAAGACCAGCGATAAGACCATTAAGGCGCAGATTAAAAGCTGATCATCAGAATGTCCGCGCCTCGCGGTACCGAAGAGATAACAAGCCATAAAAAACCCCGCAGCAGCGGGGTTTTTTATGCGCAGTCCCGGGCTTACTTCAAAATATAGGCCTGCACCACCAGCTCTCTAGTGAGCGGGTTGAACTTAATGACATCGAGATTCATGGTGTTGTCGGTGATGTTCACCACGTTGCGCATCACGACCACACCGTCAACCAGCTCCCAGAAACCCTGGAAACGACCCGACGCGTAGCCGTCGGGCGTAAAACCGCGACCTTGGCCATCAACGGTACCGCCCGTGCGGGCCGCGTTGTAGCTGAGGTGATAAGTGACATACACCTTGCCATACCCCTCCATATCGCCTTCGGCACTCACCGAAGTGACGTCCTCTCCCAGTACCACCGAGGTCACATTCATGGGCGCATCTGGCTGTCGCTTCTCAAGCCCCAGATCACCGTGACCATCGGCCAGCGCTAGCGGTGTGACAAACATCAAACAAACTAAAAACCATTTTTTCATCATCTTTTCCTTGCTCTTCTGTGCTGTGTGAATTGAGCGGCGCTCCCTGCCCTGTCTTCTGCTCCCGTTCGCCACCATACCCAAGCACACCGAAAAAATCAGCGCGGGCGGATCACATAGCGCAGTAGGTATAGACCGAGGGCTAAACGATCACTCGCAGTGCACGTATGATGGAGTGAAGCAGGCTAGTACTAAGATGTGTAAGACCTCAACTCTCAGCGCAGAATGCAGTAACATCAAAAGATGTCTAGGTGGCCAACGTCAGGCGGAACTTTTTTGCCGCTCAGAGTAATTGTCCGAGTTGTTGGGGCATTTCTGGCATTAGGCCTGTTAGTGAGCTGCACTCCGTCCTGGCAGCAGCCCATTCCCGCTGATCAAATCGATTTTATATTAGCAAGACAAACAAGCAGTTCTGCAGGGGCAACTGTGACCGTATCAGTGCCCTCACAGACAGAAACCAAACAGCTATTTGGCACAGATTTGTATGCCTCTCGCGTGCAGCCTGTTTGGATAAAAGTGGACAATCAAACGACGCAGGATCTCATCCTGCTGCGCAATGCTATTGATGACGCCTACATCTCACCGGCCGAAGCCGCTTACCTTCGGCACTCGGGGTCCAAACAAACCAAGCGCGAGATGGATGTCTTTTTTCAGGAGAGTGAGTTCCAGAACCCCATTGAGGCGGGCAGCGCCGTTAGCGGCTATGTCTTCACGAATCTCGACGAGGGCTTCAAAAGCGTCAATGTCGACTTGCTGGGAGACGATCTGCTCCTCAATTTTGTTTTCACTATCAAAATACCGGGACTGAACGCCGACTTTGAATATGTAGACCTCGACACACTCTATCCCAGCTACGAAGATATTGATGATGTGGCCGCCTTTCAGGCTCGACTAGAGGAAGAGCCCTGCTGCACTTTCAATAAATCCGGCACTGCGGAAGGAGACCCATTGAACATCGTCTTCGTGGGTACCCGTCAGGCCATCGTCTCGACACTTGTTCGCCGTGGCTGGCACGCCACTGAAGTGAATCATATGAAATCCGCAATGAAGACGACCCGCTCGTTTTTCTTCGGTAGACAGTACCTGTACTCGCCAATCAGCCCGCTGTATTTATACGGGCGAACCCAAGACATAGGTATACAGAAAGCGCGACATTCAGTCAGCCGTCGTAACCATATGCGACTGTGGCGCGCGCCTTATAACTTTCAGGGCCAAGAGGTATACATTGGGCAGATCAGCCGAGACATTGGTGTGAAATTTCAGAAAAAGACCATCACCACACACGCGATCGATCCTTACGTTGATCACACTCGCGAAGGTCTGCTGGAAGATCTCGCCTATTCAGAGGGCCTCAGCGCAATCGGTTATGTCGCGGGTTCGCGTATATCGACCGAAGAAGATACCCACTACAACTTAACCCCTGACCCCTATTATTCAGATGGTTACCGCGCCGTGTTTTTCTTCAGCGAGACGTCGGTATCACTCTCTGAAATTGATCAGCTGCTGTGGTTACCCGAGTGGCATCCAAGGCTTGAACGGAGCTTCGACAAGGCCCAATGAACCTTTTTAGGAATGCTGGCAGCGTCGCTCCTTTACCGTCGCGCCTCAGCAGAGGCGCTTGGATGTCCGCACTCTATCTTTTGTTGTCTGCCTGTTCTAGCCAGCCCCAGATCCCCTTTTCCTACTCTCTAGACCCGCTGTCTTTCGAGCCCGGCAATACCTACAACGTGACCGATGGGCGAGCGCGGTTCCGGGAGATCTTTTGCGCCGCCAATGAGGATCATGGCGAGTCGTTACCCGATTACACGCCGTGCGAAGAGGCCTTGGTTCGGTTCGAGGATGAGCCGGACCCGACAGGGCTGCCCGTCAATCTGGGCCCCTCCTCCACAAATTTATTGGGCAAGATGGTGCCGGGGCTCGCATACTCCTGCGTCAAGCGATGGCTGGATCACGACAACTCTGCCCCTAACCACGTGGCGACATTGGGCTACGAGACCGGTTTTATTCAGGTCGAGGGCATCGCGAGTTCGGAGACCAACGCCGATTTGATCGCTGACTACGTCGCCGGGCTCGGGGCTGAATACGATGATCGACCCCTGATCCTCTTTGGCTACTCCAAGGGGCTGCCCGACGTTTTTGCTTTCCTTGTTCAATACCCCGAGCTCACCCATCGCGTCGCGGCGGTGGTCTCTTATTCCGGAGCAGTGTGGGGATCACCTCTTGCCGATGAGGCCGACGAAAAGCAACTGCGTTGGTTAACGCTGATTCCCGGCGCAGA